>Ga0233434_1004504_pt1 | contig 10686 bp, 8 predicted proteins | sample SI_122_August201_4_FD_182738 | JGI IMG/M metagenome (GOLD analysis project Ga0233434, IMG submission 182738) | Seawater microbial communities from Saanich Inlet, British Columbia, Canada - SI_122_August2016_120_MG | ecosystem: Environmental > Aquatic > Marine > Inlet | place: Canada: British...
TCAGTGGCAATTAGATTTAAAAATTCATTACAAGAAAATGCAAAAATACATGTTATGGTAGAAGATATAGTAGAAGCTTCTCATAATGGCATAGTAGCATGGGAAAAAAAATCAGAAATATGTCCAATATTATTACAGGGTCAAGATGATTATAAAAAAACAAAAGAGCGATGGAGAATTGTTAAAACATACTTTGATGATAATGAAATAAGCTACAAAGAAATTATGTCAATTAAAGGTAATATTTTATCTAAAATAATGAATTTGATTTATTTCTTAGATTATACTTCAATTTACAAGGCTGTGCTATCCAATACAGATCCAACACCTGTCAAATCAATAAATTTTATTAAATCTAAACTATAATGACAGAAGTTTCACTCTACAACTTTAAAAGGCAATTATGAAAATCTGAAATATGAAAGTAGTAATTGGAATTCCAGCATTTAATGAAGAGAAGAACATAGGTGCAATTTTAATTAAATTGAAAAAGATATCTAAAGATATTATTGTATGTGATGATGGATCCAATGATTTAACAGCAGAAATTGCAAAGGAATTAGGTGCAAATGTAATTAGTCATAAAAGAAATTTAGGATATGGTGCAGGAATTAGAACAATTTTTCTGAAAGCAAAAGAAATCAATGCAGATATTCTCATAACATTTGATGCAGATGGACAACATAGAATAGAAGACATAAGTACAATTCTCAAACCCATGATGAATAATGAAGCAGATATTATAATTGGTTCTAGATTTTTGGATAAAAATAATAAAATTCCAAAATATAGAAAAATTGGAATAAAAGCGATAACGTCAATTACAAATTCTTCAATGGGTGAAAAATTATCAGATTCACAAAGTGGATTTAGAGCATATAATAAAAAAATTTTAGAAGATATTACTCCATCAGAATCTGGAATGGGAGTTTCAACTGAAATTTTAATTAAAGCATCTAAAAATAAATTTCGTATTAAAGAAGTTCCAATAATTGTTTCATATGAAGGAGAAACATCAACTCATAATCCTGTCTCACATGGTGCATCAGTTGTTTTGAGTACTATAAAATTCACATCAATAGAACATCCATTAAAATTCTATGGAATTTCTGGAATGTTCTTTTTAGGAATTGGTTTATTTTTCCTTTTTTGGACTTTACAATTATTTACAGAGTCAGGTAAAATCATCACAAATATTTCATTAATTGGAATCGGAGGCATGGTAATTGGTATTGTTCTTCTAGTAACAGCAACTATTCTTTATTCAATAATTAATGTAGTTAGAGAAAAAACAAAATGAAGTCCAATTTTTAGAAAAAAGATTTTACATTAGTGTTTTTTATAACAAGTGAATTTGGATTATTTTTGGTTAATTATATCAATAACGATAATTTTTTCGCTAATTGAATTTTTCACATACATAATTGTAAAATATGTAAATAAAAAATTTCAATGGCTTATAACTGAAAATGATGAATATCCAAAATTATCTGAAGAGGGAATTAAGAAATTTTTTAAACATGGTTTTGATTATGAATTAGGATGGATACGAAAACCAAATACATCTCATATTGAACAAGGTAAACATGGGAAAACAGAATGGCATACAAATGAAACAGGTGCACGTAAAAACCCTGGATTTGATAATAAAAAATCAAAAATTTCATGTTATGGGGATTCTTTTACATTCTGTAGACAAGTAAATGATGATGAAACATGGGAACATGAACTATCTAAAATTCTCAATACAAATGTAGTAAATTATGGAGTTGGAAATTATGGAATAGATCAAACATCAATCAGAATGAAACGGGAATTTATGCAAAATCCCACAGAAATTGTGATAGTTGGAATAGTACCAGATACAATAAGTAGAATCATGAGTGTTTGGAAACACTATTACGAATATGGCAATACATTTGGATTTAAACCTAGATTTGAATTAAAAAATAACAAATTGAATATGATTAAAAATATCATAAATGACAAAGAGAAATTTTTTACATATAAAAAATATTTATCAGATATAAGAAAAAATGATTTTTTCTACAAAGAAAAATTTAGAAAAGAAAAAATTAATTTTCCACACATGATAACAATATTTAAAAATCCTTCACGTAATTTTAGAATAATTTTTTGGATTTTATTAATAGAATTTCTAAAAAAAATAAATAAAGATACATCAAGAATTAACGGATATCCAAATAAAATTATAATGAGAATAAATTTAATGTGGAGAATTAAATTGTACAAAAATAAAAAAGTACAGAGACTACTTAAAGAAATAATTCTAGATATGGATGATTTTTCTAAAAAATTAAATTTCAAACTACACATTATATTTTTACCACAAAAAGATGATCTTTTATTTATAAAAAATAATTTTCATCCATACAAAGAATTCATAGATGAATTAAATAAAAATAATGAAATAAGAATTATTGATCTTGCATCATACTTACAAGATGAAGACGATATAGATGAATTGTTTTCAGACAATAATGAATATGGAGGTCATTATTCAAAAAAAGGTAATAAAAAAATAGCTTTAAGCATAAATCAAGAAATTAATAAATGAATTTAATTTAAAAAAACTATTAAAATAAATTCAAAAATCCAATTAAAAAGTTAGATGAGTTTTAATATTATTTTCTTGGAAATGAGTTACAAGTTTATCTTTAAAAATACAAATTTCTTCTAAATTTTCATCATAAATATTGTTTAATTCATTTGGATCATTTTTTAGATCATAAAATTCCCATGTTTGTGGAGTATCATTATAAATTAATTTTTTTTCTTTATTTCTAATACAGAAAACATTATGTTTTTCAGGTGAAGGCCATGGACCATATAACCCCCCAGTTTCTACAAAAATATCTCTATCAACAGTCTCAATATCATTAACAAATGAAAGAAGGTTTTTTCCCTGAATACGAATGGATTCATTCTGTATTGGAACGTTAGCAAGTTCAGCTATAGTAGGAAAAAGATCAATTGTCATACATTGTTGATTAATAATTTTTGAAGATCGATTAGGGATGTTAATTATACAAAATACATTAATTGTGTAATCATATGTGAATACACCATAAAATTTTTCACCAATTTTTTCACCACAGCTAGTACCATGATCAGCAAAGAAAATCAAAATAGTATTATGCGAAAGTCCAAATTCATCTAAAGAATTTACAATGCCTGAAATATAATTATCACATAATGGAAGATATGAATTATATCGTTCATGATTTTCATTTTTTAATTTATAGTATTCAGAATCATCTTCATTTTTTCCATATTGTTGAACAATATCTCGTACTAGATGTTTATGAGTTTCAGTATTATGAAGGAATAAGAAAAATTTTTCTTTTTTAGATAATTGTTTAATCATTTCTTTATGACGTTCTAAAAAATTAACATTTTCTTCATCATAAATATTATATTCATCAAATCCTGATCTAGGAACTACAGAGTCATCTATTACATCACAACAAGAATAATATCCTCCTTGTTTCAATAACTGTGCCAAAGTTGTGATTTCATTAGATTTGAATTTAAACATATTATAATATGCATTTGCACCATTACGAGATGGATACATTCCAGAAAAAACTGCGGGTAGAGCTGAAAATGTATATGGTGCTACAGTAAACATATTCGGAAAAAAATAGTTATTTTCTTTTAATAATTTTAATGTTGGACATAAATCTATTTTATCTTTTCTGAATCCATCTAAATTAATTAAAATTATATTATAATCTTGATTCATTAAATATACAATCCATTTTTAATTATTAAATTGTTATTAAAAGATATAATTATTCACATTAAATTGGATTAAAAAAATTAGATATGTTATTCTGTGTGTATTTTTCTTGATAAAGATTATAATCATTAATAGAATCTATTTCTAACCATCCATTGTTTATTGGAATAGCCTTTAATTTACATCCATAATTAATAAGTCCACGTAAAAGATCTGTCATATATGATTGTGTGAACAGAATATTTGGATTTAATGGATTTACACCAAATTTAGCTTGTTCTTTAGACAATGAATAGAAATTTTTTAAAATATCAATTCCCTCATTTTGAAATTTCATTAATCCAATAAATTGTGCCTGAATTTCTTCTATATTTTTTACTTTTTGTCCAATATCAGTAATAAAATTTTCAGAATCCATTTGTAAACTTTCAGCATCATCTAATGGCATCTTAAATCTGAGTTTCCAATAATCTAACCAATTTTTATCCACAACAATAGAAAAATCTGAACTAGATTTTATTAAATTTGAAAGAATTTTTGATTCAAAAAGTATATCTCCATACGATACAATTGTAGAATTTTTTAATTTTTCTTCTGCACAAAAAAGAGTTTCAACCATATTAGTTGAATCGTATTTTTTATTTTCCAAATTTGTTATTTCTGGGAATTTTATTAAATTTGACTTATATCCGGTTACAACTGTAATATCATCTATACCTAATTTATGAAAGGTTTCAATTTGCCATTCAAGTAATGATTTTCCAAATAATTTTACCAAACATTTTGGTTTATTTTCGGTTAAAGGACGTAATCTTTCACCTTTTCCTGCAGCTAAAATTATAGCATTCAATGTTCATCTAACCAAAAAAAGTTATTCATAAAAATTGTAGATAAAATTAATTTATCATCACTACCAAAATTTCTTTCAGGATGCCACATAACACCCAATATAGGCAAAGTTTCATGAAAAAATCCTTCTACAGAGTCATCGTTTGTAAAAATTACAAATGGTTTTAATTTTTTTCCAATTTGATTTTTCATAATTAGGTTACTATGATATGAATTAGTATTAATTACAGATGATTGAAATAAAGTTTGAAATTTATTATCAATAATTTGAAGTTCATGTTTTTTTGTTATATGTTTGTCTGAATTGGTTTTTGTTAAACGACCTCCAAAATATTCATTAATTAATTGCATTCCTCTACAAATTCCAAGTATTGGTAATTTTTTACTTAATGCATATTCTAATAATTTTTTTTCTGTACAATCTCTTTCTTTGTTCTCACCAATATTTTCTCCACCAGAAAAAATTACACCATCTAATGATAATTCATCTAGATAATTAGAAATGTTTTCTAATGTATTAGGAATGTACACAGGAATAATGTTCAATTCCTCTAGTAATTTAGGCCAATCTTGACTAAGTGCATCTCGTTTTTCATCATAATTTATAGCTGTGACAACCCGTAATGTGATTCCAATTTTGGGTTTTTTCATTATAGTATTAATTCAATGATTCTTTTATTTAATATATCCAAGAGATTTTAGAATTTTTTTTTGTTCAGAATATTCATCAGGTTTTTTATGTTCCAATACGATAATTTGTTGATTTTTACAATCAAGCATAACCTTAGATGCATCTTTGAGATAATCATAGATTATTTCACCACACCCAATAGCAGCAGGTAAATTTACTTCTGAACAACGAATAGACATATGAGATGCAACACCACCATATTTTGTAATTAATCCTGCAGGATTTCTAGTAAAAATCCAATCAAACCCAGGATCTGCATGTTCTAATAAAATTATTTTATTTTCTAAATTTTGGACATGTTTTTGAATATCTAAATTTACAATTTGATAAGAAATAGATTTTGTAGTAATATAATTTGGTCTTGAAGAATGATATTGTATTAAATTAAAATCATCTTTTGATGAAAGTATTGGTGATAACACCAAAAAATTATTTAATTCTGTTCTTCTTTTATTTTCTTTAATTTTCTTTTTCCAAAAAGATTTTAGAGAACTCTTGGAGAATTTTTTATAGGAAAATATATTTGAAATTTCTAAATAAGATATTTCTTCTTTAGAAAATCCTAATTCTCTTCCAGCAGAACTAATTAATTCTAAAGCATCACTCATGTTATGAGTAAATTCAAATTTCAATTTCTCACGTAAAATAATGGAATTTCTTAAAAAGGATAAAAAAAGTGAGGGGGATATTTTAAAATTATTTAAAATTAAAAATTGTTTAATTTTTTTCAAAAATGAAATTTTAAAATCGGATGTAGATAGATGTTGGAAATTAATATCATTTAAAAATGGATTTTCTTGATCATATCTATCTATTGTAATATCATACGTGCCAGGACGTAAATGACCATATTCATTAAGAAATTGTTTTTTTGTGATATTCCCATCACAATATTCAATTAAATCATTTTGAAAATTGGATAAAGGTGTATTAAGAGAATTCATAAATTCATCAAGTGATTTTTTGGATAAATAATTTTTTGAAACAAAACTAGTAAGAAATGCATTTGCGATAAAAGCCATTCTAGCCATTAAAGAGAAAGGAATGATGCCTAAAGATTTACACTCATGGAGTAAAACTTTTGCCATTTCTAATTTTTCAATATAATTACTAGATTCAGAAATTTTCTTCATATGTGATAATCTATTAGTAGACATTTGTGTAATAGAATTATTACATTTAGATGTCATTGTAGGAAATTCATCAATTAAATTTTTTGTGAACTCAAAAAGAGTATCATAGATTTTTTTAATTTCTTGTTGTGAAAAATTAAAATTTCTTAATTCTTGTAATCTATCAGAAAGTGAGAAATCATAACAAGTGAATAATATTTCAAATTCAATTTTATCATGTAATTGTGGATTATATTGTAGTTTGTGTAAATAAAAATTCATTAATTTTTTTGTAAGTGACTTGTTCAGTGTATTTGGAATTAAAGAATAAAAACTGATTTTAGTGTTAACATAAGGTTTATTCCCAAATTTTTCCATTAATGAATGTGAATCAAATTTTTTATATCCAGCGATGATTCTTCCTTTATACCATGCATCTTTCATAATTAAAAAATCATAAAGAGAATAAGCAAGTGGATTTGGATTATTACCAATTATTTCTGCAGGATTCCAATCAGCCATATCAGAAAAAATTAATGGTTTTCCAGGAATATTTTGTATACTATCAAGTTTTTCAAATTTTTTGATATTTTTAGAAATTGTTTGATTAATTTTCAAAGTAGTTTTTTGTGATAACGGTTTTACTATAGATGTAATAGGTCTAACTTGGAAAATTATAATTTTATTATTTTTAGTAATTCCAAATTCAATATCTAACCTATCAAATTTGAGAATGGATTCTATTTCACGTATGGAACGAAGTAATAAAATCCATTTTTTTTCTAAAAATTTATGTTCAGAGGTTCGTAGAATTTTTATTGTTTGGTTTACTAAACCGTCAGTTACACCAGTTGTAGATTCACCTTCATCATAATTAATTACATAGTATGGAGAACCTAAATCAGGAGTTTTTGTAAAACAAACTCCACTTATAGAGATATTTTTTGCTTGTGTTTGTATTAATATTTGATTTTCTAGATTATTATTTTGTTTTTCATTATATGATGCAATTACAGAATTTATTGCCATAGTTAGTTGAGATTTTGAATTGGGATTTACATTCAAAATACTTTCATAGATACCAGCTTGTGAAGTTTCAATAGAATCTTCACCCAGTGCAGAACTTCTAACAATTATTTTCTGTTTTGAAAATACATTAGGAATTTGATTTAAAATTTTAGATTTATTTTGAAGCCATTCTGCATGTGTAAAATGAAAAATTTTTTCAATTTTAGAAAAATGTAATTGATTATTAAGTAATTTCAAAACATTTGTTTTTGATGTGAAAATAGTTCTAGTAGTAAATGTCAAATATATTGTTTATTCTAAAATGCCCTTTTAAAATTTTATATATTTTTTAAAAATCAACTTGAAAAATCAGATATTTCATTACCTATAACCTAATTTTTTTAACCTTTCTTCAATACGACTTATTTCATCATCATCCATATTTTCTTGTTCCTCAATAACAATATTTTTTCTAAATTCGGTCAAGGATTTTTCCATATAATTAACAATATCAGGTTTAGAATTAACAACATTGGTTTCTTCTAATGGGTCATTCTCAAGATCATAAAGTTCAATTATTTTCCCAGAATGTTCCAAATCTCTTATGTATTTGTATTTACTAGTTCTTATTCCGATAGTTTTCTGAGATTCACCATCAATTGATGGAGGACTTTCAATACATGCTAATCGTTCTTCTGTTTCAATTCCTTCAATAATTGGGATTAAGCTTTTTCCATCAACATCTTCAGAATTTTTTATGTCAATTAAATCCAAAAGAGTGGGAAATATGTCCACATGTCTTACTTGTTTTGAAATCAAGTGTTTTTTTGGTACAGTAAATCCAGAAAATAACAATGGAACTTTAAGTAAATCATCATAAGAACGATGACCATCACCCATTCTTGATTCAAAAAGAACTCTTTTTTGATAAACAGTTAAAGATTCATCAGAAATTTTTGAAGATTTTAATTTACTTCTTGCCTGTCTAAGTATGGATCCAAATTGTTTTTTCATTGGATATAGATTCTTTGGAACTTTATTACCAATTTTCCATAAATTAGTTTCAAGAGAACTAGGTTCTAAATCTATTATTTTATTTCCGTCTTTCACTACTGGAATATATTCACCATGATCTGCAGTTAATACAATTATAGTATTTGTAAAATCTATTTTTTCAATTACTTCACCAATCCAATTATCAATTGCAGACATCATTTTTTCATAACTATTGTTTCCAAATTTAGAATCTTCAAATTCCTTGGGTAAGATTATTGGGGTATGTAAATCAAATAAATGAATATAGAAAAACCAAGGTGATTTCAAATTATTTGAGTCAAACTTTTGTAATATTTCATCACCTAAACCTGCAAAAAGACTATAATAATTATCATAAGATGTATCTTTATTTTCAAAATCAAAAGTTAAGCCAAAATCAGTAGCAATACTTGGAGCACTAGAATATGCATTGTATCCATTTTCTTTTAAAATTCTAACATAATTTGTAATATTTTGATTTAATTTATGATATGTTTTTCCACCCATTCCAGTTCTGAAAGGATACAACCCAGTGAAAATACTACTAACAGCCACTGCTGTAGCAGCTGCAGAACTAATAGTTTGTTCAAAATATACACCGTTTTTAATTAATTTATCAATATTTGGAGTAATGGAGGTTTTTTGATCACTTCTACATTTATCAGATCTTAATGAATCAACTAAAATAAATAAAATATTTGGTTTCAATATGTGAAGGCTTAATTTTTGATTATATAAGTTAAAAATCAAAATTTATTTTAAAACAATTCAATTTTTAATTTATTTTCTTCCTTTGAATTATGTTTATGAAATAATGATATTCACTGCTATATGAGGTATAAAATTTTCAATTTTGTTATCATTTTGTAACAATATATCTTAGAGATTAATTACTTCAAATTAATTAAGGTGAGATGAGATAATAATAAAATGCAGGGAAAATTTGATGATTATAATATTATTCTAGTAAATTTAGACGGATTAAGACAAGACAGATTAGATATTTGTAAAAATTTTAAAGAGATTTGTAAAAATAGTCTTTATTTCCCCAACATGATTTCAGTTGCACCATATACACTTGCTGCACATCATTCAATTATCACAGGTTTGTATCCTTCAGAACACGGAGTTGACGCATATCATAATATGTTCAAATTTAAAAATAAGGTAACTACAATTTCTGAAGTTTTAAAAAAAGAAGGATTTTTCACTGCATGTAATATATCTAGTAAATCTTTAATGACAGAAAAAGGATTTGAAAAGTTTCAAATTTTTGATGAATATAAAATTAATTATAAAAGTGAACATAAGAAACTACTAAGTGAATTATCAAATAAAAAGAAATTTTTTCTTTTTTTACATTACGATAAATTACATACGCATTTGGTCAAGGATGTTTTGAAAAAATACAATGAGACAAATGAAGATGAATATTACAACAACATAAATAAAAATAAGGAAAAATATGATTCACACTTAGAAGAATGTGATTTGGTAGTAAAAGAATTATTAGATTCACTTAAAGAATTAAAATTAGATAAAAAAACAATTTTGATTTTTACATCAGATCATGGTACCAGTTGTGGTGAGAAAATAGGGGAAAAATCCTATGGTACTTTTCTATATGACTATACATTGAAGGTTTTTTGTATAATTCACATACCTAATGAGAATGGGAAAATTATAAAAAATCTATGTAGTTCCTTAGATCTTTTTCCTACTATAGCTGAACTTGCTAACGTTCCAATACAGAATGAATCCATTCGTATTCAGGGAAAAAACCTTCTTTCATTTGTTAATGATACTGATAATAATGATAGAGTAGTTTTTTCTGAGACAGGAGGATTAAAAGGTCCATGGCCTTCACCTGAAAAACATAATGTTTTCTGTATTAGAAATAAAGAAAAAAAATTAATTTATAATGATACTCCACAAACATGGGAATTTTATGATCTAAAAAATGATCCAAATGAATTAAACAATATTTATGATGAAAATTTAGAAGAAATAATTATTTTAAAAAATCAATTATTAGATCATATTAAAATTCTAAACAAAGATACAAAGTTAACCTAACAGGATTTCAAATTAATTAGAAGAATTAAAAATAAATATCAAACAAATGCAAAAATTTAGTTCTTAAAAAATTAAGCCATTTTAGATAGATTTCATAAATCGTTCTTTTATTTTCTTAGGAGAAAGCAATACTCTACCATTAACACTAGTGC
>Ga0233434_1004505_pt1 | contig 10683 bp, 10 predicted proteins | sample SI_122_August201_4_FD_182738 | JGI IMG/M metagenome (GOLD analysis project Ga0233434, IMG submission 182738) | Seawater microbial communities from Saanich Inlet, British Columbia, Canada - SI_122_August2016_120_MG | ecosystem: Environmental > Aquatic > Marine > Inlet | place: Canada: British...
CCCGCGACTACGACGCGGACGGAGACACCGACATCGCCGCCGTCTCCTATTTCCCCAACTACAACAAGTCGCCGCGGGAGAGCTTTGTTTATTTTAAAAATAAGGACGGCAAGTACACCGCCAACACCTTCCGCACCTGCATCAGCGGCCGATGGCTCACGATGGATGCCGGTGATGTGGACGGCGACGGCGATATCGACCTTGCTCTGGGCAACTACACCTATGGACCTGACAAGGCCATCTTCGTGCCGGACTTCCTCATGAAAACCTGGGAGCGCAGCGGCCCGCCGGTGATGATCCTGTACAACAATCTCCACTCAAAACCGGCAAAGCGTTGAGCCGTTTTTTCTCGCTGCCGAGCCCGGCCAATGGTAGAGTTGATTTATGACGCTAGACAGCGAAGAGATTCATTACAAGGTATGGGCCAGCGACAACGTCGTTTACGGGCCGGTGCTACTCGTTACCCTGCTCGAGTGGGTTGCCGACGGTCGCGTGACGCCGAGTACCTGGGTGTTCAGCGAGGAGGTAAACAGTTGGAAACCGGCCAAGACACTGCCGGCACTCGGCGACGCGCTGGCCAACTACCACGCCAGCCAGGCACCACTCCCCAAACCAACCAAACTTGGCCAAGCCAGCGACTCGATCACCGTCGAGCAACTCCGGCAATTTGACCAACTGGCCGGGCTTGGCCAAGCGGAGCTCAAGCAGTTCATCAGCCACTGCACCGTGATGGAGATCGAGGAAGGTGGCATCATCATGAAAAAAGGCAGCCCCGGCAACGGCCTGTACATGATCCTCTCCGGCGATACTCGCGTCCGGATCATCGCCGCAGGGCAGGACACCACCCTCGCCACGATCAAGGCCGGCAACTTCATCGGCGAGGTGGCCATGTTCAGCCAAACCCAGCGCTCCGCCGATGTATTGGCCCTGACCCGGTGCCAACTGCTCTTCATGTCCGCCGAGGCATTCCGTGGAATGATGGAAACCGAGCCAAAGCTGGCCTCGGCCGTGCTGTTTGCGCTGGGTCACATGATGGCCGAGCGCATGGTGGCCGGGAATGATCGCCTCCAAATCAAGGCCAGCTCCGATTTTCTTTGGTTGTGAGGGGGTTTCAACCAAAAATAGTTCAAAACAGACCGTTGACACCAGACCGCTTGGTCGCTACGTTTCCGGCCCTTTTAGGGAATAAAATCACATGGTTCGAATATCTTTAGTTGTAACGGTTTTGGCATTGCTAGGAGGTGGGTTCATCGCGATGAACAATGTCCAGGGCAGGATTGACAACCTAAGCACCGATTTGGCAAGCACTCAAAATACCCTCAGCGACACGAAGCGTGATTTGGGTAAAGCCGAAAAAGCGCAGGAATTGGCGGAGACTGCAAGGGACGCCGCTCAAGGCCAAGCCGAGGACGCCAAGGCAAGATTAAGCAAAGCGGTATCAGATCTCGTCCAGCAGCGGGATCGCGCAAATGAGCACGAAGACAACGCGAACAAGCTCCAGGCCGAACTCGTTGATGCAAGGAAGTTCAGTGAGTCTTGGCGGCTGTTCCAGCAGGCCAACGGCACTCAGACAGAAATCAGGCAAAAGCTAGCCGCCTTCGCCGACGTCAACACCCAACGCGCTAATTTCCTCTCGGAAAACACAATCCTGCTCAGCCAAATTGAAAAACTCGGGGTTGAGTTGTCCCGTTACACCGGCACTTCTGTCAAGGTCTCCCTGCCTCAAAACCTTCACGGCACTGTCACCGCAGTGGACACTCAGTTCGATTTTGTCGTGCTGGACATCGGCGAAAGCCAAGGTGCCCGCGAACACGGCGAACTGCTCGTAAGCCGGGGCGAAAAGCTCATCGGCAAACTCCGCATTCTCGACGTCAAAATGGATCACAGCATCGCCAACATCCTCCCGGACTGGAAACAGGATGAAATCCAAACCGGCGACATCGTCATCGTCGGAAACTAAAACAGCACTTTTCATGCGTTCCTTAGCCAGGGCCATCTTCTCATTCTTCGCGATCCTCTTCGCGAGTCTGGCCTTGGGACTCACGGCAGGCTGTATCGGCCCCGATCCGGAAAACAAATCCGCTCGCCCGTGGAACACTCCCCGCCCATGGGAACACGGCATCCCGGGCGGCATCTCCGAACGCCGCTGATTTCCCTAAACAGAATTCCCGTGCCGGGCGGTTGCCCGGTTTTTTTGTGTTCCCCTACAATCCGAATTGTGGTATAAATCGAGTCTAATTAAGTCAGCGCACCTCAATTTGTTCGCGATAATAAATGTTATGAGACTCGATAAACTAACCATAAAATCACATAAAGCGCTCCAGACAGCCCAGGAACTGGCGCATCAACACTCGCAAAAACAGGTCGAGGGCGAGCACCTCGCCCTCGCTTTGGCGCAGCAGCAGGACGGCATCATCCCCACCCTGCTACAGCGCATCGGGGTGGACTTGGGCAAGCTCCAAACTGACCTCAATAACGAGCTTGGCCGCCTCGCCAAAGTGCAGGGCGTCAGCGCGTCTGACCTGTATCTTAGCCCCGAACTCAAGCAGGGACTCGACGTCGCCCAGACCGAGGCAACGCAGCTTGGCGACGAATACGTCAGCACCGAGCACCTGCTGCTTGGCCTGCTGATAAAGGGCGGCTCAGTACTTGGCCGCGTATTCGAGAAGCACAACCTCAAGCGCGACACCCTGCTCGATGCGCTTGGCCAAGTGCGAGGCAACCAGCGCGTCACCGATGCCAATCCGGAGGACAAGTATCAGGCGCTGGAAAAATACGGCCGCGACCTCACCGCCCTGGCCAAGCAGGGCAAAATCGATCCGATTATCGGCCGCGACGAGGAGATTCGCCGTGTGATGCAGGTACTCAGCCGCCGCACGAAAAACAACCCGGTGCTCATCGGCGAGCCGGGCGTCGGCAAGACCGCCATCGCAGAGGGCCTGGCCCGGCGCATCGTCAGCGGCGACGTCCCGGAGTCACTCAACAACAAGACGCTGATCGCGATGGATCTCAGCGCGATGATTGCCGGCGCGAAGTATCGAGGCGAATTCGAGGATCGCCTCAAGGCGTTCATCAAGGAAATCACCTCCAGCGACGGTCAGATTATTTTGTTCATCGACGAACTGCACACGCTCGTCGGCGCCGGCGCCGCTGAGGGCGCAACCGATGCCGCCAACATGCTCAAGCCGCAACTCGCCCGCGGCGAACTTCGCTGCATCGGCGCGACCACGCTCGACGAGTACCGCAAACATATCGAGAAAGACCCCGCACTCGAGCGCCGCTTCCAGCCGGTGAAAGTCGACGAGCCAACCGTCGAGGACTCCATCGCTATTTTGCGCGGACTCAAGGACCGCTACGAGGTACACCACGGCATTCGTATTCAGGACACCGCACTAGTCACCGCCGCAACCCTGTCCGACCGCTACATCACCGAGCGATTTTTGCCGGACAAGGCGATCGACCTCATCGACGAGTCGGCGGCGCGGCTGCGGATGGAACTCGACTCGATGCCGACCGAGATCGACCAACTTGAGCGCCAGATCATGCAACTCGAGATCGAGCGCACAGCGCTGAAAAAGGAGAAAGACGCCGCCAGCAGGGAGCGCCTGGCCAAGCTGGAGGAAACTTTGGTCAGCTTGAAGGAGGAATCCAAAGAGTTGAAGGAACTTTGGCAAAACGAGAAAGCGTCCATCGACGCCGTCAGTATCGTCAATAGCCAACTTGAGGAAGCCCATCGCGAACAGGAACAAGCCGAGCGAGACGGCGACCTCAACCAGGCGGCGCAAATCCGCTACGAAACCATCCCTGGCCTCGAGAAAAAACTAGCCGACATGCAGGAGGCGCTGAAGCAAACCGGACAGGCCAAGCGCCTCTTGCAGGAGGAAGTCACCGACGAGAACATCGCCGAGGTGGTCGCCACATGGACCGGCATCCCCGTGACCAAAATGCTCGAGGGCGAACGGCAAAAACTCGTCGAGATGGAGGAACGCATCAGCGAGCGTGTGGTCGGCCAAGCCGATGCGGTGCGCGCCGTCGCCGATGCAGTGCGGCGAGCCCGGAGTGGTTTGCAGGATCCGGATCGCCCGATTGGCTCATTCATTTTCATGGGGCCCACCGGCGTCGGCAAGACCGAGCTCGCACGCGCACTGGCCGAGTTTCTATTCGACGCCGAATCGGCGATGATCCGCATCGACATGAGCGAGTACATGGAGAAACACACCGTTGCGCGGCTCATCGGCGCGCCGCCGGGCTACGTCGGCCACGAGGAGGGTGGACAACTCAGCGAGGCCGTCCGGCGCAAGCCGTACAGCGTGGTGCTGTTCGACGAAATCGAGAAGGCCCACCCGGATGTCTTCAACGTTTTCCTGCAGGTACTAGACGATGGGCGGCTTACCGATGGCCAGGGCCGCACGGTCGACTTCCGCAACGCCATCGTCATCATGACCAGCAACATTGGCTCGCATATTATTCAGGAACATTTTCTCGACGGCAAAACGGACGGCACCGACCGGATGGACATGGAGCAGAAAGTCGAGGCCGAGTTGCAGGCGCATTTCCAGCCGGAGTTCCTTAACCGCATCGACGACACGATCGTGTTCCAAAGCCTCGACGAGGAGCAACTCACAGTCATCATCGACATCCAGTTGCGGGCAGTGGCCAAGCGGCTCGAGGCGCAGCAACTCACGCTCGAGATCAGCGACGAGGCCAAGCGGCACCTGGCCCGGGAGGGCTACGATCCGCAGTTCGGCGCGCGACCGCTCAAGCGCACTATCCAGGAGCAGTTGCTAAACCCGCTAGCCACGCGGTTGCTCGACGGCGACTTCAAGCCGGGGGACCACATCCGCGTGCGCTTGCCCAGCGACGAACTGACGTTCGAAGCGTAAGCCGGGCTCAGTCCGCGCGCTTGGCCAAGGGCTTGATCGAGCCGACGTGGTGCAGGATGAAGGGCTCGAGAAAACCGGCCAAGCGCCGGAGCTGCATCTCGCTTGGGCGCAGCTTGGCCAAGCTGGCCCAGTCGGCGGTGGCCATTTTTGCGGCGATGGCGCGTGTGCCGGGGTCGAGCTTGGCCTTGGCCCAATCCGGCTCCTGCCCTTGGCTCGCGAGAAACTTGACCTCGAACACGCTAAGCCAAAACTCCCCCGCCCCGCCACCGTTGAGGCGTCGCACCAGTTCCAGCATCAAGTCGAACTCGGCCCGGAGGGGGGTCTGCTCCTCGGTGGATCGGGTTAGCAGCTTCGTGGCGCGGGCAAGGCTGTCGAGCAAATCGACATCGGTACGCAGGTTGGGGAACGACTCCGTCAGCACAACTTCGCAAAGCGTGTGAAGTTCGGAGCTGCGGCTGCGGCGGAAGCTGAACTCCGCCAGGTGAAACAGGTCGAGCTTGCCCCGAAATGGCGACTTCGGCCGGCGGGCGCCTTTGGCAACGGTGCCGATGCGGCCGGCCCCGGCGCTGAGCCAATGAACGACTGAGCTAGTTTCCGTCAGCGGAAAAACACGCAGGACCAGGCCGGTGGCGCGCTCATCCATCGGCCAGCATTCTCGCCGCCTGTGACTTGAACGCCGCCTGAATGCCGCTCGCGTTTTCCGGCGGCACCGCGCCGAGGCTGACGATGTACTTGATGCCGTCGGCGACCGACATATCGAGCTTGACCACTTTGCTCTCCGGCAGCACGAGGAGGAAGCCGGTGGTGGGGTTTGGCGTGGTGGGCACGAAAATGCTGATGATGCTTTCGCCCTCGTCGGTTTTCACCTGCTCGGCCGTGACGAAGCCGACCGAGTGCAGCCCCTTGCGCGGAAACTCGACCATAACCACTTGCTTGAAATTGGATTTATTCTCACCCGCGAACGCCTGATTGACCTGCTTGACCGTGCCGTAGATTTTCCCAAGCAGCGGCACATTGAGCAGGATATAATCCATGAGCTGCACCAGTTTTTTGCCAATGTAATAGCGTGTCAAAAAACCGAGCAGCCCGGTCAACGTGACAGCCTCGAGAATAGCAATCACTTCCCACCACCAATACAACTCCTTGCCCGGCTTGCCGTCGATGGCATCTTTCCAAATATGCTCCGCGTCCAAACCGGGAATATACTTGAACGGAAAAAGCAAAATGTCGGAAACAGCAACCGCTTGGTTGAACAGCCAAAGTGCCACGCCGATCGAGATAATGACCGGCAGCACCACAGCCAAGCCGGTGAAAAAATTCCGTCGCGTTCGCCCAAGCACTGTCGCTCGTTTACTCATCTGCCAACCATCGTAGTCCCTCTCGCCAATCGGCTCAAGTGAAAGAGTTCCGTCGCCGCTTTCATCAACCGGTTTTCCTCATATTTCATCGTCCGCCGCAGCCCCGGCGTCGAGTCGTCGTACCCCCTCAAATGCAGGATGCCGTGGATCAAGTACCGCGCCACCTCCTCCGCCCATGAGGTTTTGTACTTGCGCGCAAACTCCTCAGCCACCACAGGGCAGATGAAAATATCGCCAAGGATCGGCCCGGGCTTGGGCGCGTCGCCCGGTTCACCGTAGTCGAAAGTGATCACGTCGGTCGGCCCGTCGTGCTGCAAATAATCCCAGTTGGCCCCGGCCATCTCGACCGGATCGACGAGGTACACCCCCAACTCATGCGACGCCGATTCGAGCGCTTGGCCAGGTTCAGTCTCGGCCAGCGTCCACTTGGCCAAGCGCCGCAGCGCCCACGTATCGGCGGGATGACTCTTTTGGCGGCTGCGAATGGTGAGCGGCATCTTCAGCCTTTGCGGTGGTCATCGTACGCCTGCACGATCCGTGCGACGAGCGGGTGGCGAACCACGTCCCGTTTCTCGAATTTGCAATGCGCGATCCCCTCGACCTTGGCCAAGGCGGCCGGCCCCTCAATGAGGCCAGACGTCTTGCTCGGCGGCAAGTCGATCTGTGTCGGGTCGCCGGTGATGACCACCTTGGAATTGAAGCCCAGCCGCGTCAGGAACATCAGCATCTGCTCGGCAGTGGAGTTCTGCGCCTCGTCGAGAATGATGAAAGCGTTGTTGAGCGTACGGCCCCGCATGTAAGCCAGCGGCGCAATCTCGACCGTGCCCCGCTCCATGTGTTTCTGCACCTCCTCCATCGGCAACAAATCCTGCAGCGCGTCGTGCAATGGCCGCAGATACGGATCGAGTTTCTCCTGCAAATCGCCCGGCAAAAAACCAAGCGCCTCGCCGGCCTCGACCGCCGGCCGCGTGAGAATGATGCGAGAAACTTTTTCCTCCTTCAACGACATGATAGCCATCGCCATTGCAAGAAACGTCTTGCCCGTGCCGGCCGGGCCGGCACCGAAAGTGACATCGTGCTTTTGGATCGCCTCGACGTAGCGTTTCTGCCCAAGCGTCTTGGGGTGAACCACCGGTTTGCGCGCCGAGGTCTGCAGCATGATCGAGTACAGCCCATCCAGCGCCTCCGGCCCGTCACTCAGCACCGTATTCAGCGCGTAGCTGAAATCGGGGTTGCGAATTGCCACCCCGGCCTTGAGCGCGGTCTCGAGCGACTGGAACAACCCCGTAGCCCTCGCCACGTCGGCCTCGTCGCCGTCGAGCTTGATCCAGCCGTCGCGATTGGTCGCCTTGACACCGAGCCGCACTTCGAGCATCTGCAGATTTTTTGGGTTGTTGTTGAAAAGCTGCTGGGCGATCCGGGCGTTATCGAAATGCAGCGTGGAAATCATCTTGTCGGATTCTGGGTGTGATTCAAACCAAGTGAGTGAAACGCTTGGTCTTGGCCAGGTGGGCGACGATTTGTTTTATTTTTTGCGACTCGGACTTGTGGGCGACCAGCGTGGCATCATCAGTCTGCACAACGATCATTTCACTGATACCCACCAACGCAATCGGCGCGCGATTTCGCGTACGGGCGTCGAACACGACATTGTTCGCGGAGTCGACCTGCACGAGGTTGCCGACAGCGCAGTTTCCAGCGACGTCCGGCTTAAGATGCCGCGCCAAGGCCGGCCAAGAGCCGAGGTCGTCCCAGCCGAAGACGCCGTCCGCACAGACGATGTTCCGCGCGTTCTCCATGATGGCGTAATCGACGGAAATCTTTTCCAGCTTGGGATAGTCCCCGGCCAGGGCAGCATTGAGATTGGCCAAGCCGCGGATGCCCCGCCATTTCTCAGCCGCGGCGAACAGCTTCGGTTGTTGTCGGCACAACTCAGCGGCGATGGTTTCGTATGACCAGATGAACATCCCGGCGTTCCAGCGGTAGTTGCCACTCTTGAGGTAGCGCTTGGCCGTGGCGAGATTCGGCTTTTCGACAAACTTTTTGGCGGTGAAGAAAGTGGACTTGAGCGACTTGGCTGAGAACTTGGTCAACTTGTTGCCAACCTGAATGTAACCGTAGCCGGTAGCCGGCTCGTGCGGCTGGATGCCGATGGTGACAAGTGCTGGCTCGCGCTTGGCCAAGGCCATCGAGTCGATCAGCACGCGGCGAAACTTGTTCTCATTGGGAATAACATGGTCGGCCGGCAGCACGGCCATCACACCGTTCCCGGATCGGGCGCCGACCAGCGCAGCACCCAACGCCACAGCAGCGCAAGTGTCGCGACCGCACGGCTCGCCAATGATGTTGCGCTTAGGCAATTCGGGCAACTGCCGCCGAACGGCGGCGGCCTGAACGGTGTTGGTGATGATGAAAATGTTCTCGAGAGGCGCGACCGGCTTCACGCGGTCAACCGTCTGCTGGAGAAACGAGCGATCTCCCAACAGGGTGATAAGCTGCTTGGGCTTGCGCTCGCGGCTGACCGGCCAAAAGCGTTCGCCGCGGCCACCGGCCATGATGATAATGTAGCGATCCTTGCGTTGCATTTACGGGATAAATTAGCGGATGCCGTTGATGAGGTTTGCCGTGAAGGCCTTGACAGTTGGCACGAGGTCGGTGGCTTGGCCTTTGTCGGCGATTTGGTTGACGATCGCGCTGCCGACAACGACCGCCTCTGCGTTCCGCGCGACCTCGGCTGCCTGTTCCGGGTTCGAGATGCCGAAACCGACGGCGATTGGGATGTCGGTGTGCTGGCGAATAATTTGGGTCATCGGCCCGATGGTATCGGAGACGGTTTGCTGCATGCCGGTGACGCCCTCGCGCGACACGTAATAAATGAAGCCTTTGCCGCGCTTGACGATCAATTCGACCCGGTCCAACGGCGTGGTCGGCGCGACGAGATAGATCGGGCACAGGCCGGCGGCAGCCATCAGCGACTCGTACCCCCCCGACTCTTCCGGCGGAAGATCGAGCACGAGCAACCCATCGACGCCGGCATCTGCGGCGGCTTGCACGAACTCGGCGAGTCCCCACTTGTGCAGCAGGTTGAAATAGACGTAGAGGACGAGCGGGATGCCGGACGACTCGCGGATTCGCGAAACGGTCTGCAGTAATTTCCCCGGCGTGGTGCCGGAGTCGAGCCCGCGCTGCGCTGCGAGTTGGTTAACCAAGCCGTCGGCCAGCGGATCGCTGAACGGCACGCCGAGTTCCAGCACGTCCACGCCGATCTCGTCGAACGCCAGCGCCAGGTCATGCGTCGCCTCGAGGTCGGGGTCGCCCGCGCCGATGTACACCACAAATCCCTTTTGCCCCTCCTGCCTGAGGCGTTGAAACCGTTCTTTAATGCGGTTCATGCGCGGGCAGCATGCCAAGCGAGCGCGTCCGAGGCAAGAAACACGCTTGTGCGCGTGGCTCAAAAAATGAATTCCGGAATCGCCTTGGCCAAACGCAGGCCATATAAAACGCCCGTGCCCGACGCATCGCAAATGACCGCCAGCCAAGCCACCGATCTGCTCCGGCGCAGCCTGGCCAATGGCCGGCTTGGCCACGCGTATTTGTTCGTTGGCAGCACGATCGAGTCGCTCGAGTCTCACGCGACCGAGTTGGCGCGGACACTCAACTGCCAGTCCCCGCCCGCGACCGGCGAAACCGGCATCCCACTCGAGCCGTGCAGCGACTGCATCGCCTGCCACAAGGTCGATTCGGGCAACTTCCCCGACCTCGACTTTGTCCGACCGGAGAAAAAATCGCGCATCATCAGCATCGATCAAATCCGGAATCTCACCCGCAAGGTGTCGCTCAAACCAACCGAGGGACGCTATAAGGTAGCGATCATCACCGGCGCCGACCGCATGCTCGGCCCCACGTTCAACGCCTTCCTCAAGACGCTGGAGGAGCCGCCGGAACGCACGGTTTTCATCCTGCTGACGGTTCACCCGGATCGACTCGGGGAGACGGTTCGGTCCCGTTGCATGCGGGTGAACTTCGGGGGAGAGGCCGACGTACAACTCGAGGCGAGCGACGCGGCTTGGCTGAAGTCGTTCGTCGGCATGAGCGCCGAAACCGGCGAGGGACTCATGGGCCGTTACCGGTTGCTCGGCAAGTTGATGGAGCACTTGGCGGCCAAGCGCAGCACCATCGAGGAAACTCAGGAGGCAGCATCGGCGCTGAACCGGTACGCCGACATCGAGCCGACGCTCCGAGAGAAATTGAAGGAGGAACTCAAGGCGTCGATCGAGGCCGAGTACCGGCGACAGCGCGGGCAGTTTTTGACCGGGCTCCAGTGGTGGCTGCGCGACATTTGGCTGGCGGCACTCCGGCAGGGCCGGGAGCTGCTGCATTTTCAGGATTGGGCCGACACCTCGGAGACCGTCGGCCAGCGGTTGTCCCCGGGGCAGGCACTC
>Ga0233434_1004512_pt1 | contig 10676 bp, 8 predicted proteins | sample SI_122_August201_4_FD_182738 | JGI IMG/M metagenome (GOLD analysis project Ga0233434, IMG submission 182738) | Seawater microbial communities from Saanich Inlet, British Columbia, Canada - SI_122_August2016_120_MG | ecosystem: Environmental > Aquatic > Marine > Inlet | place: Canada: British...
AGAGCATCTGCGAGTGAGGTTTGTTGCGTGTTTTTCCAAGACATTTTTTTGATATTTTATGGTTGTTTTTAGATGGTTTTTATTTTACAGGATTGGTATAATTTGGGTTGATTTATGCAAAGGTCTCGGGTTTTATGCAAAGATCTCGGGTATAATAAATTATAATTTATAAGAAAATTCCTACAAAGTACAAAGTCTTACTTATAATCATCAAGAATAAATCGTTTTTATCTTGTAAAAATATGCGTAATAATCAGATATATTAGTATGAAATCTCTCTCTTTAAAGCCTGCTTGGGTAGTCCGAGCACTTGATTATGGCCTACCTTATTTTTCTATGGTTATTCTTGTGTTGTTGTCGTTAATGGCAACAATATCGGAAATTTTCGGCATAGGAATTTTTTTACCAATATTTCAATTTATTCGATTAGATGGTGATCTAAACGCACTAGTTGCAGATTCAAGTTTGTGGCAATATATAATTGATATTTTTCTTTATTTTAATATTGAAACATCATTATTATCTCTTTTAATAGTAGCATTTATTTTCTTTATTTTTCGTCAAATATTTATTTTTATTAGAATAGTATATAGTTCTGCATCATTGTATCGGATAGTTCAATTGCAACGCGATAAGATATTTAGTAAATATATTGATGCAAGTACTTCGTACCATGATGAAACACCTGTGGGAGATATTATAAATGTGGTCATAACTGAAGCACATCGTGCATCAGTATCGGTTATAGTGCCTCTGCAGCTGTCCGTATATTTTATAATGTTTGCAGGATATGGATCAGTACTTCTTATGTTGTCATGGCAAATGACATTATTTGCTGTTGTAGTTTTTCTGCTTATAAGTACAATACCAAAAACATGGATTAAAAAAAGTAAAGAAACAGGACGTAAGCTTGTTAATGCAAATACATCAATATCAGAATTTTTAGTTGATCGTTTACGTTCTCCACGTTTAGTTCGTTTATCCGGAATTGAAAGTTCAGAAAAAAAAGAATTTTACTTTTTGACTAATAAACTACGTAAACATACGGTACATTCATCTATTCTGCAGGCAAAAACTGAAGTTACAATGGAGCCAGCACTTGTTGTTGTAAGTCTTGTATTTCTTTATTTTTCCTATACTGTATTTCATTTACAAGTGGAGATTATTGGAATTTATTTACTAATTTCAATGCGCTTAATGCCAATTGTAAAAGGAATTGTAGTAAAGCTACAGGCCATACAAAATATGGCTGGGTCAGTTGAGCTGCTAGAAAAACGGCTTAATAAGATGGATTTTTCAAAAGAGAAAGACAACGGTACTAAAGTTATAAAAAAAATAGAAAAATCTATTTTGATAGACAATGTTAGTTATGCTTACTTAAAAAGTAAAAATAATGTGCTAAATAATATTTCGGTTGAATTTAAAGTGCATGATATGATAGCTATTGTTGGTCCTTCAGGTAGTGGAAAATCAACAATGATTGATTTATTTCCACGCTTACGATTGCCTTCAAATGGGAGCATTAAAATTGATGGTGAGAATATTAATAACTTTAGCTTAAAGAGTTTGCGTCGATTGATTTCTTATACCCCACAATCCCCACAAATTTTTAATGGCACAGTTAAAAATCATATTCTATGTGGTAAGAGGGATGCGAGTGATGAGGAAGTACTAGAGGCAATACGTCTTTCAGGTTTAGAGAGATTTATTGAAAAACTTCCACAGGGGATCAATACTTTTTTGGGAGAGGGGGCGATTAAATTGTCTGGTGGTCAACGTCAACGATTGGATCTTGCTAGGGCGTTAGTCAGTAAATCAGATGTACTAATCTTAGATGAGCCTACTAGTAACTTAGATGCTGAATCAGAGATGATGTTTAGAAGAGTGTTGACTCATATCCGTGAGAAAAGAAATACCACAATTATTATTGTTGCCCATCGATTGAAGAGCGTTATGGATGCAGATCAGATAGTCGTGCTTAATAAAGGCAAAGTTGAATCAATAGGTATTCATCATGAGTTACTACAAGAAAAAAAGTGGTATTATGAAGCTTGGAATATGCAAGAAGATTCAATAGATGATGATAAAGAAGAACAGATTTAGTTTGTATAATTTAATGATAATAACAAACTATTAGAAATATTTTCTTAACAACTAAATCTTAATGCTGTATGATAAATTACAGGTTGATTGGCATTTAAATTGCTGTTAATTCTCTATCAGAAAGTCGGTATAGTAGATTGCTATGTTGTAGTTATTAGTGGCAAAATATAAGCATATTTATGTGGCAGTTATTTCTTAAAATTCAGTATAAAGTTAAGTCCCCATCGTAAACTATACTATGACACAAGCAATAATAGACAAAGTTGCAATATTATTGGTATGGCCAAGAGAGTTAAATCAATTAAAACCATTAATAACTAGTCTTAATGATGATTTGGTTTTTATTATCGATAATTTCAGATATACAGAACCAGAAAGAAAAGGCCGTGTTGATAATCTAGTTAAGTTGCTTGGGAATCAGCAGTATGTATATTTGTCTGAAGTTATTGGAGTAAACAAATATAGAGTTTTAATTAGTACAGCTCAAACATATCAAGAATATGTAACATTCCATAGTTATATTAGATATATTTATGCTATTACTGTAGGACGGTTTTTTGATGTTATTGGTATGTCAGACTATCTTTTAGCAAGCATTGGTCGCCCGTTCAATGGAGGCGGTATAAAATCTAAGATATTTGAGATGAGACAAATAGAGAGAATGATTGGATTAACAACTATTTGTTACCCAAAAGGGTTAGATGTTAATATAAAAGCATACCCGCCAGAACGATTAAGAGGAGTATTTGATATTTACTTATGTCACAGTAGTATTGATAGAGATTTGATCAATAGTAAATTTTCTGATACAAAATGTGTCGTAATAGGAAATCCAAAATATGATAATCCTCCATCGGTTTTCAGGTCAAAGCATATAATTAGTAATGATTTTCATGATATTAATACTTCTAAACCAATATTGTTATGGATTCCAACACATATTAATATTCAGGGAGAATCACTCTTAAACATATTAATTTGGCTTCCCGCGATTACTCAATTATCAGCAAAATATAACATAGTAATACGGCCACATCCAAAATCCTTGGCAATTGATTCTAAAATTATGAAAAAGTTAAATCAAGCTGGGCTTATAGTTGATTCAAGAAGCGATAGAGATCTATGTGTATTGTATCAAGCGTCTGATTTGGTATTGGCTGATTATGGTAGCTCAGTACTAAGTGCTATCTATATGAAGAAAAAGTTATTGCTATTAAATATGCCAAATAAAACTAAATTCTTACGATTGAGGAAAAATAAAAGGCAAATCGACCAAGAAGTTAGAAATGACGCTAAATCATTTGAATATAATGATATGAGCCTATACAAGAATATAAAAGACAGTATAGAGCAAGACAAAGATCTTGAGTTAACAAGATTAAAGCAAAAATATTTTGGAAACGATAATAATTTAAAAAAAATCTCAGAAGTTGCCGATAATTTTATTGGAGAATTACTAGGAACAGTGCAAATAGAATAGTATGGCATGTAAATTTATTTGTGTTAGTGGATATGGTAAATCTGGTTCAGGAGCTTGTGTTAATCTATTGAAAGAATTTGAATATATAGATGGATTGGACAGGGAGTTTAGAATAGTTAAAGATCCATATGGACTAATTGATTTAGAACATTCTTTGGTAAATAACTGGGATTTTGTGCGTCATAATACAGCTATTAATGACTTTTTGAATTATTGTCGTATGCTTGCAAGGGATGATGGCTTATTTAAAGAAGAAGGGAAAAATTTTAGTAAATTACTTAATATAGATTTTGTGAAAGAAACAGAAAGATACATTGATAGTCTTGTAGATTTTAAATATCATGGTGAAACCTTACTTCATAACTACAATCTTAAAGCTAAAGATTTATTTTATAAAAAAATTAGAAGTAAGCTCAAAATGGGAAATGAGCTTCCAATGTATTTTGCAAGACCAAGTGAGAGTGAATTTTTACTACAAACAACTTCTTATATTGATAATCTTTTTTCTAATTATTCAGCTAATAACAATATAAAAATGGTGGTATTAAATCAGGCTATTTCACCTGGAAATATATCAAATGCAATAAAGTATTTTAATTCTATGAAATTAATAATAATTGATCGAGACCCAAGAGATATCTATGCAACTATGCTGAAGGAAAGAAGGTTGTTAGGTGGTGAACTGTCACATTCTAATGTACTGGATAAGTATTTAATTTGGCATAATGCAGTAAGGGTTCGCTCTGAAATAGATATTGCAAATAGTAATTTAGAGAAAAATATACTGAGAATTCAATTTGAAGATTTTTTTACAGATTATAACAAAGTATTGGAAAAAATAAAAAATTTTATCGGTATTGATTTTATTCATAAAAACAAAGGCAGTAGGTTTTCCCCAGAAAAAATAAATGAATATGTTGGTATATGGAGAGACTTGCAAGATCAGAGCGCAATATCCAGAATCAGTGAAGAGCTAATAAAATAGTTTAAAATATTATGAAAGTAAAGGTTAGAGAAGGTTTTGGATGGAAACTGTATCAAAATAATTCTACAAAACTTTGGTTTTCAGGATATTTAATAGGCAGAAAAGATATAGACGATCTTTTGTTAGAGGCGGTTGATTTTTTTAACACAGACGGTATAAATATAAAAAATTTGTCAGAGTGGGTACGCAAAATTTCTGGCCATTTTGCGTTTGTATTGCAATTTTCGGATAACTCATGTTTTGCTTCTGTTGATAAAATATGCTCCATACCTATTTACATTGCAGATAATATTCATCAGAGTGCTGTCAGCAATCATGCTCCTTACTTAAAGGACATATTTAAAGTAAGTGAAAAATCAACAAAAGCAGCTCTAGAGATTGCTATGTCTGGATTTTCAATTGGCAATAAAACAATTTACAAAAATATACAAAGATTATCGGCTGGAGAATGCATTTTATGGAGTGATGGAAATATATATAAGGATTATTACTATACGTACTACCCTAATGAACTCTTCTTATATGATAAGTCGCAGTTGGAACAGAAACTATCTGAAGTAATTCTATCTACATTAAAAAAAACTATTAAAAGTGTAAACGGTAGACAAATTGTTGTTCCTCTTAGCGCAGGAAATGACTCTAGACTAATTGTAAGTGGTTTGAAGCATCTAGGTTGTGAAAATGTAATTTGTTTTACTTATGGAAGACGTGGAAATTATGAAATAAATACTAGTAAAGAAGTTGCCTCTTTATTGGGGTATAAATGGATATATATCCAAGATTTAGTTAAAGAAAAGCGTAATTTTTTTAAATCCAGTATTTATAAAGAATATATTGAGGCATTTGAGTCCTATTCGTCTATTCCTAATGTGCAAGATATATATGAAATATATACACTAAAGTCACAAAAAATTATTGATGATGATGCAGTAATTATAAATGGAAATTCTGGTGATTTTATTTCAGGCGGGCACATACCAAATAAATATCAAAAAAACACAAATTATTTATCAGTAAATGAACTTGATTGGATTTTATTTTTGGATAAGCATTATTCCCTATGGAGGAAGTTGCGTACAAAATTTAACGACAGTATTATTATCTCAGAATTATTAAAAAATATATCAGAAAGAGGTGTTATAAATAGTCAAGAAAGAGTTTATCAGTATGCCATTATGGAGTGTGTAGAGTGTATTGGGCGCCAGAGTAGGTTGGTTATAAATCAGCAACGTTCCTATGAATTTATTGGGCATGAGTGGAGATTGCCTTTTTGGAGTGAAGATTTTTTGAATTTTTGGGAAGGAGTTCCTGTTGAGTATAAGATAAACCAAAGTCTATATAAAAGTGTTTTGATGGATAATAATTGGGGGGGGGTTTGGAATAATATTAAAGTTAATAATAAGCGTATAAGACCATATAGCTTATGGCTTGTTAGATGGGTGGTAAAAATACTTGTTTCTCCAGCTGGAAAAAAGGTTTGGCATCGTATTGAAAAAAATATGTTTGCTTATTGGGTGCATCCTACATATATTAGAGTTATTGCACCGTATTTTAAATACTTATTTGATTTTAGAGGGCATCGTGGTGCAAGCTCTTGGCTTGCAAAGCAAGCTATTGATAGATATGGATTTTCAAGTATTGCAAGTGTAGATAATTTCGTAAAAAAGACTAAAAAATAATTTTTTACTATAAAAAAGAGAGTTACTACACAGATTAAGTATAATAAGTTAGCATATTTTTTTGTATACAAGGTACTTTAGAATGTATTGTGGTAAAAATAAATTTGCTATAGTAAATTACATATTAATAGAATTAAATCACCTTGGTGAATTCGTCAAAAAATAGACTGGTAGAATTTAAACACTATTTAATAAAGATACATTTGTTTCAAATTATATCTATTGGAAACTAATAGTGGCAGTAATACCGCATGTTAGTTGAAGTAAATGTTATGACTTCTATGTAATAAATTAAGTTGGATTCACATGAAAAGCAAATGTTATTGGATTACCGGATTGTCGGCTACTGGAAAAACCACTTTGTCTAAATTATTGGTTGATAGTTTTCGCGCGTCTGGCAAGGTTGTTGTTCATCTGGATGGCGATGAATTACGCCAAGTATTGTCTGATGAAGCTTATACAAGAGAAGAAAGAATCGCCCTGGGAACAAGGTATTCGCGATTATGTAGATTATTAACAAGTCAAGGTGTTGATGTGGTGATTTCTGTTATAGGACTCTTTAAAGAGTTGCATGTTTGGAATAGAAAAAATATTCAAAATTATGTTGAAGTATTTATCGATACACCGTTAGATGAATTAAAAAAAAGGGATCCAAAAGATATATATAAAAGATTTACATCTGGCAAAATTAAAAATGTTGCCGGTTTGGATTTAAAAGTTGATTTTCCAGTCAATCCAGATGTACATTTGAAGTGGTCAAGCAATAAGACAATTGATTCTATGTTTCAAGAGTTGCTTGATAATATAAAGCATTATTAATAAATAGTACAATGAAGGGATTGATAATAGCTGCTGGTAGAGGTAGTCGGTTAGAAAATTTAACAAAACACACCCCCAAATCACTTACAAATATTGGCAATAGCTGCTTCTTAGAAAATACCATACAACACTTCCGTTCTTTAGGAGTGACCGAAGTTGGAGTAGTTGTTGGTTATAAAAAAGAGCAATTTAAGAAGATTAAAAACGTCACTCTTTTTGAAAATAATAATTGGGAGAATAACAATATATTACTCTCATTATTTCATGCTAGGAGTTTTATGGATGACGACCTAATTATTGCCTATGGTGATATATGGTTTGAAGTAAAATCTGTTCAAAGTATATATGAGAGTACTGGTAATTTTGTTATAGCAGTTGATCAAGATTGGAAAAAATACTATCAAGGTCGTACTGATCATCCAATAAGCGAGGCAGAAAATGTAAGTTATGATCATAATTTACACGCTATTGAAATTGGTAAACATATCTCCTCTCCAGTAGACAATAGTCAAAATATGGGAGAATTTATGGGACTATTAAAAATCTCAAAAAATGTGATTAGAGATATTGTCAATGAGTTTGAAGATGTTGAGAAAAATATCAAAAATACAGACGCTTTCCAGAATGCCAAAAAGTTTCAAAATGCCTATCTTACGGATTTTATACAGTATTTAATAGACAAAGATTATGATATAAATTGTTGTATAAATAAACAAGGGTGGTACGAAGTGGATACATTGCAAGATTTAGATAATTTAAAGTCTATTCTAGGAGTTTAAAATGATAGAAAGTGAGTATTTAAAAAGTATTGGAGCTAGAATTTTAAGTGAAGCAAACGACTTAAAGCGAACAGTAGAATCAATGGCAGTTGATTTAAATATTGACAGTGAATATTTACAACAAGTTACTGCTGGTAATTGTACTAGAGAGGATACTTTTAAGATTATTAATTTGATCGAAAAGACTTATCCTGTAGATAGTAGTGATTTATTATTAATTAATGACGATTGTCAAAATGGAATTTTATATTTTAGTGCAGACGAAAGTAAAAAAACAAGCAGAGTTTTTGACAGAGTCAATAAACAAAATAAACGAACTCCGTATTATGAGTACCGAGATACTGCTATGTCTAAATTATCTCCTTTTAAGCCTGAATGGATTAAAGAATTAAGAGTTGTCTCAGATTCAAATCCAAGTAATTCTGATGTGGCATATAACAACGGACATTTTATGCACCAAGTCACGTTTTTTGTGGGCCCTGTTAATTTCTATTATATTGTTAATGGAGAAAAGCATTGTAAAGAGATGAATACTGGGGATTCAAATTATATTACACCATACATTCCACATTCTTTTGCAAATAGAGATGAATCACAAGAGGCATATATTGTAGCTATAACATTTGGTGGTGATGTGCGAAGAACACAAAAGGAAATTTATGCTTTAGGTGTTGAAAAAATTAAAAAATACAGTCTAGACATAAGGAATGAAAATAAAGCCATTTCTCAACTAATACAGCAGCACATGAATAATGAAAACCTTACTAAGGAGATGATTTCTGATAGGGTTAATGTGGATAAGTTGTTGAATGTTAATAGACGTAAGACTTTGAGTGAAATAGAGGAAATTGCTGATTTATTAAATATAGAACCATCAGATTTAATGATTCCAAAATATAATAAGGATCATGAGGTTGTAGTTCATGAAAAGTTAGAAATAAAAGCAATAAATTACCCTAATGATAGAGATGTAATTTATAAAATTTATCATGGCTCAAGAGTTAATAAAATACCAAATTTAAAATCATTTGATATACATATTTTGTCAACAAAGGTTAAGAAAGAAGACTTATTTAATACTTCTTTACATAGTTATATTTATAACTACAGTGAGAATGATATTTTAATGGTGTACGTGAACAGTAGTGAACAATATACACAGTTACTAAGGGCTGGGGATTCAGTATATGTACAGCCCTTTGTCAAATATGGGTTTCAAAATAATTTAGATGGAGTTTTATCCAGTGTATTTGTTGCTAGAGTTAGTGGTGGAATAAATTTTTGCACTCAAAAAGAATTGTCTTATTTTTTAGACATTGAAAGAGTAGCAAGTGAAAATACATGTTGGTTTAATTAAAAAAGGAAATATTATGGAAGGTAAAATTATTTATCTTGGGTTGGCAGTAGATTTAATACATCCAGGCCATTTAAATGTTATAAATGAAGCTAAAAAATATGGCAAAGTTATTGTTGGTCTTTTTACAGATAGAGCTATAGCAAAGTATAAGAGAGTTCCGTACATGACTTATGAGCAAAGAAAAATTGTAATTGAAAATATAAAGGGCGTATCTAAAGTTATTCCGCAACATACTCTAGACTATACTGAAAACCTTGAAGCTTTAAAACCAGATTTTGTAATTCATGGCGATGATTGGAAAGAGGGTGTCCAAAAAAATACACGACAACAGGTTATTGATGTGTTAAAAAAATGGGATGGTGAGTTGATTGAGGTGCCATATACTAAAGGGATTTCATCGACAAAACTAATAAATTCAGAAATGGAGCTTGGTACAACGGTAGATGTTAGAAGAGGACGGCTAAGGCGTCTAATTCATGCAAAACCAATAGTTAGAATCCTTGAAGCACATAATGCATTAAGTGGCTTAATCGCAGAAACTACTGTTGTTGATAGAGGTGGATTACCCGCAGTATTTGATGGGGTTTGGTCAAGCTCATTGACTGATTCAACTGCCAAAGGAAAGCCGGATATTGAAGCAATTGATATGACATCAAGAATAAATATGGTTAACGATATATTCGAGGTTACAACTAAGCCAATGATATTTGATGCCGATACAGGTGGAAAAACAGAGCATTTTGAATTCACTGTAAAAAGTTTAGATAGAGTGGGCGTTAGTGCGGTTGTTATTGAGGATAAAACAGGCCTTAAGAAAAATTCACTATTTGGTAATAACGTTAAACAAACACAAGACTCTATCGAAAATTTTTGCGACAAAATTCAAAGAGGAAAGTCAGCTCAGGTTAGCGATGATTTTATGATAATTGCCCGCATTGAATCTCTTATCTTAGAAGCAGGAATGGAGGATGCTTTAACGCGTGCTGATGCGTATATTGAGGCTGGAGCCGATGGAATTATGATACATTCACGCCACAAAGATTCAGATGAAATCGAAGAATTTATGAAAAAATTTCGAGCTGTTGATAAGCATACACCTGTTGTTGTTGTGCCTACTAGCTTTAATGCTGTAACAGTTGAAGAGTTCGAGAAAATGGGGGTAAATATCGTTATTACTGCTAATCATATGTTACGTGCAGCTTATCCAGCAATGTTGAAAGTTGCTAAATCTGTTTTAGAAAATGGAAGGAGTTTAGAGGCTGAACCTGATTGTATGTCTATTAAAGAAATTTTGGAATTTATACCTGGAACTAAATAATGATTAGTTCAGAATTTTTTTTTAACGCATGTAAAGACGAAGGTGTTGATTTTTTTTCTGGTGTTCCGGATTCATTGTTGAAAAATATCTGTTCTTACATTACAGACAATACACCATCAGAAAACCATATTATCGCAGCAAATGAGGGCAATGCAC
>Ga0233434_1004520_pt1 | contig 10667 bp, 10 predicted proteins | sample SI_122_August201_4_FD_182738 | JGI IMG/M metagenome (GOLD analysis project Ga0233434, IMG submission 182738) | Seawater microbial communities from Saanich Inlet, British Columbia, Canada - SI_122_August2016_120_MG | ecosystem: Environmental > Aquatic > Marine > Inlet | place: Canada: British...
GATGAGTGAGTCCATTCCGCCAGTTTCGACAAGTTCCTGGTATCGATAAAATGTATCTCGTGAGACACCCATAACTTTACAGGCCAGCTTTGTGTTTGATGATTGGATTGTTAGTATGAATCATTGAGAGTTACCTCTTGTTTGTTTTGATTAAAGATTCGACACCTTTATCAAAACGGGTAACTCTCTTCAGTTCAAGCTGAAGTGTCAGATTAAATCGGAACTAATACACATTAAGACTTCATCGCTCACAATCATTGCCGAAATAATTTTGCTCTGATAGGGTATTACGACAAAGTCGCTCGGTAATTAGTCCGACAGTTTCCCTTGGTAATGACACTAATACACATAATCAGTCTGAATTCACCCAAGTATTTGACTGAAAGAGAAGTTTCTGTGATGGTGATAGTTTTAATGAATCCACTTATCAAGAAGATATTTTACAGACCAAATCAATTGCTTCTTCTGGTTCATTTACAAAAGTAATAATTGCCGATTCACCTCTTTCAATTGTCTTTAATTTATCAACGACCATTTCAATCAGGGTTAACTTATCTTCACTAATAAAAACATCCATTCCATTAGTGCTCCATTCCATATTGGAAATCTTTTTTGTGTCCACTTTCCCTATCATTTTCGTCATATCATTCACTCCATTAATTGTTCCTGTATCTTTATATTTATAGAACCAATATGTACGATTGAAAGTCATATCGTTTATTGAGTGAAAAAGATGTTTGGGTGTAAGGTAGAAGTTGGTTAAGTGGAACTGTTTAAGAGAATTAAGAAATGAAGAACACCATTTTAATACTCATCCCATTATTATTTTTAACAGGGTGTGAAAAGGAAGTTACATCACTACAAAATAGAGATGGTGTTAAGTATGAGATTAATTCTGAGACACCATTTACAGGGAGATTAGTTAAGAAGTATGAGGACGGACAGAAGGAGTTTGAATGGGACTATACGAATGGAGAGTTAGATGGACGTTTGACTTATTGGGGTAAAGAAGGAAATGTTACTAAAACTGAAGAATACAAAGATGGACAGAAGATATATGAAGGAAACTGGAAAAATGGAAAGGAGGATGGACTTTATACTGAGTGGTATGAAAACGGAAAGAAGATGTTGGAAGGAAACTTTAAGAATGGAAAGTTAGAAGGACTTGGGACTCAGTGGTATGAAAACGGACAGAAAGACTATGAAGGAAACTTTATAGATGGAAAGGAAGAAGGACTATGGACCTGGTGGGATGAAGAAGGAAACGTTACTGAAACTGAAACATTCAAAGACGGTGGGTTAGTTGAGTAGAATTGTTTAGGGAACTAAGGAATGAAGAAATGGAGAAAGTTTGTATGAGTGGTAAAACAATAAATGATATAGGATGGGGTTTCGGTTTATTAGTCACCATTGTGATTGTGTGTTTGAGTGACTGTTGGAATTGTCGTTCTCAGGGAGTGTTGTCAATTTACCACGATGAAACAATATACTGGGATATTCTCAAACAACACGGTGGTTATTGGTTTAGTAGAAATTATACCGGTTTATTAAGGTTATTCATTTTATTCATCGGTATTTTCTTGTCTTTTAAGTTTAGGGAAAGAATTGGTAAAATCGTTGTAGGTAGTATTGGAAACTTACATAAGAAGGTGTAGTTATTTGGAACGTATTCCTCTAATTGATTGAAATTAATTTTACTCATTTCAAAACGAACAAAAGAACCCATATGAACTGTGAAAAGTCATATGGGTTTTTTTATGTCTGGGTTATTGAGTGAAAAAGATGTTTGGGTGTAAGGTATAAGTTAGTTGGTGAAAGTAGGTAATTATTAATGAGTGAAAGCAATCAGTATAAGGAGTTGATGTGGTGGGTTACTTTTTTGTTTTTTATAGTATCGGTTTTTTATACCCAAACTGATTTGATTATTCAATTCAATAAAGTGTCTAATTTACAAATTAGAGATAGTGGGGTTGCCTATGAGGTTAATAGTGACTCAAAATTTACTGGAAGTTATGTGGTTACTTATGGGGAGGAGTCAGAATGTACTGGTGTAAGTTGTTTGTTTGGTAAAGAACAAATGAGGGAAAAAACAATTTATAGAGATGGTGTTAGAGGTGGTGGTTATACATATTGGTATGAAAACGGACAGAAGATGATGGAAGGAAGTTATAAGAAAGGGGAAAAGGATGGGGAATGGAGGCAATGGTATAACAACGGGAAAAAAGAATTTGAACATAACTACAAAGACGGTGAGTTAGTTAAGTAGAACTGGTTAAGGGAACAAAGAAATGAAGATACTACAGAAGGTGTGTTTGGTTTTACTAATGGGAACATTTTCAAGTGTTTATGGTGGAGGTTGTGGCGACGGTGATGTAAAGGAATTAATTAATTGGACTAAAAGAGATGTTTATCAGTGTAAGTACAACGCAAAAAAAGGAAATGTTTCAGCACAAAACAATTTAGGAGATATGTACAAAAAGGGTAAAGGTGTTCCTAAGGATTATAAAGAAGCAGTCAAGTGGTTTAAGTTGGCAGCAAAAAAAGGAAATGTTTCAGCACAAAACAATTTAGGAGTTATGTACAAAAAGGGTAAAGGTGTTCCTAAGGATTATAAAGAAGCAGTCAAGTGGTTTAAGTTGGCATCAAAAGAAAGACACGCTAAATCACAATACGATTTAGGAATAATGTATCGTGATGGACTTGGTGTTATTCAATACGATAAAGAATCAATTTGGTGGATTAAGAAATCAGCAGAAAAAGGATTTCCTGAAGCACAAAATAATTTAGGAGAAAGATATTCCGAGGGAAAAGGTTTTACTCAGGATAACGAAGAGGCAATCAAGTGGTTTAAGTTGGCAACAAAACAAAAATTTCCTGAAGCACAATATAATTTATCTAAGATATATCTCAAGGAAGCGAATCAAATTTCCGATTCCTTTATTAAAAAAGAAGATTCTCAGGACAATAAAGAAAAGAAGAATTATATAGAGGGTGTTATTGAGAAGTTTATTAGTGAAACAAATACAGAAAATTCAACGAAAGAGATTAAAACATATTATTTGAATACTTTAAGGTCTTCGGTAAAGAACTTAATTGTGTCGTCATCAAAACAAGGATTTGATAAATCACAATTCGTTTTAGGTCTTATGTACAAAAACGGTGAAGGTGTTCCTCAAGATTACAAAGAAGCAGTCAAGTGGTATAGGAAGGCAGCAAAACAAGGTAATTTTGAAGCACAATATAGCTTGGGAGAGATCTATCAAGAGGGTAAAGGTATTCCCCAGGATTATACTGAATCAGTCAAATGGTATAGGTTGGCAGCAGAACAAGGGTATTCTGAGGCACAATCCAATTTAGGCGATATGTACCGAAACAGTCAGGGTGTTCCCCAGGATAACGAAGAGGCAATCAAGTGGTTTAGGTTGGCAGCAGAACAAGGATATTCTGAGGCACAATCCAATTTAGGAGATATGTACCGAAACGGCCAGGGCGTTTCACAGGATTATAAAGAATCAGACAAGTGGTATAGGTTGGCAGCAGAACAAGGTAATTTTGAAGCACAACGATCTTTAGGGATTATGTACAAAAACGGTGTGGGTGTTCCACAGGAAGAGAATGTCTCCAAAGAAGAGATTGAACTGGATGATGATCAAAAATCTGAGATGGAAAAGAAAAAACAAGATTACAAAGAATCAATAAAATGGTTTACGAAGTCTGCAGAACAAGGAGACTCTAAATCACAATATAACTTAGGAGAGATTTATCAAGAAGGTAAAGTTGTTCCTAAGAACATGGTTAAGGCGTATATGTTTTTCAATCTTGCTGCGGTTAATGGAGATGAAGTAAAAATAAAATCAAGAAATAAAGTTGCAATCAAAATGACTCCATCACAAGTAGAAAAATCACAAGATATGGCACGAGAATGGATAAGATCACATAAACAAATAGAGAAATATTATTTTTGATTTTTTACGATGACATCAATAAACCGTATCAAAATGTTGACTCATTCACAAATAGAAAAGGTATAAGAGTTAGTATGGGAATTGATGAGGACACATCCACTACCGTTGTTCCACTGGTTCGTATTGCCCTTCGTCACCCAGTGGGATCTGTTAAACAACATATCGAAGGTTGTGTTAAGGTTCAATTTACGATTACAAAAAAAGATAAAGTAGATGATGAGGTTGTTGATTCTAATCAAAAAACGTTTTTGACTGGTCTGATTTAAGTGCAATTAAACGATGGACATTTAAACCTAAAATAATTGAATGAGACCTTTCTGAACAACGAGGTTAACAAACTCTCGAGTTCAAACTGAAAAAATGACCAAAACTCAGAGTGATAAGTAAAAATCAGTAAATCTTTTGTGAATGAAGAGCCCATATGAACTAAAAGTCATATGGGTTTTTTTATGTTGGGGTGTAATGTAAGGATTAGTTGGTTGTTTTAAGATAATTTAGTAATGAGTTAAAGAGACTTAATATCGATATGAAGATACTACAGAAAATATGTTTTGTTTTACTGCTTGCAACATTCTCAAGTGTTTATGCTGGGAGTTGTTTTGATAATGTTACTGATATAAATGATTGTCGGGGGATAGCAGAACAAGGAAATGCTCGAGCACAATACAATTTAGGGATGGTGTATGGCAACGGAGAAGGTGTTCCTCAGGATTACAAAGAATCAGTAAAGTGGTTTAAGTTGGCAGCAGAACAAGGGATTGCTCAGGCACAATATAATTTAGGGGTGATGTATGGTAATGGACGAATTGTCCCTCAAGACTATGAAGAAGCAGTCAAGTGGTATAGGTTGGCATCAGAACAAGGATATGCAAAAGCGCAATCTAATTTAGGGTTGAGGTATGCCAACGGAGAAGGTGTTCCTCAAGACTACAAAGAAGCAGTCAAGTGGTATAGGTTGGCAGCAGAACAAGGACATGCTCCAGCACAATCCAATTTAGGGTATAGGTATTACTCTGGGGATGGTGTTCCTCAAGATTACAACGAAGCAATTAAATGGTTTAAGTTGGCAGCAAAACAAGGAATTGCTCAGGCACAATATAATTTAGGGTTGATGTATGACAACGGACAAGGTGTCTCTCAAGATTACAACGAAGCAATTAAGTGGTTTAAGTTGGCAGCAGAACAAGGAGATGCTCCAGCGCAATCCAATTTGGGGGTGATGTATGAAAATGGACAAGGTGTCCCTCAAAATTACAACGAAGCAGTCAAATGGTATAGATTGGCAGCAAAACAAGGATTATCACAAGCACAATTCAATTTAGGAGGGAGATATGCCAAGGGACAAGGTGTTCCTCAGGATTACAAAGAAGCAGTCAAGTGGTTTCGGTTAGCGGCAGAGCAAGGGTATGCTCAATCACAATTCAATTTAGGATTGATGTATCACAAAGGACTAGGTGTTCCTCAAGACTACAAAGAAGCAATCAAGTGGTTTCGGTTGGCAGCAGAACAAGGATATGCTGAAGCACAATATAATTTATCGTTGAAGGATGCCGATGTAAGAGGTGTTCTTCAAGATTACAAAGAAACAGTCAATGGGTATCAGAAAGAAGAAATTCAAGGAAATGATAAAGAAGCAGTCAAGTCTTATAGTAAGTCCTTAGAACAAGGAAATGATGATACACAGGGTGAATTAGAACAGTCTCAAGATAAGGGTGGAAAATCTCTGATTATAATTGTTGTAATTCTTATTATTTTTCTTCTTTGGTTTTATCGCCTTATCAAAAAAAGAAATCTAGAGCGAGATTATCAGGAACAGGAACAAGAACAAGAACGAGAAAAAGAGCAGGTCCATCGAGAACAAGAAAGACAGTACCGCCGAAAAAAAGAAAAAGAACAGGTTCGTCGAGAACAAGAGAGACAATACCGTCGAGAAAAAGAACGTCAAGAACAATCACGTCAAAAAAGGGAGAAACCTAAGAATCGTAATGAGAAGGATCGAAGTTATGAGGAGATTTTAGGATTATCTTCTGGTTGGACTAAAAGTGATTTGAAATCTGCTTATCGTAAGAAGTGCCAACAGATTCATCCTGATAAATGGAAAGATTTTCCAGAAGATATTGCTCAAAGATTGGAAAAAGAATATAAGGAAGTGCAAAAAGCATATAAGTATCTTTCAAAGAAATAGAGATTTAATTGAAAAGTTATTGATTCAAGATTAGATAGACCAGAAGAACCCATATGAACAGTGAAAAGTCATATGGATTTTTTTATACGGATGTAGAGTGAAAAAGGTGTTTGGGGGTAAAGGTAGAGATTGGTTAAGTGGAACAATTATGTATAAGGTTTTTTACTGAATGGTAGATGATTAAGAATTAATAATTTAAATCAAATGAGATGAACTTCTGGTGAGATGGGTGGGTGCAGTGACTTTCTAATTGCGTGATTACAGAAGCGTATTTGCTGTAAAACACGAGGTACAAACTTTGTAACTATGGTGGAGACAAATGTTGCAGGTACTAATAACTCAAAATGTGGAATTTATTAAGCAAAATCAAAGAGTTGTGGTGGTTTTGCAGAGAAGTTACAAGGTGGTTATAAGGTGTTAAGTATCAATGGCTTATATTGGCGTGACTGTTGAGTGGGAATAGACTCTAAACGAGAAGTAAATTGTACCTAAATAAAGCCTCGGTAAAGTGTTATCTTAACGGGGCTCTTTTGTAAGTAAAAAATAACAGGCTATAGCATGCGGGTGTTTCAGATTAAGGGGGGTGTTCTTGAATGATATTGCGTATATGCGTCATGCTATTCGATTGGCGCATTTAGCTGAGTCTGTCGGAGAAGTGCCGGTTGGTGCCATACTTGTTAAAGATGACGTGGTCATTGGTGAAGGTTGGAATCGCCCGATTGTGGAAAATGACCCTACTGCGCATGCAGAAATTATGGCGATTCGGGAGGCGGGAGAGACAGTATCGAACTATCGGTTATTGGATACAACTCTCTATGTGACCCTAGAGCCGTGTTTGATGTGTGTAGGCGCCATGGTTCATGCGCGGGTTGGTCGCGTGGTCTTTGGAGCAGTAGACCCTAAGCGAGGTGCTATTGTAAGTGCGCTTCAATTATCAGAATTGCAGTTCCTTAATCATCAAGTGTCTTGGATTTCAGGAGTCTTATCAGGTGAGTGTAGTCAGTTATTAACGAACTTTTTTAAACAGAGGCGTTAACTCTGTTTATTGTTGCTGTTTTTTATATTACAGGGTTGAGAATTGCGTTTTCGTTGTCTAGCTGTGGTGAGGATTCGGTTTGAGTTTTCATGGCTTGTTTTTCAATTGAATTATCTTCAGTCAACCAAGTGAGCAAATCATAATAATTGCGTACCTTTTCCACATAAAGGACAGGTTCGTGGCCGCGTGCATAACCGTATTTTGTTTTTTGATACCATTTTTTTTGACTTAATAAGGGCAGATGTTTTTTTACATCAAGCCATTTGTTGGGGTTGTCGCCCTGGTTTTTAGTTAAAATCCGGGCGTCGTTTAAGTGACCGTAGCCGATATTATAGGCCGCTAATGCCATCCAGGTTCGATCTGGATCAGGAACGCTGACAGGAATTCTTTTAAGTCTTTGCTTAAAATAGAGAGCGCCGCCTCGGATGCTGTTTTCGGGCTTAATTCTGTTTTCAAAACCTAATTGTTTAGCTGTCGATCGAGTAAGCATCATAATGCCCCGAACGCCAGTCGGGGAGATGGCGTTTTTCCGCCAATGTGACTCTTGGTAGCCAATGGCGGCGATGAGTCGCCAATCTAAACCTTGTTCAAAAGCAGCGGATTCAAAAATTTTTTGATAGTACGGGAGTCGACTTTTAATGTGCTGACGGAACGTACAGTTAGTTGCATAGTTTAGTTTTTCAGCATAGCCGAAATGGCGGTCAATGAGTTGTTCGAGTATTTTGTTTTGTTTAATGGACTCAAAAAATTTAACAGAAGCTCGATAGAGGCTCTGGTCTGGGGAAGATTGTAATGCCCAGGCTAATTGACGCGGCGGTGAGATATCAAAAGCGACATGAAGTTGAGGGTAAAAACGGCGAATCAGTGTTATTTGATTAGAGTCGGCGATTGTAAAGTCAATAAGCTTTTGATTGATTAGGAATAAAAGCCCATCGGTGCCGAGTGTGTCATTGGTATACCATTGTAATTTAGGGTGGATTTTCTTTAGTTTTTTTAAAGTGTCGGCGTGGCTAGTTCCTTTAACGACTTCCAAAATTCCTTTGGATAAGTCTTGCGTTGTTTCGGGTCGTTGGGTGCCCGTCCGGTATATGATTTGTTCGGTAATTTCATGGTAGGGTGGGGTAAAGGTTAAGTGTTTTTTTCGTTGTTCGGTTATGGTAATTCCAGCGGCAGCAATATCGGCTTTTCCCGTTTGAATGTCGCTTAAGACTTGGCTGAACGTTTCCGGTGTTTTGAACATAGCCGATACGCCGATGTACTCTGCAAAAAGAGAGGCGAGGTCGTATTCGAAGCCTGCGGGTCCATTGGTGCCTTCGTAATAAGTCGTGGGGGCTGAGCGGGTTAGAACCGTTAGTACACCGGATTTTTTAATGCGTTCTAATTGTGAAAGTGAGGGTTTCGACATAATCTCAAACAAAATAACAGTGGTGACAAGCAGTCCGGATAGACTTATGAGTGTCACTATGGTTTTTGTGTGTTGCGTCATGATTGTCTGATTTTTTTGTAGTAATTAATCAGTCCATTCGTGGAGGAGTCATGGGTGTCGATAATTTGGTTATTATTAAGTTCAGGTAAGAGCGTGCAGGCTAGTTTTTTTCCTAATTCGACGCCCATCTGGTCAAAAGAATTTATATTCCAGATGCAGCCTTGTACAAAGGTTTTATGTTCGTAGAGTGCAATTAATGAGCCGACTGTTTTAGGGGTGACTTCTTTGAAAAGAATGCTATTGGAGGGACGGTTCCCGGAGAAGGTTTTTGAGTGAAGGAGCATTATGGATAAATCATCTTGATTCAACTCTGTTTTGATTTGTTCTAGGGTTTGCCCTTGCATGAGTGCTTCAGGTTGAGCGAGAAAATTAGACAGTAAAATGGCATGTTGTTCGGTTGAGTCATAGCGGTTACAGGCCGGAGCAATAAAATCACAGGGGACGAGTTTGGTGCCTTGGTGAATCAGTTGGAAAAAAGCATGTTGTCCGTTAGGTCCGGATTGCCCCCAAATAATAGGTCCCGTTTCATAGTTCACTTCAAGACCTTCGCGATCGATGCTTTTACCATTGCTTTCCATGTCGCATTGTTGGAGGTAATCGGAAAGATAGCGTAAAGAATGTGCGTAAGGAAGGATGGCGTGAGAAGCAGCATTAAAAAAATTATTGTACCAAATGCCAAGTAAGGCCATGATAACTGGAATGTTGCCTTCGAAAGGAGTATGCCTGAAATGGTTATCTATATCATTTGCGCCTTGGAGCAACTGACAGAAGTTTTTGTAGCCAATGCTGATAGCAATGGATAAACCAATGGCTGACCATAGCGAGTAGCGCCCGCCAACCCAATCCCAGAATTCGAAGATGTTGTCAGAGGTTATGCCAAAGTTAATGGCTTCGTCTCTATTCGCTGAAATAGCCACAAAGTGTTTGCTAATAGCTTGTGAGTTTTGCGCTGAATTCATGAGCCACTGTCTTGCGGAATGCGCATTAGTCATAGTTTCTTGGGTCGTGAAAGTTTTTGATGAGATAATAAATAGAGTTGTTTCTGGGGTAAGGTCTGAGATTGTTTCAATAATATTCGCTTGATCAATATTAGAAACAAAATGGATTTTAATATTTTCAGCAGCGTAGGGTTGTAATGCGGTTAATACCGTCTTGGGACCTAAGTCGGAGCCGCCAATACCGATGTTAACAATATTTGTTATCTTTTTTCCGCTATAGCCGCGCCATTTGCCTGATCGGATTTGGTCGCAAAACCGCTCTATTTTATCAAGAACTTGGTTAATTTCAGGGGTGATATCTTCGTTGTCAACGTAAATAGTTTTATGTTGCTGACATCCTCGAAGAGCGGTATGAAGTGCCGGTCGGTTTTCAGTGGTATTGATCTTATCGCCGCGGAACATGGCTTCAATTTGATCTTTCAGGTTATTGTGATTCGCAAGATCTATCAGTAAATTGAGTGTTTCCTTTGTTATCCTATTTTTTGAAAAATCAAATAAGAGGTCGTTGATCTGCAAAGAGAAGTTTTCAAATCTATTGGGGTCTTGTTTAAAAAGGTCGCGCATATGAATAGGGCGAATATTTTCATAATGGGCGTTTAGACTTTGCCAAATAGCTGATTTTGTAAGTTCTGACACTTAATTTAAGACCCTGCTGAAGATTTTAGTTTAGTGTACGAAATGATAGATAAATTAACAACTGGCTAGTGTAGTACAAAAACGTTCGGTGGTTTGATGCGAGCGAGTTGCGGATTGGTGACAGGGTTGCTTTAAATGTTTTTTAGGGTGTGTTAACATCAAACAGATATTTGTAGTGGTTTTACAAATTTTTTGGGTGGGTGCAAACACTGAAACATAACGAGATCTCGTTATGTTTCAGTGTTTGTTACAAATAGTTACGATAAAACGGAAGGTAATAATGAATATTAAAAAGAATTTTTCAGGGGTATTTTTAGTTGTCATTGGTTTGTTATTTTCGACATCACTTTGGGCGCATGGT
>Ga0233434_1004525_pt1 | contig 10661 bp, 8 predicted proteins | sample SI_122_August201_4_FD_182738 | JGI IMG/M metagenome (GOLD analysis project Ga0233434, IMG submission 182738) | Seawater microbial communities from Saanich Inlet, British Columbia, Canada - SI_122_August2016_120_MG | ecosystem: Environmental > Aquatic > Marine > Inlet | place: Canada: British...
GAATTTGGCCTTTTTTTCATGCTTGTTAATGCTGAAAAGAAATGATCAATATTACGAAGATATTGATGATCTATCAGGTTTATCAAAAAACCATCCATTATTATCTTTATCATTGCTGGTTATATTGTTCTCTTTAGCTGGAATACCTCCTCTGGCTGGTTTCTTTGCAAAATTCTATATTTTTACTGCAGTTCTTGAACAATCAATGTACTTTTTAGCAATCGTTGGATTACTATCTACTGTTATTGCAGCTTTCTATTATTTGAGAATTATTAAAATAATTTATTTTGATAAAGAAAAAGAAAAATATGATAGCGATCACAGTCTGTGGTTAAAATTTTCACTTACTTTTTCTACAATATTAATTCTTTTATACTTCATTTTTCCAAGTCAATTGATTGAAGTTGTATCAAGAATTAATATTATTTAATGAAATTTAAACAATTTAAATTCAAAAAAGTTAAAAGTACAAACAATACAGCAATTAGAATTATTAAAAGTTCAAATTTCAAATATGGAATGGTTATTTCAGACACCCAAACAATGGGTAAGGGTCAATTTGGCAAAAAATGGATTTCTCATAAAGGTAATCTGTTTGTAAGTTTTTTTTATGAGCTTAAAAATATTAAACCATCTTTACCAAGATTAACAAAAATTAATTGTCTATTAATTAAAAAATTATTAAAAAATTATTATAAAAAAAATATAACATTTAAAAAACCTAATGATTTATTAATCCAAAAAAAAAAGATAAGTGGAATATTACAAGAAATAATTTCTATATTTGATGATAAATTTTTGATTGTTGGCATAGGTATAAATATTAAGAAAAGCCCTAAAATTAGAAATTATCCAACAACAAGTTTGGACGAATTAACCAGTAAAACTATTAGTAAAAGAGACGTGGAGAATAAACTAAAATTAATTTTTGAAAGAAATTACCTAAAAATGTATAAATTAAATAAAAAATTAAATAAATAATCAATGTATATACTTGGAGATATAGGAAATACTGAAACTAAAATTTTTTTGGTTTCAACTAATAATAAAATTGTTAAAAAATTAAATCTTTCAACTAAAGATATAAATTATATCAAACTAAATAGATTATTTATTAATCTTACAGTTGATTATAAAAAAATAAAAAAAATACTCTTTTGTAGTGTTGTGCCTAACTCATTTAGTATGATTAAAAAATTTTTATCAAAAAAAACAAAACTTAAATGTCATGAGGTAAAAGATTTAAATTTAAGATCTTTAATAAAAATTAAAGCAAACTATAAGCAGGTTGGTTCTGATAGATTGACGAATGCGATCAGTTTAGTAAATAATAAGAATAATTTTATTGTTTTAGATTTTGGAACAGCTACTACTTTTGACGTTTTAATAAAAAATGTTTATTCAGGTGGTATTATTGCTCCTGGCGTAAAAATTTCACTAAATACACTTTCTGATAATGCGACTCTTATCCCAAAAATTGATTTGAAACAGATTAAGAATATAATAGGTAATAATACAATCTCTGCTGTTAGATCTGGTTTTTTTTGGGGATATGCAGGTTTAATTGACAATATCATTTATTTAATTAAGAAAGAGACTAGAAAATCTTTTAAAGTTATAATTACTGGCGGATTTTCTAATTTATTTATAAAATCAATAAAAACGAAAGTTAATCACAATAAAGACATTACAATTAACGGTCTAATTAAGATTTCAAAATTAATTAAATAATATGAAAGATGAATTATTATTTTGTCCACTAGGTGGATCTGGCGAAATTGGCATGAACATGAATCTGTTTGCTTATGGTAAGCCAAGTGAACATAAATGGATTATGGTTGATATTGGTGTTACCTTTGCTGATGACACGCTTCCAGGCATTGATTTAATCTACCCTGATCCTGGATTTATTGTTGATAGAAAAGATGATCTATTAGGAATTGTTTTAACGCATGCTCACGAAGATCACATTGGTGCTATAGCTCATCTTTGGCCTAAACTAGAATGTAAGATATTTGCAACTCCATTCACTGCTGTTTTAATTAAAGAAAAATTTAAAGAAAAGCACATTGATATAACTAAACATCTTAAGATAGTTCAATTAAATGGAACAGTAGATTTAAATCCATTTAAAATTGAATACATAACATTAACTCACTCAATTTTAGAACCAAATGGTTTAAGAATTGAAACACCTGCTGGTGTAATTTTACATACTGGTGATTGGAAAATTGATCCAGAACCTTTAATTGGTGAAAAAATGAACTCTAATCGTCTTAAAGAAATTGGCAATGAGGGTGTGTTGGCAATGATCTGTGATTCTACAAATGTATTTAGTATGGGTAAGGCTGGTTCAGAATTAGATGTAAGAAAAAGTATGCTTAATATAATGAGTAGTCTTAAAAAAAGAATTATTATTGCTTCTTTTGCCTCAAATGTAGCAAGATTAGAAACTGCTTTTTATTGTGCCAAAAAAACTGGCCGTCAAATATCTTTAGTTGGAAGATCTATGCACAGAATATTTAAAGCAGCTAGGCAATGTGGATATTTAAAAGATGTTATTGAGCCAATTGATGCACGTGAAGCTAAAAATATTTCAAGAGAAAAAATTGTTTATCTTTGTACAGGAAGTCAAGGTGAACCAATGGCAGCGTTAATGAGAATAGCTAAATATACTCATCCAGATGTTTTTATTGAAAAAGATGATACTGTTATATTTTCATCTAAGATAATACCTGGTAATGAAAAAAAATTATATAATTTGCAAAATCAATTAGTTAAGGATGGTATTGAAGTCATATCTGAAGAAAGTGAATTTGTTCACGTATCTGGTCATCCAAACAGAGAAGATTTAAGAGAAATGTATGAGTGGGTAAAACCACAATGTGCTATTCCAGTTCATGGTGAACATAGACACATGATAGAGCATATAAAATTTGCAAAAGAAATGAATGTCTTAAACCCAGTTCAAGTAGAAAATGGAGATATTGTTAAATTATATCCAGGAAAGCCAAAGGTATATGATAAAGCACCAAGTGGCAGATTATATCTGGATGGAAATATTAGTGTAGTAGAAGATGCTCAATCAATTAAAGACAGAAAAAACTTAAGTGCTAATGGATATATCGAGGCAACCATTTTAGTTACACCAAAAGGAAATATTCACAATAGACCTGTGTTAACTTTTAGAGGTATTCCAGTTGACGATACTGAAGAATTTATTTATGGCTTAGAAGATACAATTGAAGAAATTACAAGAACCTTTAAATTAGGAAGTAAAAAACAAGAACATAATTTAATAGATGCTCTAAAAATAGCTTGTAGAAAATTTACTAAAGAAAAAACTGGAAAAAAACCTTTTACAAATATTAATCTAGTAAGAATATAATGAGCATCACAGGTTTAGCAATAATCTACATAATCATATGGTGGATTGTTTTTTTTGCTATCTTGCCAATTGACGTAAATAGAATAAAAACAGTTAAAATTGATGGTGAAGACCTCGGATCACCTGAAAACCCAAAAATGCTAAAAAAATTCCTATATTGTACAGGTATTACGACTGTTATTTTTGTAATAATTTATCTATTAATAAAATTTGAATATTTAAATTTAAGAAATATTATTAATTAAGATGCTTTTATCAAAATCTTTTATTCCAATTTTAAAAAACAATCCCTCAGAGGCTAAAATTAAATCTCATCAACTAATGTTGAGAGTAGGAATGATTAAACAAGCTTCAGCTGGTATTTACTCTTGGTTACCACTTGGATTTAAAGTGATGAAGAAAATAGAAGCTATTGTAAGACAAGAGCAAAATAAAATTGGTGCTCAAGAAATTTTAATGCCAACAATTCAATCAAGTGAAATTTGGAAAGAAAGTGGTAGATATGACGATTATGGACAAGAAATGCTCAGAATTAAAGATCGTCAAAATAGAGAGATGCTTTATGGTCCTACTAATGAAGAGCAAGTAACTGAAATTTTTAGATCATCATTAAAATCTTACAAATCATTACCTCAGCTTCTATATCACATACAATGGAAGTTTAGAGATGAGATTAGACCTCGATTTGGAATTATGAGAGGTAGAGAATTCTATATGAAAGATGCATATTCTTTTGATGTAACAGATGAAAACGCATTTTATTCTTATAATAAATTTTTCTTATCTTATTTAAGAACTTTTAAAAGATTATCATTAACAGCAATTCCTATGGCTGCTGATACAGGCCCAATAGGAGGAAATTTATCACATGAATTTATAATTTTGGCTGATACAGGTGAAAGTAAGATTTTTACAGATAAAAGGATTTTTGATTTAACTAGTGAAGGCACTAATTTAGAAAAATCTTCACTTGAACAAATGCGTAAAAAATATGAACAATTTTATTCTGTTACTGATGAAAAATTTAATAAAGATGAATTTGAAAAAATGGTTTTAGATGAAAATAGATTAATTACAAAAGGTATTGAGGTAGGACATATATTCTATTTTGGTGATAAGTATTCAAAAGCAATGGATGCAGCAGTTGATCTTCCTGGAGGTAAAAAGGATTTTGTTAAAATGGGCTCTTATGGAATTGGAGTATCAAGATTAGTAGGGGCAATTATAGAAGCTAAATATGATGATAAAAATGAAATCATGAAATGGCCATTGTCTGTTGCTCCTTATGATATTGCAATTATTCCTATGATAAATAAAAATGATAACTCTGCCCTTGAAAAAGCTAATAATATTAATTCTGAATTAATAAAAAATAATATTGAAGCAATTATTGATGATACAGATGAAAACTATTCATCAAAAATTAAAAAGATGAATTTAATTGGAGCTCCATACCAAATTGTTATTGGAAAAAAATCAGAGGGTGATCTTTTAGAATTTAAAGAAACAGGCGGTGAAACTCAGAATTTAAGTTTAGATAAAATAATTGAAATTATAACAAAACAAAAAGCTTCAAATTGATTTCGACGTTAGAAAAAGAAATTACTTTTAGATTTTTAAAAGCTAGAAAAAAAGATGGTTTTTTAAATGTTATATCAATTTTTTCCTTCATAGGAATCAGTCTTGGTGTTGCAGTCCTAATAATTGTTATGTCAGTTATGAATGGATTTAGAACAGAATTAATAAACAAAATAGTAGGATTTAACTCTCACATAACTGTAAAGCCTTATAGTAATAATGGGATAGATCGTAAAAAATTAAACAACAATAGTTTAAAAACTATAACTGAAAACTTAGTTTTTAGTAATTCTGGTGAAGCTATTATATTAAGAAATAACACATCAAAAGGAATAGTTTTAAGAGGATATCAAGCTAAAGAATTTTCTAATTTAATGATAATTAAAAATGATAAATTTAAAGGTGATAGATCTAAATTATATAAAAACTCTATATCTATAGGTAATGAACTAAGTTTCAGTTTGGATCTTAAAGTAGGAGATAAAATTACCCTTATGTCGCCATCAGGAGTCGAAACGATTATTGGAAGTATGCCAAAACAAAAAACTTTTGAAATAACATCAATTTTTAATAGTGGATTAGCTGATTTTGACAACAATATAGCTCTTATTAATTTAGATACATTAGATGATTTTTTTGGTTTTGAACAAAAAGACAGAAACTTAGAAATATATTTAAAAGATCCCAAAAATATAGACTCACAAAAACAAATAGTTCAAAAAATTTTTGATCAAGAATTTATTTATACATGGGCAGATATGAATAGCTCCTTATTTTCAGCATTAAAGGTCGAAAGAAATGTAATGTTTATAATATTGTCTTTAATAATTATTGTTGCCGCATTTAATATCATATCTGGATTAACAATTTTAGTTAAAAATAAAACTAGAGATATTGCAATTTTAAAATCAATTGGTGTTTTAAATAAATCAATTATTAAAATATTTTTTTTAATTGGTGTAATAATTGGTACTTCAGCAACTATTTTTGGAATTTTTTTAGGTGTTATATTTTCACTATATATAGAAAATTTTAGACAGTTTTTAAGTTCAACTTTTAATATTAGTTTATTTCCAGAGGAAATTTATTTTTTAAGTACAATGCCTTCAGAAATTAATTCTTTCTCAATTCTGTTGATATCAATCTGCTCAATATTAATAACAATTATTGTTTCAATATTTCCTGCATTTAAAGCTGCTAATTTAGATCCAATTCAAGCATTGAAATATGAATAATTTTTTAAAATTAAAAAATATTTCTAAGCATTTTAATATTGAAAAGAAAATTAAAGTTTTAAAAAATCTTTCATATAATTTTAATAAAGGAAAAATGTATGCATTGATGGGTCCATCAGGATCTGGAAAGTCTACATTACTTAATTTAATATCTTTAATAGATAGACCTACACTTGGATCTGTTAAATTTAATGACGAATTAGTTAATTTTACAAACAACAAGAAGAATGACATTTATAGAGCTAAAAATATTGGTATTGTTTATCAACAAAATAATTTACTTCCTGATTTTACAGCCTTAGAAAATGTTTATTTAGCAAACTTATCTATAAACAATGATAAAGACGCAGCAACGACAAAAGCAAAAGATTTGTTAAGAAAAATAGGTTTATCAAATAGATTAAATCATTTTCCATCTCAGCTATCTGGTGGTGAGTGTCAGCGTGTATCAATTGCTAGAGCCATTGTTAATGACCCAGAAATAATTCTTGCTGATGAACCTACTGGAAGTTTAGACTTAAGTACTGCAAAAGAAATATTTCAACTTTTAAATAATCAAAAAAAACCTAACAGACTTATTATATTTGCAACCCATAATAGATTTTTTGCTAATAAGGCAGATTGCCTTTTGGAGATGATAGATGGTAGTGTAAAAACTATTAATGTCTGAGTCTTCTAACCAAAATTTTAACCATCTAAAAATACATTCGCAATACTCAATTTGTGAGGGTGCTGTAAAAATAGATGATTTACAAGATTTTTCAAAATCAAATAAAATAAAATCCTTAGCACTTTGTGATACTTCAAATCTATCTGGAGCTTTAGAGTTTGCTGAAAAGATTTCTAAAGTTGGAACACAACCAATAATTGGTACTCAAATTAATTTTAAACATGGTGATACAATTGGTTTAATGCCTTTATATGCATTAAATGAAGAAGGTTATAAAAGAATTATTAAACTATCATCAAGATCTTTTCTTGAAAATGATGAACTTTATGATCCACATGTTAATTTTAGTGAATTATTAGAAGATAACATTGGTGTTGCTACTTTTTCAGGAACTGTTTTTGGATTATTTGGTGAATTGTTTAATAAAGGAAAATTTAGTGAGATAAATGAATTATATAAAAAACTTAAATTAAAATTTGGTGATCGATTTTATATAGAGATTCAGCGTCACAATGATCAAAATGAATTAGGTTTTGAAAAATTCAATTTAAAGAAATCTTTAGAATTAGAAATTCCAATAATTGCAACAAATGAAGTTTTTTATTTAGATAAAGAAATGCATGAGGCTCATGATGCATTGATCTGTATTGGTAATAAAACTTATGTTAATGAAAAATCTAGAATAAGATTAAGCAAACAACACTATCTAAAAAATAATTCAGAAATGACAGAGTTGTTTGCAGATCTACCAGAAGCTTTAGAAAATAACTATAATTTTCCTTTAAGATGCGATTTTAGACCATTATTTTCAAGCCCAATTTTACCAAATATCAGCTCTGAAAAAGGAGGAAATGCAGACGATGTTTTAAAAAAAGATTCTTTGCATGGTTTAAGAATAAAATTTGATAAAATTTTTGGAATTAAATCTAATGACCTTGAAAACAATAAAACATACATAGATTACAAGGATAGATTAGAACATGAATTATCAATTATAATAGAAATGAAATATTCTAGTTATTTCCTTATTGTATCTGATTATATAAAATGGGCAAAAAATAACGATATTCCTGTTGGTCCTGGTAGAGGTTCTGGTGCTGGATCATTAGTTGCTTGGTGTTTGTCAATTACTGATATTGATCCAATCAAATTTAATTTGATTTTTGAAAGATTTTTAAATCCTGATCGTATTTCAATGCCTGACTTTGATATAGATTTTTGTGAGGAAAAAAGAGATCTTGTTTTTGAATATTTGACAAAAAAATATCAAGATAGTGTTGCTCACATTATTACCTTTGGTAAGTTAAAAGCAAGAATGGTAATAAGAGATGTTGGAAGGGTTTTAGGTTTACCTTATGGTTTTGTTGACAGTATTTCAAAAATGATACCTTTTGACCCATCTAGACCTCAAAGTCTATCACAGTGTATTGCAGGTGAACCAAGATTGCAAAAACTTGTAAATGAAGATCCCAGAGTAAAGAAATTAACAGATCTTTCGTTAAAACTAGAAGGTTTAAATCGTAATGTTGCAACTCATGCTGCTGGCGTTGTTATTGCAGATAAAAAACTTATAGAAGTGGTTCCTTTATATAAAGACGCTTCAGCAAACCTATTATTACCATCTACTCAATTTGATATGTATTCAGCAGAAAATGCTGGATTAGTAAAATTTGATTTTTTAGGATTAAAAACATTAACTGTAATTAATAATACACAAAAATTAGTAAAAAAAATTAACAAAAATTTTGACATAGAAAATATTAGTTACGAGGATCAAAAAGTATTTGATTTATTATCTAGCGGTAACACTGTTGGATTATTTCAGGTTGAGAGTGCTGGAATGAGAGAGGCGTTAATTCAAATGAAACCCAACCATATTGAAGATATAATCGCTTTGGTTGCTCTTTATAGGCCTGGTCCTATGAGCAATATTCCGACCTATAATGATTGTAAACATGGTAGACAAACTCCAGATTACCTCCATCCTTTGTTAGAAGACATTTTAAAACCAACATATGGCGTAATTATATACCAAGAACAAGTAATGCAAATAGCCCAAAAATTATCTGGTTTTACAGCAGGTCAAGCTGACCTTCTTAGAAGAGCCATGGGAAAAAAGAAAAGAGCAGAATTAGAAAAACAAAAACAAGGTTTTATTGCAGGTGCATTAAAAAATGGAATAGCTAAAGATGTTGCGGCAGGAATTTTTTTAAAAATTGAACCTTTTGCTGAATATGGTTTTAACAAAAGTCACGCAGCTGCTTATGCAATCATTTCTTATCAAACTGCATTCTTAAAAACTTATTACCATAAAGAGTTTATTGCAGCATCAATGACAATGGATATATCTAATCAAAATAAGTTAAGTGAATTTTATGAAGAATTAAAAAGATTGAATGTTAAGATTACAAGACCTGATATTAACGAATGTTTTGCAGACTTTAGAACAATTGACAATAAATTCTATTATGCTTTGGGAGGTATAAAAGCTGTAGGATTTGATGCTATTTCCAATGTTGTCAAGGAAAGAATACAAAATGGAAAATTTATATCTATAAATGATTTTTTAAATAGAGTTAATCCTAAAGATATGAATAAATTACAGTTAGAAGGTTTGGTTAAAGCCGGTGCTTTTGACAATATTAATAAAAATCGACATTCCCTTTTCGACTCTATACCAAACTTTATTCTAAAAACTAAAAATATATTTGAAAATAAATTTGCAAATCAAATAGATTTATTTTCTGAAGATGAAACATCACAAAATAATATCATTAATGAAATAGACGATTGGAAATTTGAAGAACGACTATCTAAAGAATTTGAAGCAGTTGGATTTTTTATTTCAGATCACCCTTTGAATCAATTTACAGAAATTTTTGATGATTATAAGATTATTGATTACTCAAATTTTAATTCAAGTGATGAAATTAGAGATGCAAATATTGCAGCCACTTTGTTGAAAGTTCAAGAAAGAAAAACTGCTAAAGGTAATTCCTATGCTGTTTTAAAATTAACTGATTTAACTAGTGTTTTTGAGATATTTATTTTCTCTGATATTTTAGAATTAAACCGTGAAATTTTAAAAGAGGGTAATTCATTACTATTAACTCTAGTTAAAAGTATTTCAAATGATGAAAATAGATTTAAAAGAATTAATGTACAAAAAATAGGGTCTATGATGGATCTTTTTAACAGTCCAATTAAAGAAGTATCTTTTGATATAAATTCTGAGGAAAATCTTGATGAAATTTCAAAAACTCTAGATGAAGAGGGTAAAACAGATGTAAAATTTAACATGACTGTTGACAACAAGACTTTGAAATTTAAACTTAAAAATACGAGGAATCTTGACCGAAAATCGCTCAATCTTTTGAGAAAAAGAGAAATATCAAGCACTATAAACTAAATAAAACTTGTTAAATTCATTAATTATTAGTAAAAAAACCATAATTTAAATTAACACGCACACAGTTGTTGGTTTTATACCTCCGGTCCATAATTGGAAATTACTGTGGTGGCTTAACCGGGAATAAATATGAAAATACCTAACATTACAATACAACAACTATTAGAAGCAGGCGTTCACCTTGGTCATAAAACTTTAAGATGGAATCCAAAAATGAAAAAGTACATTTTTGGAAAAAGAGAATCAATTCATATAATTGACTTAACACAAACTTTAGAGCTTACTAAAGTTGCGTTAGAGAAAATATATTCAACAATTGAAAATAATGGAAAAATTTTATTTGTTTCTACTAAAAAACAAGCTTCAGAGGCAATTGCTGAG
>Ga0233434_1004533_pt1 | contig 10648 bp, 7 predicted proteins | sample SI_122_August201_4_FD_182738 | JGI IMG/M metagenome (GOLD analysis project Ga0233434, IMG submission 182738) | Seawater microbial communities from Saanich Inlet, British Columbia, Canada - SI_122_August2016_120_MG | ecosystem: Environmental > Aquatic > Marine > Inlet | place: Canada: British...
TCCTGTCTTGAACCTAGGACCCAATAGGTCTTCTGACTTCCATACCTAGGGAACCTCTCTAGAGGGGGCTTCCATTCTTTTCCTGTCAAATTTATCTTAATTTGGTTATAACAATACTGGCATAAATAATTTTTCATGGCAGTCATGTTAACGTTCCTCACAGTGTTTACCTCCTTGCACTAAATTTTGAATTGCACATCGCTATAAATAAAGAAATCGATCGCCTGCAAACCTGCAAATTAAATAATTCTAATTCAATATAGAGTACTAAGTTTATGATAAAGCTCGAATCTAAAACCTCAAATAATTTTGAATCAAATACCAAAATTTTGACAAAAACCAGTTCTTTTTTTTGCTTAGTCCTTGGTTGTTTATTTCTGGGTTCAGTGTTAATTCTTCCATCAGAAATCACAGCTTGGTTTGATGGTTTGCCGTGGACGGGTGAAGTGGAGACCATAATCTTAATAGTTATTGTTCCATTCTTACTAATTCTGGATTACCGATTCCTTTCGTTACGCCTGCCAATAATATTTATTGGTGCATTATTAGTCTTTAAAATTCTATTGCTCTGCGGGAGCCCTTCCAGCGGCTGGCTTGTTAAGGTACACCCCAATTTAACCCAAGAACAATTTAAAAAATATGAACCATTTAAAATGGTTGAAGAAAATAATTGGGTAAGGACTTATGCTACGAGTTGGAAGGATAACGCGTCTGGTATTCTTAAAACTCCATGGACCGAAAAGCTGGACTTCCCTTTAGATTGGGTATTGATGCGACTTTCGGGATGCAATTCTTCGGGAACGCAATGTTGGGAAGGGTGCGGTGTTTCTGGAGCAAAATGTTTCGATAAAGTTAGTCCGGCTATAGAAATTGAGGGTGCTATCTTGGTTCCAGATGGAGAGAAATTTATTCTCATTGCAGAAGGAGTGAAACATGGAACTCTTTTGGCGACAAATGAAAAAGGTGAAAGTGTAATTCTTTCACCTGCAAAAAATCGTAAAGATGCGACTCAATCACAATACCACCTTCTTGAAGGGGGTATATGGAGAGTATCTGGAAAACTCTATTATGAGGGTAAAGATTGGTCTCTCATCCCGACATCGGTGGATCCTAACGGAGAGATGAGTTCGGACTTGGGCAGGCAGGTTCTTTGGCAAAATTATGAAGACGCTTCCAACTCCCTCGAATATATTGGCTTTTATAAAATCCTTAGTCTTATCGTAGATGGCGGGGTTATTATTTTTCTTCTATCCTGGGCCGTATCGATATTTTTTTCATTGGTTAATAAACAAATCCTCAATTTACCACTTGCATTATTCAGTATAGCGTTAGTTTTTATACCTATTATCTTGGCTCCTGTTTATGCAGATTTATTAAGCATATTACATTTTTTAGATGCCACTAGGGTTTCTTATCTGGGTTTTTCAGTCTTTGCAGTTGGCACCTTTTATTTAATCTTCGCATTATGGAAAAAAGATTTCCGGAATTTTCAGACGGATAGAATTGCTCTATCTGTTTTCATCCTTTTCGGGCCAGCCTTGCTATTTTTCTTTGCCAATAAGTGGTGGTCTATTCTTGGCCAGTGGAAAATTTGGGGAGCAGGGAATGATTGGACAACTTATCAGATGTTTGCCCGCAAAATTGTGGTTGAAGGAGAGTGGCTTAGGACAGGAGAAGATATTTTCTACTTGCAACCGCTTTACCGATATTTTATTGGGATCTACCATTGGTTATTTGGACAAAGTGTTTTTGTTCAGCATATGGCAGATGTATGGTGTGTTTTAGGTGGTACCCTTATTATAGTTGCCTTTGCAGCAAAGTTTCGAATGTCTCCTTTTGTTGGTTTTATTATCAGCTTTGTATATTTATCAATTAACCTGATAACTGCTTTTAGATATCATATTGGCAAGGGGTTGGTTGAAAATCATGCCATGATATTTATGATGTTGGCCGCTTGGTTTTTATATAAATCCAGAGAAGGGAGTATGAAACACATTTTTCTGGCAACCCTGTTCGGGGTGTTTGGGTATTGGACCAGACAGGATCATTTGGGGGCCATTGCTGGCTTAGCATTTTTAGCTTTGGAACCCGTTAAGGGTCCGACCGGTAGCTGGAAGGGTTATTGGGGTCGTTTCAAACTTAATTGGAAGGTATTTGCCTGGTACTGGGGGACAGGTATACTCAGCGTATTATTATTATGTTTTCGCAATTGGTGGGTGGGAGGAGTGTTTTTCCTTACAAGGAAGGACCACACGAATTTAGATTTTGCTAAACATTCCCCGTTTCCTGATAGTATCTATATAGTTTTGACAGGGAAGGTTTTGCCCGCATTTCCTGGCATTGCCGGGTTTGTATCGATTTTGGGGGTATTTGTGGCCTTGTTGGCTTTAGTTTGGCGCCCCAAAGCACTTTTGAATTTTCCTCTTGGTCTATCTATTACTATTCTGGGTTTGTTGGCTCCTTATGCATTATTAGTGACCTGGGGCTATCCACCCCGTTATACTATTCATCTTCTGCCCTTAGCTCTTGTATCTGTTGGTATTTTTATATACGACTTTATTGGTGGCTTTAAAATACGATCAAAGTTGGATTGCTAGTGAAAATAGATTTTTTCATTACACTAAATCTTTGAGGCAAATTAAACTTACTATGTTCCAAATCTTGAACCACATTCTGATAACCGGAGGCGCCGGATTCGTGGGATCCAACCTCGGCCTTTAATAAATGGTAGCGGTGGAGGGAGTTGAACCCCCGACACTACGGATATGAGCCGTATGCTCTAACCACCTGAGCTACACCGCCGTGCATTTTTATAACTACTTGTAATTTTGAAGATTAGAATTTTACCTCCTGCCCCCAACCCTGTCAATGCCTATTCCAATCTATCAAATAATTCTCTCGAAGTTGCGTTTATATGTTCGACTTGCCTTTCCAGCGTTTAACATCCCGCATAAATTTTGCTCGGTCCATCTCCTGTCCTGCGGGAAAAACTTCCGTTAAAGGCTGGGGAAACTTTTTATCTGTTTTGGTCCAGTGTTCAAACTCACCACTGCGAACCCTATATATATCTTTAAAGGTGCGATATTGGCCGTTGATTCCTACATAATCCCAACTCGTGTCTTTTTGAATTAGCCGATACAGTTCCGAACAGGCTATTCCTTCGTAGAGATTGATTTTACCCATTCGTCCTTTAATGATACTCGCATCTTCTCCGGCAAAATCCAGGCACCAAATTTCGGAGCCATCCAGCCCGAAAACTTCCAGTTGGTAGGCCACCTTCCAGTCCACCCAACTTTGCACGCCCTTTTTCTCGACCAATATATCAACAAAACGGTTCTCTATAAAATCGACAACACTCTTCCACTCCTTTTCGTGTTCAGCTTTATCTTGCGTCTGAGTGCGAATAGGAGGAACTTCTAAGACAGGTTTGAATTCCACCTTATGGCCATCATCAACTTTGATTTTTACAAAATCAGCGGCGGCTTTTTGAATCTCCACACCCTCTTGAGTAATATTTGCTCTATCACCTGGATAAAACACGTTACTCTTTATATCGGGACAAAAATCCTTTAAATCTCTTAAAAACTGTTCCTGAGTTGTTGGAAAGGAATAATGATTAAGGAAGCCAAACTCATCCCGATACTTAAACCCAGCTGAGCCCGGCACCGCAAATTTGGGTCGGGTGGCGGTAGCAACTTTGAGGAAGGAGCTGTATTCTTCCATCGGCAACGACAACGGATTATGAAACGAAAAGTTTCCTTCTAACAAAGGAAGATAACGAACGTGAGCGAAATCCAACTGTCCATGCAATCTATGCATATATTTTATGATATCCGGTGAAACAATGGTGTCTACCTGGTTCCAGAGAGTTACTTCTCCGTCATGAACCAATAGACCGTGTTCCGGGAAATAATCCTGTTTATTCAACGAGGGTGTCGGTGTTAAAGTCAGTCCCTTGACCTCCAAAGTCTTGAAATCTTCCATCACGGTAACGTTTTTAAACCCCAATTCACTCAGGACTTCTAACAGAATTTCATCGCGCGGGGCCAGCACCACGGCATCGGGAGCCAAAATATCGTTACTCCCTGCAATATAAGCGAGGGTTCGAATATCAAAATGATCCTGATGACGATGCGAGATGTTCAAGATATCCACTTTTGGGAGTTTCTCAAGATCAAGGTCTATACTTGGGCACTGAACATTACATTCTTCCCACAAATAATCAAAAAACACGGGGTCTGTGAGCAAAGTTGTATCCCGCGACTGGATCAGCAGGCTGGCATGGGAAATCAGAGTAGAAATCATATTTTTTAATTTGTTCTTTATATTAAATACATTTAAGCCGGTAAGATTAACCGAACCAAATAGAGAACTCAACTGGTATAATTAGTGGAGGTAGTTAGAACCCTTTTTATTCCCCAGGCATCATAAATGCTTTTGGGTTGAAAAAGCTGCCTAAGTAAAACAAAACGCTCTTAATTTAAATCTAAAACATACAATTTTATTATGGATGAAATGGATCAAACTATAAGTTTCGAAGAAGGCAAGCCTTGCCCTTTACCGATTGAGGGTCATGGAGGTGGACTTTCCTTTTCCCCTAATGGCGATATGCTACTGGTCGCTTCCCTGGCACATCCCTCAGAAGCACAAATAAAGGCATTTAGCGAAAAATGGCGAGCAAAACTGATTACGGAATCTGAGTTTCCCTCCATCCCCATTTTTGCCATAGGCAGTGAAGACTGGCTACTGGAAACCCCCTGCAATCCAGCCCAACAGGAAAAAGAGGCACCCGGCTTCATTGAAGCCCTCTATGCAAAAGAAGACTATGATATGGTTGCGATTCTGGTCGACTCCGACTCCGGTATTATACGGAAAATCACTCATGTTGAACTCGATGAAATGTTCATCGAAAGGCTGGCTATGTCATGGAATCCTTATAAAACCGCGGGAGATGAATACACAAAAACTTTCACTAACGAGGGTTTCATCAGCAAGGTTAACGAAATCTTCAAAATGAAATCTTCTCAAGAACTCTGGCGCACCTCCTGGTAGCGGCCAACGGCCGCTGGTAAATAGGTCGATACCAATAGAGCTAATTGAGCCGCTGCCCCTTTGACTATAGCCTGTCAACTTTTCCTTCCCCGTAAGAGGCTATTCATCATGGCTGTTTTACTAATATTTTCTGTCTTATTTTTTCTAGGACTGGTCTACAACCTGACAGTGGGAGATTACGCCAATGCAGGAGTAGATTTTGCAGTGTCTGTAGCTTTGTTTGGAAGCTGGGTCTATTTTCTGAGGCAGGAGAATGCATCGGAGCAGTTTTTGGCCTGGGTGTATGAAAACCAGGAACAATTACAATATGGAGCACTTAGATACGAAAACAAGACCGTTACCTCGAAATCAGAAGTTGTTCGTTTCCAGACCTGTTTTTCCCTAATAATTTTTTCCATTAAATCCAATTCCAGCTATCTCATTCGCGGCCAGGAAAATGAGATTGTTATTGCTTTATTATATTCCCTGATCGCCTTTTTCCTGGGGTGGTGGGGCATCCCCTGGGGACCGGTTTACACATTTCAAGTTCTTGCAGAAAATATTCGTGGTGGAGAAAAAAGAACCGTGAATGACCTCATAAATGACATGAATCTTGAAATGGAAAATATGGATGATGAATGATTCTTTGAATCAAATATCTAACCCCCTATTCCAGTTTCCTTTCTATTGTTTCACCATAAACTGTTAAATCAAGGCACCACTTCAATGACAATGGTTGCTTCCTCCTTAATAGACTGTCTTGGAAAAATCTTAAAACTCTCCGTCAACTTTTTGGAAATCATTGGTTGAGAAACAGACTCTTCTTGTATAAGGGTTTCGTTCACCTTGTAACCAGGAAGCTCTGGAATATACTCTTTAAAAGCATTCGGATCCCTTGGGCGAGTTGTGACAGATGGTCTCTGCGTTTCCGGCGAGACGACAACCGCGGTACTTGGGCTGCTGGGAGGAACGGTAGCGGTTGAACTAGTGCTCAGGGATTGGATCTTGGCAGGGGGTTGAGTCACCGATGGAGGTTGAGTCACAGCTGGCGGAACAGAGCCCTGTTCTTCAGCTTTTTTACATATTGCCAGGGCATCTAAAAACGCTTTTTGTGCCGGTGCATCATCCGGGCAGGTAATTGTAGGGAATTCCCCCTCACATTCAATACCAATGAACGATGGGGGTGGATTGGAACATTGCCCCTTATCTTTTATAACCGCATTTAAATGAGCAGTAAAAACTTTCAATGCCTCTGTGGATTGAGAACACAAGACATTTCGATATTCAGGAGAGTTGCATATTAATATTGCGAATGCGGGAACGGTGGATAGAAGATATAAGCCTATAACTACAATTTGCAACCTCCATTTGTAGAGAGGGTTTATTTTATTCTGAATGTTCATATCCTGGCCTTATCTCATTAAATAAGCTATTTTAAAATCTCTAATCCTCGGTTTGTTTTCTTCTCGGAAACGCTTTTATGCGATCCCTCAGTTCATTGGATATCATAGGCTTAGACTCCGAACTTTGACCAGCGGTCCCCACACTGGCACTTGAAGTGCTCTTCTTGTACTCCGGAAATTTGGGAATCAAACCTTCGTCAAAACCCTCCTGTACTTGCGTTTGAGGGGTAACGCTTTGAGTCAAAGAGTCTCCTTGTGGCAACTGAGTTTGATCAGACACGACCGGAGCACCTGCCACGGGTTCTTTGGCCTTTGGAGTCTCGGGTTGTGGGGTATCAGGAATAGGTGGTGTAACCCCTGTTTCCAGACTCGCCGTGGGTGACTCCGGCGTAGCAGAACCACCTGAAGACTGAGCCGAGGGTGCTAAAGGCAAAGGAGCCTCTGGAGATTGTGATTTGATGGGTGCACCCTTTAAATCTACCGACGAACCAGAGGAAGTTTTAGGAGATGCTAAAGAAGCCGATTTGGACTTTGGAGAATCAGTTTTTGGTGCACCACCCGCTAAGGGCTTTAAGAGTACGGGAGGGACGCCGTCAGGAAGTGGAACTTCGATGATCTCTTCTTCTACCGACACTATGGATGATTGGATATCGATTCTTTCTTTAAAAACCGGCTCTTCTAAAAGTTGTAATGAATAGGTATTCGGCCCGGTAGAACAATCTCCCAAACTATATTTGCCAATGGATAAACCCGACAAGTTTTTATACCGAGGTCTATACAAGTCTTTGCCACAAATTTCACCAGTTTCCGCATCTTCATCCTTAAGATTTTTCCCGCTGGAGGAAAGTTTCAGACATTTGGCCGCACCCCGGAATCTGAAACTCTGTCTTTCATCTAATGCTATTCCCTCAGAATCCTTTTTAAGTCGCACCTTTACGGGAATCTCATTTTCGTCTTTATTCCTGACGAAATTTCTTAACTCCATCGTCTTAATACAGAGGCAGGGCCTTTTTTTAAACGAGACCACTTTCAGTCCCGGAAACTGGGATGAATCCCTGGTAGAGAGACGCTCCACATCCACAACACCGCTATGCCCTTCCTTCCAAACATTAGGCTCATACAATAGGGCATCGTTTGCGAGATCGAAGTAATAATAATTGAGCGTAAGATTGTATCCCCATCCGTGCAGGGTAAACGGAGAACCTATGCGGTGGGGTTGGCTATAATGATGATTCAAGGGAGGAGGATCAGGCGCTCTCTGAGAGGGATCAACGTCAACGGATTCGAAACCTGCATCACCAATAGCCCTAACCGTCTTCTTAAAGGTAATACTATCTATGCATTCGCCTGATCCAGCTAACTCTTGCGTATCTGGTTCCCCAAAATTCAGAGTGTGAGTAATATCGCTTCTTTCTTCATAGCCTATGAACTCAGAGTTTTCATCTGAACTCAAATCTAACCGGGCAATTGTTTCAGGATCCCCATCCAGCTGTTTTCGTGAAACTTTATCTACGCCAAAGATTGATAGGTTAGCATCTAAGGCTATTGTGTTATTCAATGAACCTGTCCATATATTTCCTGCAACAGAACCTTTAAGGCGCCTTCCATCAACCGCAACTTTGACATCATCAATGTCTGAACTAAAAGTCAGGGTTAGGTTGACCGATTCCTTATCGATATTCCTAGCAAATTTGTCTTCGTCTAGGTTTCTCTTAAATCGTTTTCCATCCAGTTCATCAAGAAGGTCGTTCAAAACTTCATCAAGAGCTGTAATCTCGACGTTTACCACATCTAGTTGATTGGCGAAATACCGGTTTTGCATGCCTGTGAAAACAAAGGTCGCCCTTTTATCAAGGTATTCCAAAAAGTCAGGATGCGAATTAACAATAACTTTTTTCATTTCTTCTTTAGCAAAATCGATATTTTTCTTTTTTATGAAATTTGTCCCAAAACTCAGAGCCCCTTTTTTGGTGAAGCCTGAAATATCTTTTAATTTATTAGCATCGTTTAACCTATCTAAAAAACCTTCAGTTGCTTTGGCTTGAGGCCAGACTTCTTCCAATACCGCTGAATGTAATTCCAGGATATTTGTATTCAATAGTTTCTCGCTGGGGCTGATTCCTTCGATAAATTCTGTAATTACTCCTTTGACAACCCCCTTCCCCTTACTATTTAAAAGATCCTTAGAAGTATCCCAGGCTACTTTCCCAAGAGACTGCTGATTTTTACCTGCTGGCTTTTTTATCTGCCAACTCGTAAATTCAGAAATGTCATACAATTGAGATTTTTCGCCGGGGAAGATGGTACTAATACCAAGGTCCAAAAGCTCTCCTCCAGCAGCACTTATGATAGCAGCCGCCGGCCCAACCTTTCGAGCATCCAAAATAATATCCATGGTCTTATCAGAAAAATCCAGCCAAAGGTCATACCAGAAAATACTTTCCACTACATTAATCAGGTTTTTCTCAGTACCTCTTAATAAAATTCCAGCTTCAAAATATTTGTTAAATGCTTCCTTTTTTTGGGAAAAAAGTTCGTCTCGATTTGAGATATTTTGAGACAATAAATTCTGGACGACACTAATTTCTTTTTCTAATTCTTCAACTTCGATCGGCACCCATTGATGATAATAAAATTGGATTTCGTCCTTAACAGCTTCGACAGTTTTCAAAAACGGAGGGGCCTCATATTCCAGCAGGCTTGGAGCATCTTTTCTGAGTTGAAACAGATTATCCTTTACGCGGGTCAAAAGTGAAAAAACTCTTTCCCGAGCCTTTATGACCTCTCTGAAATCAGACGCTACTGCGGACAGGTCAGAATCTGCCGCAACATACTCGTTAAAAATAGTCAGATCGTTTTTTATCTCAACATCGACTAATTTCTTTTTTCTTGCGGTTATATTTTCCGCTTCCCCAATCAAACGCCTTATTTCTTTCTCCAATTTCCTAAAAGTTTCTGACTTGCTTGAAAACTTTTTCTTTTGCTTAAATACATTTTCCAGATCCAGTCGATTTTTTTCAGACTCTATTTTTAGTTGAAGTTCCTTTTCATTTATTTTTCTGCGGAATTTCTTCCAATTCTCCTCTGCTTCCCGAAACCTATTTCTTGCAGAAGTTAATTCTCCATTGGCAAAAGAAATTATCCTCCGCTCTGCGGCATTTAAATTCTTTTCCGCAGTGGCCACCGCTTCCCGCGCCATTTTAATATCCGCCCTGATATCGGCATGAGCAGAACGATCTAGGAAGGGGGTAAAAAGGATAACGGATAGAATTAAAAAGCTACTCCAAAGGATCGGTTTCTTCCGGCTATGAATGTTTAATGGCAGGCGATGGAGCAAACTTTGGGATGTTTTATATAAAAGAAAATGAAATGAAAATCTGGCTTGCATGCGTTCAAAAATCCTTCCAGGGGCTTTATAAACGATCCCCTATTTCACAATCAACCAGCTATTTTTTGGAATAGTTAGTTTTTTTTTCAGCTATCTGTCATAAGGATTATTAGGGTCGTTCTCTTTTGTATGCATGCCTTCAGCGGCTCCTTTTGTAGCCGATCCGGGTATCTTCATAATTTTCCCCACAGGTTTTCCTATTTCCTCGGCACTCTCATTGGCAGAATCCAGAGGCTCATTCATCGAGGCGCAACCGGAAAAAGAAAAAATCAGTAGCAATAGGAGTGAAAAATATCTCCAAGCATGTTTCATGACATACTCCTTTTATTCTGTCAGTTGAAATCCTTTTTCAAAAAGTTCTCCTGTTTCTGCGCTGGCTTTGGAAAATTTTTCCTGAACCGAATTGATTTTTAAGGACCCGGTTTTGGTTTTTTCGGAACCCAGGTTTTCTCCCGTGTCAGGGTCAATCAATGACTCGCCGGGATTGTAAACATTAAAAAGATCCCCCACCGACACACCATTTCTCCCTCCCAGATTGGTATAAATGGTGTCTCCCGAAACCTTGATGATTTTTCCGGAAAAGGGAATCGTTTGCAAACGAGCAACAATTTTTTCTACTGCGTTGTCAATAGCAATCTGAGTAGCTTTTCCTAACGGCGTCTTTGAAAAACCTTCCGTCCCCAAACTAATACCTGCAATGGAACCTCCCAACTTGAGCCCACTTCCTTCTGCCTTGCCTTCCACCCTGATGGAGTCGAGAACCTCTGCCGAAGTAGTATCGATAATTCTTAAAATAACCGCCACATGAGCCGCAGTGGAACTGGAA
>Ga0233434_1004536_pt1 | contig 10645 bp, 11 predicted proteins | sample SI_122_August201_4_FD_182738 | JGI IMG/M metagenome (GOLD analysis project Ga0233434, IMG submission 182738) | Seawater microbial communities from Saanich Inlet, British Columbia, Canada - SI_122_August2016_120_MG | ecosystem: Environmental > Aquatic > Marine > Inlet | place: Canada: British...
GTGTAATTTGTGAGCCTTCGCTGTTTGTAAAATATTTTGAATTAACTGTATACCATGGGTTTACAGTTGATTTGATTATTCTTGGGTTATCTAACATACTCTTACTGCATTCTAATCCGATGTTTACCATCTCATCTAATTCTGGTTTTTTTAAAACAGGAAAATTTACCTTGATTTTTGTATCTGAATTTTTGTGTAATTTTATTTTATTTTTTCTAGTGGCTCCATTGTATGATGAATTTTTTATTGTGTTGTTTAGTATCTCTTTGATTTGATCAAATGAATGTGGATTTGTAATTGAACAAAAACCCCATGCGCTGTCTTTAATTAATCGAATTCCTATACCTTCATCTTTATTGGTTTTGACATGTTCTACTTCATTATTTTCTATTAGTATGGATTTTGTTTCTTGTTGCTCTGCTCTGGCATCACAATATTGGACTCCTGAATCCATTGCAAATTTGACTGCTTTATCTGCAAAATCATCTAATTCTGAATCCATATTTTATGAGATTTAGTGGTGTTTGTAAATCTGCTATCTAGTGATTTGAAATTGCAGGCATGGTAAAGTAATACTCATCCTCAAAATCATAGTCTGGAGTTCCTTTTTTTCGTAAAAATTCAAAGTATTCTGTACAATTTTTGTAAAATACCTTGTTTTCATCATTGTATTGTTCCATGATTGCTTTGACATAATCTGCATTTTTTCAAGAGAGTGAGAAATTTTAGTTCTGAATGTTTGTTTTCTTTAAGTAGACTCTATTGATGCTCTGATTATCTCATTTTGTTTTTTTGATTATCGAAAATTACTTTAGGGTATGAATTTATTTCAACATGATAGAAATTTGTCAAAAATTGTAGCTGATACTAGTGTTATTATCAATGGACAACTAATTGCCCAAATCGAGGCAGGCTCTGTTCGAAATTCAGAAATTATAATCCCTCAAGCAGTCTTTGATGAATTACAATCCCAGGCTTCAAACAAAAAAGAACAAGGATTTGTTGGTTTGGAAAAAATTAAGAAACTCAAAGGATTGTCTGGAAGTTATGGTTTAGAGGTGGTAACAAAGGGACCTCATCCTTCTATTGATGATATTAAATTCGCTGGAAGTGGTAGAATTGATGCACTCATTACTGATGTTGCAAAACAAAATGATGCCATTCTTTACACATCTGATAATGTACAGCACCTAGTTGCACAAGCTAAAGATATTGAAACTGTATTTCTTAGAGGTGAAATTAAAAATGAGAGTTTAGAGTTTTTAAAATTTTTTGATGACACAACAATGAGTATTCACCTTAAAGAAAATCAACGTCCATTGGCCAAAAAAGGCAAACCTGGAACATTTGCTTTAACTGTTCTCAATGATGATATTCTTTCCCTAGATTATTTGAAAATGATTTCTACTCAAATATCTGATGCAGTAAATATCTCTGATTCAAGTACTGTTGAGCTATCAAAGACTGGTGCTACTGTAATCCAGCATGGTGATTATAGAATTGCAATTACATATCCTCCGTTTTCAGACTCTTTTGAAATTACTATTGTCCATCCAATTGTCAAACTGAATCTTGATGATTACTCTGTTTCTGAAAAATTAATGAAGCGATTCTCTGATCGAGCTGAGGGCATTTTGATTTCTGGTGCCCCTGGTTCTGGAAAAAGTACTCTGGCATCTGGTCTTGCAAATTTTTACCATTCTGGTGGAAAAATAGTTAAAACATTTGAATCCCCTCGTGACTTGCAAGTTAATTCTGGAATTACTCAATATGGTAAACTAGATGGGAGTTTTGATAATACTGCTGATATTTTATTACTAGTTCGTCCTGATTATACTATTTTTGATGAAGTAAGAAGACAAGAAGATTTTAGAACTTTTGCTGATTTGAGATTAACTGGAGTGGGAATGGTTGGTGTAGTTCATGCAAATTCTCCTTTGGATGCAATTCAACGTTTTATTGGAAAAATTGAACTAGGAATTATTCCAAATGTTTTGGATACTGTGGTTTTTGTAAAAGATGGACAAATTGACACCGTCTATGATTTAGAATTAAAAGTAAAAGTGCCTACTGGGATGACTGAGTCTGATCTTGCCCGACCTGTTATTGAAATCAGGAATTTTAAAGATGATGTGTTGGAGCATGAAATCTACACCTTTGGGGAAGAAAATGTCATTGTACCTATTTCAAAACAAACAGAAAAAGTTGGAATCGAAAAACTCGCAGAAGATAAAATTAAAGAAACTTTTAGAAAATATGATCCTTATGCTCAAGTTGAAATCTTATCTGATAATCGAGTTAAAGTGATGGTTGATGAACAGTGTATTGCATCAATTATTGGGCGAGGAGGTTCAAACATTAATGAAATTGAAAAGTATCTTCAAGTCCACATTGATGTTGTTGAAAGAGATCCTGAATCTTTATCTTCTTCTATTTCATCTGATGATCTACCTTTTTCTTTCTCTGAATCAAAAACTGCATTACTTTTGACTGTTGGTAAAGAATTCACTTCAATGCATGCAGATATTCGTGTTCATGACAAGTTTGTTGCATCTGTGCGGATTGGAAAAAAAGGACAGATAAAAATTCCAAAACGCTCTGATACTGCAAGGTATCTAATGGAAGAGTCTTCTTCTCAAAATGACATTCAACTATTTCTTAAAGATTTTTAAAATTATCAATTATTTTTGGATTAGCTTTTAGAAACGTGATAAATTTTCTTAATTGTTTTATTGTTTTTGGATTGAGATGATGTTCAATTCCTTCTGTATCTTGATTGGCAGTATCATACCCTACTCCTAATATTTCAAAAAATTCTAATAAAATTCCATGTTTTTGTCTAATGCCTTCTGCTACTTGTATTCCTTTTTTTGTGAGATTGATTCCATGGTATTTCTCATATTCTAAAAATCCATTTTCATCTAATCTTTGAAGCATCTTGGTAACACTTGGGGCACTGACATTCATGTATCTTGAAATGTCTAGAGTAGTTGCATATCCTTTCAAATCCACTAGTTCTGATATTATCTCCAAATAATCCTCCATTCTCGTACTTGCACGAGTTTTTTCTGACTGATGTGCTGCCTTGATAGATTCTAGTCTCTTTGAGTTTTCAGATTTCATGTGTTCTTTGTAATTACAATTAATCTAGTATAATTGAATGTCTTTTCTGCTGATTCTAGTTATTCTTTATTGACTTGACAGTGACTGGAATTGATCTTTGAATGTTAACTATTTTTTTTAAAACCTGATGTAGGCATGAATGATCCTTTAAAGGCACGATTAGACAAATTACGAAAATTCTCTGATTCTGCTCATCGTAGGGCAAATTTGTATACTGATATGGCTAAAATGGACGATACTCATACTGCTAATTCTTTGGGTGCTTTGCAAAAAGCCCCTGCACCAGGTAAAAAACTACAAAAAATTGGATTTTTGATGTTATGGGTTCCTGAACCTACTGGTGTTACAGTTGCACTTGGAGGTCCAATGATTGTTGCAGGTAGATATCTTGACAAAAAATACAATGGTTCTACTATCCATGACATTGGACATGAGACAAAAAATACAATTTCATCAATTAATGATTTTAAAAGTTCTGTAATGTAACTTAGTTTTTAAAAGGACTCTAACAATTTTACATGTGACAACTAGGACACAAGCTTTAGTTCCAATTTTCATTGCTGCAGTAATTGTTGGTATTGTTGGATTGGTGTCAATTCCAAGTGAGAGTAAATTAGAATCTGTTGAATTTCCTAGGGGGACAATCATGGTAGATGATATTCCTCTTGTGGTACAAATTGCAGATACTGAACCTAGACGTGTTCGTGGTTTGATGTTTCAGGATCAACTCCCTTTTGATCAAGGCATGATTTTTGTATTTAATCAACCTGGACTGTATCCTTTATGGATGTTAAACATGCAATTCTCCCTTGATATGATTTGGTTTGATCAAGACGGTAAAGTAGTTCATATTGAAAAAGACGTTCCTCCATGTAAAACTCCATTAGAAATTGCAGCATGTCAAAGTATTATCCCTGATGGACAAGCAGCCTACATTCTTGAAGTTACTTCTGGGTTCGTTGATCACAATAATATCACTAAAGATTCCATATTGGAAATAATTTCAATTTAAAATTACAAAACCTTATTTTACAATATTTTTTAATTAATTTTATGAATAAAAAATTTTTATTTTCAGTTTTATTTAGCATTGGCATTATTTCTGCTATTGTATTTTTTTCTGGAAATACGTTAGATGATCAACCTATTCCTGAAGTGAATTTTATTTATTCTAATGTGGATAGTATGCAAAAAATACTAATTGACAAAAACATTGTAATGTCTTCTCCAACTGTGATTACTGATGATACTGTTGGACAATATTGTACATTTTTTGATGATGATGGCATTCAGAGATTTGTTCAATACTGTGTAACTACTGCATTAGTTGATTCTGATGGTAAACCTTTGGGAAATCTCAATATGGGTGGAAACCCAATATCGCCTTCTATGGCCCTTACAATTATTGAAGTATCCCCTGATTTGGATTCTAAACGAGATAAAATTGACTTTGTTTTTCAAACCATGATTGAGAATTTAGTGTGTGATTGTTGGAATGAACAAAAACCTGGAGGCTTTGAATCTGTGTCTTCTTGGCTTGATGCAGCAGAGACAAAATACCTTGAATCCTCCCAAAATACCCTCAAATCAAAAATGAATGGATTGGCTCAAAAACAACTGATTTTGGAAATAACCTCTATTGACGAATCTTATTTGTGGACATTAATTGTACTAAAGTAGTTTAATTATATACTCTAAAATTCTTTGATTGTCGATTACGATGATTGATCAATTATGGTTAATTCCACTTGGGTTTGCTGCAGGAATGTTGGGTTCTATGATTGGTCTTGGCGGTGGGATAATAGTAGTCCCTGTTTTAACATTTTTGGGATTTTCTCCAACTGTTGCTGCAAGTAATAGTTTGTTTGCTGCATTAAGTAATGCAATTGCATCTACTGCATCTTATTCTAAACAAAAAAGAATTGAGTTTTCGTTAGGTCTAAAACTTGGATTGTTATCTGTACCTGGTACTGTACTGGGCGCAATTATTTCAACTGATACTGCTCCTGAAATATTCCAAATTTTATTTGGATTTGTATTGATTGCATCTGCAGCTTATATTTTCTTGAGACGAAAAATCGAGAGCAAAGAAAAAACCTTATCCAAACAAATGATGATTTTCGCAGTAGGTGCTAGTTTTTTTGCTGGAATAATTTCATCCTTTTTTGGAATAGGTGGAGGAATAATCTTTGTTCCATTAATGGTGGTTGGAATGGGAATGGCTATGAAAAGAGCTGCTCCTACTTCACAACTAATTTTATTATTTGCATCATTATCTGGAGTTATTGTACACAGTGTTCTGGGACATCCTGATTTTCTTCAAGCTGGATTTTTAGCTATTGGATCTTTTATTGGTGGTTTAGTTGGTGCAAGATTATCTATAGATATCAAAGAACGCTATTTACAAATTTTAGTATCTGTTGTGATATTGATAGCAGCTGGAAAACTATTCTTTGATTCCATGTTTGATACTTCTAATTTCTTTGGATTTTAGCCTCAGTATTTTTTACGTCCTTTTATAGTAATTTTGTAACGTAAATTGTTGTTAGGTCATTTGATCTAATGGCTGGAGAGACTTGTCTGCTCTCCGGTATTTTATCCACTAAAACACAGACCCTTGGACAGTCTAAATATTTACAAATTTTTATGTTAAAAATTGTTTATTCCATTTAATAGATAATTTGTATACATAGTGTGTGATTGCACTTCCAATAACAATCACAAATGACATTACTGCTACAAAAAATATAATGCCACTACTTTCTTGTTGATTAAAAGCAACTAGAAATATACCTGATATGAAATATGATAAAGCAATATTTCCAGCTGGAATCAACCAAAGTAAAACAAATAGAATGACACCTTTTTTTAATTGATGGATTTGAAAAAATATGATAAAAATTAATCCTGAAATAGCCATTGTTATAGTTGAGATATTTGATATGAATGTCCCTTCAATTGGAATTACCCCTGCTGCAATAGATGACTTGGCTGCATCTGTTACTGATGAATCAACTGAATTTGCATCTGAGACATTTACTATACTTGAAGCAGAAAAGACAAAATCTACTCTTGAACTGGCATTTGAATCCTCAAAGATTGATGCACCAGTTACTTTCAACAATGTTGTAACTGAAGTGATTCAACTTGAGTCTGATTACTTTGAACAAATTGACGAGTTCTCAGGTGAATCTGAATTTGGAACAATTACTGTAACTAGACCTAACACCAAGATTGCTCAAAGTACTCTTGACATTTCTGGAACTGTTTATAGTACATCCTTGGAGGCAATTAGCGGATTAGTTGAAATTACCTTCACTAGACCAAGTGGTGATATTGAAGAATTAACTACCATATTGACAAAAGATGGTGCATTTGATACTATACTTGTTGAATCCTGGATATCTGGAGATTATACTTTGCATGCATCATATGATGGAAATACTATTTCTGAATTGACTTTCTTTATTGGTGATAAATTATCTGATATTGACACTTCATCTACAACACAATGTCAGGATGTCAACTGTGTATCTGTTGATTCTGAGGATGCAATTTTGTCTTCCCCAATCATGATAATGATTGATGGAGACTTTGAGAATGTAGATTCTGATATCTCACTAGATGTCAAACTCATCAGACCTGATAATACTTCAGTTGAATTATCTACAACATTGTCTGCATCTGGAGAATTTGAATCCCCTCTAGTTCACAGTGAAGAATGGATTTCAGGTGTATACACTGTAATAGTGAGTTACCATGGTGACCAACTATCTGCTGCATCATTTAGAAAATAGTCTAATTCTTTTTGATAATTTTTTAATATTTTTAGATATTATTTTTCTGGCTCTTTTTTGATTTTATAGATATTTTTCTTTGAAATAACTATAGTTTTTCCTTCTTGATTAGTTCCTTCATAGTCTACTGTTATTTTCCCGTACTCTTCATCAATGTCTTTTTTTTCTGAAATTGAAAATTTCAATTTCAATACTTGGTCTGTGTATAATGGTTTGACAAATCTAGTGTTTCTATTCCCCCATTCTGAATCTCCATCGGTACCTAGAAAAACAATATCGTTTCCATAAATTTGATTTAATCTTGAAAACTCTCCTTCCATTCTTGACAAAATTGCTCTACCTGAAACTAATTTTTGTTCCCCTTTCCGCTTGTCTTTTAGAAATGCATTTCTTACTCTAGAGAATTTTAGATACTCTTCTAGTTCTTTATCTGAAATACTACATGTTGAAAAAAATGAATCACCGATTCTAAAGTCTGAAAATTTCTTCATTCTTATCTTGATTCATCAACACAGAATGTTACTTCTGATGATGAATTAGAACTATCAGACACAAGGAAATTTAATGCATCTGCAATGTTTTGATTATTTGGTTCTGCACCTGCAACAGTACCTGGAAATATTGTAAATAACCTAATTTTTGATTTTAAAACATCACTCAATTCTTGATTCACAGTTGTTGTAAATGGTCTTAATGCTCCTCTAAACACCTCCACTTGAGCTCTTTGTGTTCCAGTTACTTTGCGTCCTACTGGTAAATCTGGACCAATTATCATAATTGCTCCTTTTGCATCCTTGTATAATCTTGGATCATCTTTGCCTCCTGGTACAAATTGCTCTAATGTTCTTTGTGCAACAGTAGCTGGAGTTGAGATGAATTTTTCAGTGAGTTCTTCCCATCCTGTTCTTGATAATTCAGTTAATTTTGAAATTTCTGGTAATTTACCTGTAATGTGAATTACTGCGAGAATCTCTCCCAAATTTGTATTGGCTGTATTTAACCATCTTTGAACTTCTTCGGGATTTTTAATATCTACAACGTGCGAGTGGAATTTCCCACTAATGTATTCTTGAAGATCTGTAGGTGTATTTTGTGAAATAAAACATGCGACTTTGCCGCCATTTTTCTCAACATGTGCTGCTAAAAATTCAACTCTTTCTGCATCTGCTTTGTCAGTTGCATCAATTGTAAACACGATTGCTTTACCTGTAAAGTCTGGTTGGTGAACCCCTGGGGTTGCAGTACCAATATGTGGTTTAACTGGATAAAATACTCTATCTCCTGGAATAACTTTGCCGTTTAGAATTTTTGCAATTTCGTCATCACATAAATTGAGAACTGATTCTGAAACTTGTCCTTGTGATAAGAATTCTTGATTTGCAATCATATGTGATGTGTTGTTTTGAACCTTTTCTGCAATTGTTTGAATTTTGTTTAACAGATTAGTGAATGTCTCAGTTAATTTTGAAACATCTTTTCCATTTGCAAGTTTTTCTGCAGCTTTTACAATTCCATCTTTGATGATATTCTCATCTTCCCCAAGTAATGGTAGTAATTCTTGACTTGCAGCACTGACTTCTGTTGGGATTAAATCTTCAAATCCACTGACCCTCATGAACTCAGAAGCAGCTTTTGGATACACTGTCTTGTAAATTCTATCTGAATGCACTGGTCCTGGATTTGTTGCAATTGAGATGATTCCTTTATCTGTTAATTCCCATGACATTAATTCTGCTAGTCTGTTTTTTGCACCTTGTGCTGCAGTATATGGACTTCTAAATCTGTATGGTCTTTGCTCTAATGGCCTTTCTTCTGTGAAAAACGTTGAAATTGTGATTATTTTTCCACCTTCTTTCATTACCTTTAGTGCTTGTACTGATCCCCAGAATGTACCTGTTAGGTGAATTCCAATTGTACTTTTGAATTCCTCTAGTGGTGCATTTGCAAAACATGTAACAGGTCCTGACACTCCTGCATTGTTAATCACATAATCTAAATTGATATTTTCATTTTTTAATACTTCAAACATTTCAGTCATTGCTGATTCGTCTGCAACATCCACTCCTGCAAAAATTCTAACTGATGCCCCGCTGTTATTTTGTGAAATAATTTCTTCTAATCCTTTTGCAGCTTCTTCTAATGGTTCTTTTCGTCTTCCAAGAATAACCACACTTGCTCCATTTTCAACAAATTTTGTTGCAATGGCTTTGCCAATACCTGTACCACTACCTGTAATCAGAGCAATTTTGCCTTGAAACTTTGACATAGATAACATGGCCAGTCATTTGTGATATTTAATTTGATTGATCTATGTTGCATTTTTTTGATATCTTTATTTGTAGGTGTGATTCATAATTTTTAATGCATGATTCAGAACCTGATACATTTGTCTATCAAACATGGCCTGAGAAATTTAGTGAAATGCTAAAAAAAATTGGTATAGATTCTGAATCTCATGAAATTGGAACTAATGATGTTGAAAAAGGTGATTATTATTGTAGATATTTTGCTCAAACCCCAAGAATGGTAACTAATAGAGGGAGTCTTGATGTCAAGAACTCTAACATTGACGTAATTCAAATTATTCAAAAAGGATAAGATATGCAAGATCCAAATCCTTTGCCTTGGGGCGCACTAGATAGATTTCAAGCACATTTTATCGTGAAAAAAAATATTGGTACTACTTTTGGAAATTATGTTGCAAAGACTAAACTAACTACTAAAGGTCATTTCGCTTCAAAGTCTGTAGTTAAAGTTGAATGGGATGGTATTGGTACTTTGGCCTCTTTGTTAAATGCAGATGCTGAACTTAATGAAATGATTGTACGTCAATCAGTAAAAGATGCCACAATCTATGTTGAGCCAACTGATGATGCTATTAGAATTAGAGGTAAATGGGATAATCATATTGCATTTGGTATTTCAAAAGAACTTTTTGAAATTTATGACAAAATTGCTGGTCATATAAAATCCGTCTAAGCCTTCCACCAATCTAACGCCAAAAACTCTACTGTATCCTTTCCTTTTGGAATTGCTAAAATGAATTGTTTTCTAACTGATGTTGCTAATCTGCCTGCAAGAACAATTCCAGTTGATGTGATTGATTCATTTCTGTTATACACTTGAATTAAAAATGGGGCATGATCAATTCCTGGACCTTTTTCATAAACTGCAAAATCACAACCAAATTTTATTCCCGGATTTATTATGTATCCTTTGTCTCTGAAATTTTTGTACACCAAATATTTTTTATCAAATTCGTGAACTTCTTTTTTACATATATCTAGCATTTCTTCTACTGTGACCTTTTGTTTTAATTTTGTAATACTAATTTTTTTATTTTCTAAGAGATACAACCCTTCAATTAAATCTAAAATTAATGGTACATCAATTTCTTCAATTTTTGGTTTTGGAATTCCTATGGGTTTACCATAATATCCTTGACTGAATAGTTTACGTGAATCTTCAATATCCCAAACAATTATTCTGTTTTCAACTAGTTCACTTTTCATGATTTTTTAAAATCCTAAACGTATATGAATTCTATAGTGTGGTAGAATTACAAAAATTATTTAAAATAAAGTAAAAATATAGAATTTTTTTTGTCTATAGGCTCAATGCTAATAATATGAAAGAATCTGAAACTCTCTGACATTTGTCAGCCATTTCCTCTATTCCCTCAATTACATCTTTGATTAACAATAGCTCTTTTGTGTTTGTTACTT
>Ga0233434_1004539_pt1 | contig 10642 bp, 9 predicted proteins | sample SI_122_August201_4_FD_182738 | JGI IMG/M metagenome (GOLD analysis project Ga0233434, IMG submission 182738) | Seawater microbial communities from Saanich Inlet, British Columbia, Canada - SI_122_August2016_120_MG | ecosystem: Environmental > Aquatic > Marine > Inlet | place: Canada: British...
CCAAGGCTTTATGGTTAAGAAATCATTAGGCATTAACAATGTGAAAGAGTTAGATGGTGCTTCATTTTGTATTCAGGCAGGAACAACAACTGAGCTTAACTTAGCTGATTACTTCCGTTCAAACAAAATGAGCTTTAAAGCGGTTACTTACGATACATCTGCACAAACCAAAGGTGGTTTTGAAGCGGGTCGTTGTGATGCACTAACTTCAGACGTATCTCAGCTTGCTGGTCTTAGATCAACACTTAAAGATCCTAGTTCTGCTGTAGTTTTGGGTGACGTTATCTCTAAAGAGCCTTTAGGTCCAGTTGTGCGTAAAGACGACAACACTTGGCTTAATATTGTTAGATGGTCACTTAACGCGATGATTGAAGCAGAAGAGTTAGGTATTACTTCAGCTACGATTGATGACGCTTCTACTAGTCCTGGTGTACAGAGATTACAAGGTAAATCTGGTAAGCTTAACGAAAGCTTAGGTCTTGATAAAGATTGGTCTCGTAACATTATTGCGCAAGTGGGCAACTATGGCGAAAGTTTCGAGAGAAACATTGGTATGTCAACACCGATCCAGCTTCCACGTGGTGTAAACCAGTTGTGGATTAAAGGTGGCATCTTGTACGCTCCAGCGTTTAGATAAGATCTAAATAAAATATAAAATGGCTAACTCTTGAGTTAGCCATTTTTTTATCAAGATTTCTTATGTTTACAAAACTAAAATCACTACTATATAACAACGAAGTTAGGGCAATCCTATTTCAGGTGCTAGCTGTTGCTGTTATTGCTTATTTTGCTTATCAAGCGTTTGACAACCTAATGCTTAATATTGAGCAAAGAGGCATTAGAAGTGGTTTTGGTTTTTTAAATGACGAAGCGGGTTTTGCTGTTAATGATAATTTCTTTTTAGAATATTCCCCAGCATCAACCAATCTTCAAGCCTTTTATGTGGGTATTGTTAACACCTTAATGGTTGCAATAACAGGTATATTTTTGGCCTCAATCATCGGTCTTATTGTTGGTATTGCTCGCTTATCTAGTAACTACCTAATTAAAAAAATAGCCACCATCTATATTGAAATTTTTAGAAATATACCAATATTGTTACAAATTCTATTTTGGTATTCAATAGCACTTAATGCGCTTCCTTCTGCTAGAAATAGCATTAATTTCTTTGATACTATTTTTCTTAATTCAAGAGGGTTATATTTACCCAAGCCCATCATGGGTTTTGAGTTATATATCGTTCTTGCAAGCTTTGTTATCGGTATTGTTAGCTATATTTTTATTAAAAAACGCAGTAATAAAAAGCACGATGAAACAGGAATTAAGACCAATACTATTCCGCACTTTCTAGGGCTTGTACTGCTATTGCCAATAGTGGCTTATTTTGTTTTTGGTGCGCAATTGGAATATCCGGCGTTAAAGGGCTTTAATTTCAAAGGTGGTGTCGATCTATCTATTGAGTTTTTTGCTTTGGCTTTTTCTTTAAGTATTTACACAGCTACTTATATTGCTGAAGCTATTCGCTCAGGTGTTGAGTCTGTAGACAAAGGTCAAAAAGAAGCGGCAGCAGCATTAGGGTTAAAAGACAGCTGGGCAATGCGCCTAGTAATACTACCTCAAGCATTCAGAGTGGCAATACCACCGATCATTAACCAATATTTAAACTTGACTAAGAACTCTTCTTTGGCAGCAGCGGTTGGTTATACAGAGTTAGTGACTATATTTTCAGGCACGGTTTTGAATGTAATCGGTCAAGCGATTGAAATTATCACCTTGACAATGTTGGTGTATTTAACGATATCATTGGTTATATCGTTAATTTTAAATACCTTTAACAAAAAAATGCAAATTAAAGGTAATTAATCATTATGCCAATCTATCCGTTAAAAGAAACAAGAGAGTCGCCACAATCGCAAATTAAGGTGCTCTCATGGCTGAAAGATAACTTGTTTTCATCTTTGTCTAACGCTGCATTGACTTTTATAGCTTTGTATTTGATTTATTTGATATTGCCACCGATTTTAGACTGGATGATCTTTGATGCTAATTTTGATTTAACTGCAGACAATGATTCTTGTGGCCGAGAAGGTGCGTGCTGGGCTTTTATTGACTCTAACCTTAAGATGTTTATTTATGGATTTTATCCACAAGAAGAGCTATGGCGTGTCAATACAATGTTTGGCATTATTGTGGCGCTTGCTGTATTCGGATCATTGATTAAAAAGTCACAATACAGAGCGCATTATATTATCGGGTGTTTTTTAATTTACCCTGTTGTTGCCTTTATTTTGTTACATGGGGGACTAGGCTTAGAAGTTGTTGGGACTGACAAGTGGGGTGGCCTTACCCTAACTGTTGTGGTGGCCGCCATTGGTATTGTCGCCTCTTTCCCATTGGGCATCTTATTTGCATTAGGTCGACAATCCAAAATGCGAGTTGTAAGGTTTATTTCAGTGGTCTACATTGAGTTTGTGCGTGGCGTACCATTGATTACTATTTTGTTTATGGCATCTGTTGTGCTGCCGTTGTTTTTCTCTGCAGGAATGGACTTTGACAAGCTACTTAGGGCCTTAATTGGTATCACCTTATTCCAAACTGCTTACATTGCAGAGGTAATTCGTGGCGGCTTACAAGCCATTCCTAAAGGGCAATATGAGGCTGCAGACGCCGCAGGACTTAGTTTTATGAAAAAAACAGTGTTGGTTATTTTGCCACAAGCCCTAAAGGTTTCTATTCCAAACATTGTTGGCTCGTTTATCGCTTTATTTAAAGACACAACCCTGGTGTTAATTATTGGGCTATTCGACATGTTGGCAATTGTAGGGGCAGCCACCAGTAACTCTAGTTGGTTAGGCAGAGATACCGAAGGCTATGTGTTTGTCGCCATGGTAATTTGGGTAATCTTGTATTCAATGAGTCGATATTCAAAAAAATTAGAAGCACGTTTTAGTACTGAACATAAATAGGTAGGACAATGAGTGATTTAATAAACAAAGAAGTTGGTGAGAAAGGTTGCTGTGATATTATCGAGATTAGCGCTCTTAACAAGTGGTATGGCGACTTCCATGCACTTAAAGACATTGATCTTAAAGTTAAAGAGGGTGAGATCATCGTGGTTTGTGGGCCTTCAGGCAGTGGTAAGTCAACCTTAATACGCTGTGTTAATTTCTTAGAAAAGTTTCAAGAGGGTAGTATTGTTGTAGATGGTACAGAGCTTACTGATGATGTTAAAAAGATCAGACAGGTACGCTCTGAGGTTTCTATGGTGTTTCAACACTTTAACCTTTTTCCACACCTGAGTATTATTGACAACTTGACTTTAGCGCCTATTTGGGTGCATAACGAAACCAAGCAAAATGCAAGAGATAAAGCCTTGCAGTTGCTGGATAGAGTGGGCATTAAGGACCAAGCTGAAAAGTATCCAAATCAACTAAGTGGTGGCCAACAACAACGTGTGGCTATCGCTAGGGCTTTATGTACCTCGCCTAAGATTATGCTATTTGATGAACCAACCTCAGCGCTTGATCCAGAGATGATCTCAGAAGTATTAGATGTTATGGTGGAGTTGGCTAAAGAGGGTATAACCATGATTTGTGTAACCCATGAAATGGGCTTTGCTAAAAAGGTGGCAGACCGCATTATCTTTATGGACGAAGGGCAGATCATTGAAGAGAATGAACCAGAATCCTTCTTTAAAAACCCAGAGTCTGACCGCTTAAAACTATTTTTAGATCAAATTTTGAGTCAATAATCTGTTATATTGTTATCCAAGACATAGGTTTTTCTAAATAATTTGGTTAAAAATTAAGTTTTTTGACCGGTATCACATAAAAACAAGCTTAAATTTAAATCATTATGAATCTGTTTGGTCGACGCAAAAAGAACGTAGAGCATGAGAAAGGCGAGCAAAATTCAAAATGGAACTCAGACCTTAAGCGCAATACTATTAACAAAACAGGGTCATCCCAACAAGGCTTTGAATTCGACGAAAACACTGATAATAAAAGGCCAAAAGATACATCAGGGATTAAGAAGGGACCAAGTATAAACGTCGACAAAATAACCCAGGACCAAGTCAAAATTCTAAAGAGTTGTGCAGTTGAAAACACAGCCGCTGATCTTATAAAAATCCTAAAAAGGACTAACAAGTCAAAATTCAAGCAAACAATTTTAAAGCCATTAGTTGATTATGGTTTTTTTGAGTTAACGATTCCACCCATTCTTAAAGATGGGAAAGAAAAATGGTCAACCAGTCCAAAATTAAAATATCGCCTAACTGGGAAGTTCGTCAGCAAAAAAAGCAGCAATTAGTTTTTGTGGCGTTTGCGATTCAAAAAAGACAGTATCCCACCCTATTTTTGTTAATTAGTTTCAAATATTCGATTTAAGCCACTTTCTTGAAAAAGTAATATCGTGACTAACCACATACCTTAATCGTTTAAATAAAATAAAACCGAAATAAAATATATAAGTCATTGATTTTTAATGATTTTTATAGTATTTTTCATTAATTTTAGGTTTTTACGCCTATTTTTGCTTATACTATAGTGTAAATTTTACAAAATTAATCAGTATGAAAAAAATCACCTTATCTACTTTATCTGTTGCGCTTTTATTTCTGTCTTTTGGCGTGTTTTCTGCTTCTAGTGTTTACACAGTTCAAGATGACACTGCTTTAAGATCAGACAAATCATCTAATTCTAAAGTGCTGAAAGTGCTTGTTAAAGATACAAGATTACAAAGATTAACTATGCATTATTCTGGCTGGTCAAAGGTAGATTTGAAGGGTTTAAATGGCTGGGTTTTGTCAAGCCATTTAACCAAAACAATGCCAGAAAATACCCGCAATATAGTGGCTAAATCTGGTGTTAAAAGCGATAATTCTAAGTACATTAAACAAATTAACAACCTTAAAGAATCTTTAGAAAAGTCACAACTAAAAAATAAAAACTTATCTTCTGAAATCGTTGATATTAAAGTTCTTAACGCCGAATCAACCAATAAAACTACTGCTGATTTTGACTCGCTTGAGCAGAAAAATAACGAGCTTTCTACTTATAATAATGACTTACAATCACAGCTTGACTCTGTCGATACAGACAACAATATTAACACTTTATTTATATTTATATTGGGCTTAATTATTGGTGTTATTACCAGTGTTGTTATTGCTCGATCAGCTCAGAAAAAACGCGACAGCTTCAATACCATTAGTCGCTCATATTAATCAATATTTATGGCTAGCGTTACTTCTGTTGAGGTCTCGATCGAGACTTTCCAAACCCTGGTGATTGAGTCATCACATACTCAACTGGTTATTTTGGATATTTCAGCCGATTGGTGTGGCCCATGTAAGATTTTAGAGCCCATCTTAAATAGTGTGGCAGCAGAGTATAATGAGGGTGAATTTTCATTAACAAAGCTTGAAGCAGAAGATGAAAATATGAAGATTGCTGGGCAGTTTTTAGTGCGGGGTTTTCCAACCGTTATTGCCATTATTGATGGCGAAGAAGTGGATCGTTTCCATTCTGCACAAACCCATGATTTTGTACGTGATTTTATTGACCAAAACTTAGAAAAATTTTAATGAAAACTGGTATTTTACTCACTAATCTTGGAACGCCTGATGCGCCTACAAAGCCTGCTTTAAAGCGATATTTAAAGCAATTTCTCTCAGATGATCGAGTGATTCAAGCACCTAATAAACTTATCTGGTGGTTGGCTTTGAATGTGGTGATTCTTAATATTCGCCCTGCAAAATCTGCCCAAAATTACGCCAAAATTTGGGATAAGTTTGGTAAAGGCTCACCGCTATTAAACATCAGTAATTTACAACTTAAAGGCATTAAAAAAACACTGTTAAATCAATATGATGATTTGGAATTTGAAGTTGGTATGCGTTATGGCAATCCATCGATCCCTTTGGCGTTACAAAACCTAAAAATCAAAGGTTGCGACAAAATTATTGCCTTACCGATGTACCCTCAATTTTCAGAAACAACAAGCCTTTCAACTCTTGATGAAATTAATAAATCGCTTAACACTTGGGAAAACACACCAGAGTTGACCTTTATTAATGATTACTACCAAGATGACGGTTATATTCAATCTTTGGTTAATTCAGTGACTGAGCACCAAATGCTACATGGTAAGCCAGATAAGCTAATGATCTCGTTTCACGGCATTCCACAGCGTTTTGTTGATAATGGTGATGTTTATTACGATCACTGTGTTAATACGACTCGATTACTTGCTAAAGCGCTTAATTTACAGGCAGATGAGCATCAGTTATGCTTTCAGTCGATCTTTGGCCGTGAGGAGTGGCTTAAGCCACAAACCAAAAGCAGCTTAGAATCTTTAGCAAAAGATGGTGTTGGGCACGTGCAAGTAATCTGCCCCGGTTTTTCTGTTGATTGTTTAGAAACACTAGAAGAGATCGATGAAGAGAATAGAGGTTATTTCATGGAGGCTGGCGGTAAAGACTTTAGTTATATTCCCGCATTAAACGACCGTGATGATCACATACAAGCGCTCTCAAGCATTATTGCCAAACAACTCTAATAACTTCGCATAATTTATATTATGTTAAATTATAGTTTTAAAAGTTAAAATCAAAAGGAAAATCAACAGCCCTACTTCACTTGTCTGATTTTTTATACAATTGGATTGGCTGATAACCTAAATTAATATAATCATTAATCTTAGCCGGCCCACTCACTGCTACATCGACAATATCAATATAACTACTTTCCAGTATGTCGTACCATGATGAGTGTGTGCCGCACACATGTAAACTTACATCTTCTTTGCGCACCAGGTCTTCCAGTATCGATATTGCTCCTTTTTGGCGATTAGCACGCTTCTTGGTTAACTGAAATTGCTCACGACCATGGGATACCACGGCAATCTCAATTTCTGGGTATTTTTCTTTTAACTGATCTTTTAAGTCTTTAATCATAGGTGCGGCCCACTCCCAAGTGCGTTTATCGCTCTCAATCAGCTCAAATACAACGCCATCAGGGTTATTATCAGCCTGTATGAGGTGGCTAACACTAGGATGCGTGTAATTAGCCGCAACAGTGCTACTTATTAGTAATAACAGTAATACTTTGAATTTGGCCATCTATTAACACCTTATCTTGCTTTGTTTGGTTATCATTGTACGGCTTACTCTTTATAATGACAAGCATGTCTAATCAGATCTTTAATATTCAACTTAAGAACAATAAGCGGAATTTTGAATGCTCAGAAAACGACTCAGTTCTTGAAGGTGGTTTAAGATATGGTTTGGCAATGCGCTATGAGTGTAGTAATGGCACCTGTGGTGCGTGCGTGGCTAAGTTGATTGATGGTGATATTAAACAAATAAAACATCATGATTTTTCCTTGAGTGATGAGCAAAAAAACCAAGGTGAGTTTTTAATGTGCTGCAACGCACCCGCTTCAGACCTTAATCTTAAGATTGATCTTATTGGCGATGTTAAATCAATCCCCATTCAAAACATTGAGACCAAAGTTAAAAAAGTTAGCTTTGTTAATGATGATTTAGCTATTATTACACTCAGAACGCCACGCTCTAAAACTTTGCAGTTTATGGCAGGTCAAGATGTTGAGTTATCTTTTAAAGGAAAAACCTCTCGTTACCCATTAGCTTCTTGTCCTTGTCACGGCATGGAGCTAGAGTTTCATATTAGAAACATGCCTGAAGATGCTTTTGCCACTTCCCTATTTACTAAGAAGATTAAATCTAAGTCAGTCATTGATTTAGAAGGCCCTAAAGGCATCTTTGTACTTAAAGAAACCTCTAAACGCCCAATGACATTCATTGCCTGGGATAGTGGATTTGCACCAATCAGAAGCCTAGTAGAGCATGCCTTTTCACTAGAAATGCCCAACCCGGTAAATTTCTATTGGGCCTACCCTGCTGATGAGCAGGTGCCTTATTTAGATAACCATGCGAAATCTTGGCAAGCGATTATGGATAACTATACTTACATACCGATTGCTTGTGAGTTTGACAGGTCTAGTAAAAATGATTGCCATAAGGTGGCAAAACAGATTTTTGATGCACTAGATTTAAACATCATTAATCAGTCTGATTTGTATCTTTGTGCACCGGCTGAAGTGTTGATTTATTTAGGTGAATTATTGCTTGAAAATGGCCTGAATGAGGCTCGACTTATCGCTTCTCCAATTTAGTAAAAATTGGTCAAATTTTCGATCTTTTTGGTTGATTTTATTGCCATCATTTTTCACACCTATTGACCCATAAGGCTTTGCACTTTTTATTACCAAAAAGTAATATTATGACATCATAAAATAGTGATATTTTTTGCTAAAAATCGTTCAAATTTATTTTAATTTATTTTCAATCTCGCTATCCCTTTAGTGGCAAAACATTCGGCGATTTTGTAGTAAAAATGACAGAAAACCCACTTGCAAAATAATCTCAAATACACTATATTTAGTTGCAGTTAAATCTAATAACACTATATGTAGTGTTTCTCTATTGGGGGAGAAAATGAACGAACACATTCAAGTCACCAAACGAAATGGCATAAAAGAGCCCATCGATATGGAGAAAATTCATCGTGTGGTTCACTGGGCTTCTCAGGACTTAGACGGGGTCAGTGTTTCCCAAGTTGAGATTAATGCGCAGCTGGCTTTTTTCGATGGTATTAGGACTGAAGATATCCATGAAACCATTATTAAATCAGCGGCTGATTTAATCTCTACAGATTCACCCGATTATCAATATTTAGCAGCGCGTTTGGCAATCTTCCATTTACGTAAAAAAGCCTTTAAATCTTTCACTCCGCCACACCTATATGCGCATGTTAAAAAATTTACCGATTTAGGTATTTACGATACCGATATTCTTGCTAAATACTCCGAGGAAGAAATCAACGAATTGGATGAATATATCGATCATTGGCGCGATATGAAATTCTCTTATGCAGCGGTGAAGCAACTCGAAGGTAAATACCTAGTGCAAAATCGTGTGACTGGCGATATTTACGAATCACCACAATTGCTATACGTATTGGTTGGTATGTGTTTGTTTCAAGAGTACGAGCCTAAAGCGCGTATGGATATTGTTAAACGTTTTTATGATGCGGTGTCTTTGTTTAAGATATCGCTGCCAACACCGATTATGGCGGGTGTGCGCACACCAACTCGTCAATTCTCCTCATGTGTATTGATTGAAGCAGCTGATGATCTTGATTCAATTAGTGCAGCAGCAGGTGCTATTGTTAAGTATGTGTCTCAGCGTGCTGGTATTGGTGTTAATGCCGGTAGGATTCGCGCTATTGGCAGCCCTATTCGTGGCGGTGAGGCAACACACACAGGTTGTATTCCTTTTTACAAGCATTTTCATACAGCGGTTAAGTCTTGCTCTCAAGGCGGTGTGCGCGGTGGTGCAGCTACCCTCTTCTACCCATTGTGGCATTTAGAAGTAAAAGAGCTGTTAGTGCTTAAAAACAACGCCGGTACAGATGAAAACCGTGTTCGCCACCTAGACTACGGTGTGCAGTTTAACGGCCTGATGTACCAACGCTTTTTAGCAGATGGTGATATCACTTTATTCTCTCCACATGATGTGCCGGGCTTGTATGATTCTTTTTTTGAAGATCAAGAAGAGTTTAATCGTTTGTACGAGCAATACGAACAAGATGATTCGATTCGTAAAGAAACCATTAAGGCCAGAGAGCTCTTTGCTAAGTTTATGCAAGAGCGTGCTAACACTGGGCGTATCTATTTACAAAATGTTGATCACTGCAACACCCATGGTGCATTTGACCCAAGCGTGGCGCCAGTACGCCAATCTAACTTGTGTATGGAAATCACCCTACCAACCAAGCCGTTGTATTCTGTACAAGATGAAAATGGCGAAGTGGCCTTGTGTACGCTTTCAGCGGTTAACCTAGGTGCACTTGATAGCTTAGATGAGCTAGAAGACATTACTGAGATTATTGTTCGTGCGTTAGATTCATTGCTTGATTATCAAGACTACCCAATCAGAGCGGCAGAGCTAGCCAGTATGAACCGTCGTACACTTGGTATTGGTGTTACTAACCTGGCTTATTACCTGGCTAAAAACGGTGCTAAATATTCGGATGGATCAGGTAACGAGCTCGTTCACAAAACCTTTGAAGCCTTACAATACTATTCTCTTAAAGCTTCTAACATATTGGCTGGTGAGCTGGGTGCATGCCCATCATTCGGTGAAACCAAATACGCACAAGGACAAATGCCGATTGACACTTATAAAAAAGATGTTGATGCATTTTGCAGTAACGCATTAGAGCTGGATTGGGATAAATTACGCCAAGACATTAAAGCTACTGGTCTTAGAAACTCAACCCTAACAGCACTCATGCCATGTGAGAGTTCATCTCAAATCTCTAACTCTACCAATGGTATTGAGCCACCTCGAGGTTTTGTTTCGATCAAGCAATCTAAAGACGGTATCTTGAAGCAAATTGTGCCTGAGTACGAAGCTTTAAAAAACCAATATGAACTGCTTTGGGATATCAAAGACAATGAAGGTTACTTGCAGCTTTGTGCGATTATGCAAAAGTTTGTTGACCAATCAATTTCTACCAATACACATTACGACCCATCTCAATATGATGGCAAT
>Ga0233434_1004542_pt1 | contig 10636 bp, 8 predicted proteins | sample SI_122_August201_4_FD_182738 | JGI IMG/M metagenome (GOLD analysis project Ga0233434, IMG submission 182738) | Seawater microbial communities from Saanich Inlet, British Columbia, Canada - SI_122_August2016_120_MG | ecosystem: Environmental > Aquatic > Marine > Inlet | place: Canada: British...
TCTATGACAATGATCCCTAAATTTTCAAACGGAGCAAAAACAGCAGAACGGGCACCGACAGCAATAGAAACTTGTTTATCAAATATTTTTTTCCATTCAACAAAACGCTCTTTTTGCGACAACCCGCTATGGAGTATCGCAACCCGATCGCCAAACCGTTGTCGAAATCGTTCCACCGTCTGCGGTGTCAGAGAAATTTCCGGAACCATCATGATCGCGGTTTTGCCCTGCTCGAGAACTTGTTGGATACATCGGATATATATTTCTGTTTTTCCACTCCCCGTAACACCGTGCAAAAGAAAAGTTTGAAACTGCGATTTTCTAATAGCCGCATCAAGTTCCACGAACACCTTTTTTTGTTCCGGCGTGAATTTCAGGGAAGCTCCGATAGGTTGATTGGATGTATCGACATGCGATGTTCTTTCGAGTTTTTTTGAAAAAACTTCTACAAGTCCTTTTCCCTTCAAACTCCTTAAGGCCGCAGCACTTCCCTTTACCTGCTTTTCTAAATCGACAGTACTCACTTCCCCTTTTATTAAAAGTTCATAGACCTGTTTCTGCTTGGGACTGCGTTTGAGCAGTTGTTCTATTTGATCGGGCTCTGGTAATTCTGACTTCAAGCGTGCGGTCTTAACAAACTGATAACCAACAGTGCTCTTATGAATGGTCTCAGTGGAAGTAAGCAATCCATCCTGTTTTAAATGCGCTAAAGAATGGGCGCTGAATTTCTTGCCCAACCCTTTCTGGCATTGTTTTGAAGTGGCTTTGGGGTGCTCACCTATAAAATGCAAAAGAAGGATAGCCGATTTGGAAAGAGAACCCTTGAGTAGAGCATCGCCTCCCATTTCCGTCAGAGAAAACTCTTCGCGGCTTTCATCATCAAATCCGGCAGGGAGGGCGGCACGAATCGCTTCCCCCCAGGCGCATTGGTAATAACCGCTCAACCATTTTGTAAGAGCGAGAATTTCTTCGCCGACCACCGGTTTCGTATCCGGCAAATCGCTAATGGATTTCAGTTTGATATCCTTGTCCCATTTTGCGGCGAGAGCCACAACATAACCTGTAATTCTACGTTTCCCAAAAGGAACGAGTACGCGCATGCCTACCTGAACTTTTCCAGCAAACTCAGGCGGGATTTTATAGGTAAAAACCTCTTTTATCGGCAGATTGAATGCCACCTCTGCATAAGGTTTTTCGGGGGAAGGGTTCACATTAAATTCTTCAAGAAAGCGTTGAAATAATTTTTCAGATTGTACAAGGCATAGAAGCTTTGAGCAATAGAATAGCCTGTAACCATTACCTGCGGAGGTTCTCCGCTTGACACCTCATATGTTTTCCTTTAATCTCATTTCCTTCGTAAACAATTTCGGGTAATCCCTGTTTTTAAAAGAGGTGAAGCTATGAAAGTTGGAGATAAGATCAAATTTGATTTCGCGGGAAAGAAAAAAGAAGGTGTCGTTGATAAACTTTTTGATAACAGCGTTTATCTGAAAGTGGACTTCGACAAGGACAAACAGAAAACCGTCAAGCGCAAACTCAGTCAAGTTGATGGCGGAAAATCGAAGAAGTCTAAAAAGTAATCATTTTTTAAGACAACCCCCTTAATCCCATCGAACAAAACGTATTCTATTGTTCGAGTTATCAGGGGAAATTATTGAAACCTGCTTTATTCGTACCACCATTCTACTTTCTTCGGGAAATAATGTGAAAAACCTATTTCCAGAAGCTTGAGTGTATCGTATCGCAGTAAAAAGAATAGACCTATTGCCTGCGACGCTAGTCGCTGTCGTCGAAGATACCTTTGGCCAGGCTTTTGCGAGCGGTGCGGGCTTCCTGGTCGGCTCGGGTAATACCGCCATCGTAGTCGTTATAATCCACAAAATTGAGAACTGGCTCCATTTCCGGATGGCGTTCGAGATAAAGTCGCGACATCATTTGCGTCGTACGTCGGTATTTAGGGTGCCCGGCTTTTTGGGTGCGTAGCTCGGCAAAGTGACCCAACTCGCGTAAATTCATCCCCATATTCCAACGGATGAAATGGTTGAATAATGTTGCGTATTGCGCCTCTTGCTCAAATCCCGCGCGTTTCAAGTCACGGTGCAACGATTCTGTTCGCTCAAAACATTCCTGAACTTTTTCTGTCATACCTACTTCTGCTATTTCTTCTGGCAGGGAATATCCCAACTCAATTCCCAAGTTCTGCCTTTGCTGAGTGAGCATTCGGTGGCGTTGCAAGTCGCGGTATTCGGCAAACCCGGCAAGAATATCGAACTGGATGGGATAACCGTATTCCAAAGCTCGACCTGGTCTGTCGCGTTTACTTTTTCGCGAGCCAATATAAGCAGCAAAAATTTGTTTTTTCTTTTCATCAGGTAATTGCCGGATCACACTTCTTATCTGCTGAGTGGGGTGCTGCACATAGGGAAAAATCATATTAGCCAGCAAATTGATATGCTGACTTTCCGCCTCATCTTCCAACAAAATCACTTCCGCCGCAGTTTCTATGGGTAGCGAATCAAAGATTTCTTTGCAAAGCTCGCGCATGGAGCGATGGTTTTCTGCGTTGTAGGTATTCTTGTCGGCGCGTTTAATGAAAGTAGGAATTTGCGTGTTCAGCGCTTTTCGAATCGACTCGGCGAGTTGATTGGCCTCAGATAAATCGTTCGTCATCAATTTACTTATCAGTCCCGAATAAAATCTGCCATTACCTACTAATCCAACATTTGCCTGGGTACAGGCAGGAAGAATGCAACGGATGATATCGCATGTCGCGCTACGGATAGTGAAGTTATAAGCAATTCGGTGCGCTTTGATTTCATTCTCGTCTTGCAACTTCGATAACCCAGCTTTTTGAATTTGTCCATCCCGCTCCACTTCTATTTCAAACGCTTCTTTCGTCAAACGCTTACGAAACAGGTTTTGCATGGGCTCGACCATTTCTGCATACGTTTCAAAGAGGAAATCCATGTTGCTCGTAAACTTCTCACCCAGCTCAGACTTTCGAATATTATCTGGGCAGATGTATCTCCAACGACCATTCTTTTTCACATCGTAAAGAACATAGCGGGTAGACTCTTCAATAGGCGAGCCACCAATGCGACAATCTTCTATGACCTTGGTCATCAGGTTGGAAATTTCTTCAATACATAAAGGGGCCACTGCAAGTTCCGCCACCGATTCATCACCAAACTTATTGACCACCCGGTCGACCATCTGTGAGCCTTTAAGATCATTGGGCGTTCCATCCGCATTCAAAAACTCGCGCACGATGGTTTCTTTGAATCCTGTTGGAGCGCGACTGTAACGAGCCAGTGCGCCACCAATCACTTCCGGATTCAAATTTTCAAGCGTGAACACGTTCGCATCGACATCAGAAAGATAGGGTTTTAACAACTCTCTCTCTTGGTCGTTCAGTTCATCAGAGCGTTTTGGTTTGTCTATCATTGGCTTTTCTATTCAATAAATTGTTTTGAGTCTTTGGCGCAACGGAAACCTGTGTCATTGAAACGCACATCCGGTTCGCTCCATCTGCGAAAGGCGCTGCGGAGCGAATCGGGATAGTTGATCCAGGACCCCCCACGAAGAACTTTGTACTTCCCAGTTGCAGGGCCTTTAGGATATTTCTTTGTACCGACACTGTAATAGGTACGCATATACCAATCATCCACCCATTCCCAGACATTGCCGGCTGTATCGTGCAGTCCATAAATAGAAACACCTCTTGGATAGCTACCAACACTGGTCATCGTTGCAATGCCTTTCCATTTCCTGTTGTAGGTAGCGCGTCCTTTAGGAGATCCCTTCCCCCAGGGATAAATATTTCCGCTTGGGCCGCGTGCGGCTTTTTCCCACTCCGCTTCCGAGGGTAAGCGTTTGTCTTTCCACTTGCAATACGCAACCGCATCATACCAGTCAACCTGGGTGACAGGCTGATTGCGTATCAACATCGAAAACGAATTGCCTTTCCACAAATTCCCCTCCCAGCAAGAATCGGTCGTGCAAGTATCGTCCAAAGCGGGGCGGTGACCCGTGGCTTTTACAAATTCGAGATATTGTTTATTTGTGACCTCGTAAATATCTATCCAGTAACTTTTTAACGAAACCAGCTTCAAGGGAAATTCATCGGAAAACCACCACAGTCGACAGGCAGGGTCATATTTACGGCACAATTTTAATGTATCCTGATTCTCTTTAAAGTTGGACCCGCGAACAAAGGTTCCTCCTTTGATCCACGCCATATTTAAAAACTGCTCGGTGTCCGAATTAGTTCCTTCGGGCTCAACCGTTTCAGAGAAAGCTATGGATAAAGAAATCCCATTGATCAACAACAAGAATAAAAATATGAAACAGCTTCGATTGAGTGATGTGAAAATAAACAAGGGCTTAATTTGAGGACGGGAAATTATCGGCTCTCTGTTCGCTGTACCGAGAAACGGGTCATTTCTTTACCGTGAATATAAAACAACGACAGGCCCAGAACCATATTGATGGTGTACAACCATGTCAATTGACTATGATAGCGGTCAAACTGAATCTGCAATTTCTGATCTGCAGGGTTAGCCTTCTTAAGTTTATCCATTGCGTGCATTTCCGGTCGCAATGCACTGCCGACATAAATAGCAAGGACTATCATAACTGCGAGGAAAACCTCTCGCGTATAGCGACGCTTGGTCACCACCTGTGGTTCATAGCCCGCTGAACTGTATTTTGCCACGAGGAACTTGATAACCTCGGCAAGCACCATGATCGTTATGCAGGTATAAATGATATTGATGTTAAAAACATCCATGATCTTGTTCATTATTGTGCTGGCAGCGAGCTTTTGATCTTTCAGATTTATTCTCACCATGATCTCGACAAGAATGCCGAGCAGAAACATGCCTGCCACCCAAAGGCTGAGAGAAAATAAATACAACCAATTTGATATAAATAATAATCTTTTCATTAGTGATTTTAAATTTTAGAAATTATTGCAAAAAACGGATTTCAGAAACTCAATGGCTCCGTTTTTAACGCCCTGACTCATTGCTTCCCGCGCTAATCGGTTAGCGGCTGCCCGAGACGCGTTTTCGCAGGGCTTTGAAGCTCTCCTTTATTTCTTTTTCTTCACGCGCTCTGGCTTTAATGATTTCATCTGTGTCACCGCCGAACCAAGTCTTAACCGTGGTGCCTACTCGCTCTCGATTGATCGTATTGAGAATGGACAAATAAATAATGCCGTAAAAAACAGCGATACCATAAAGAATATAAGGTACAAATGACCGCAGGCGTTGTTTTTCTTTCAGCGAGCGGTGATCCCATAATTTATACCATAAGCTTTCTTTCTTATCATCGCCCATAATATTCCCCAGAAAGTGCCCTTAAACACATATAAATAAAAAGATTTTAATGAAATCCGCCAGAAATTGGATCATAGCAGAATCCCAAAACCTTAACAACCTGGCCGCCTATCGCCACAAGAATTAGTAAACTGGCGTATAAAAAGGCAGGCATTTAACTGCAGGTTCGCTAATATTGCCACCCACGCTAGTGGGTGTGGTATATTTTCAAATTTGAATCTCAAACAAATAATATCGTGATAGAAATCAAACCTGTAGAAAAAGTTAGCGGCACAGTGACGGTGCCCGGCTCGAAGAGCTATACCAATCGTGCTTTACTAATCGCCGCTTTGGCAGATGGTGTCAGCCGATTGGAAAAACCTCTGGTGAGCGATGACACCAAATTCATGATCCGAGCTTTGAAAGGATTCGGCATCAAGGTTGAGGAGGAAACCGACGCCTTCATCGTTTCAGGAAAAGCCGGAAAGCTGATAACCCCGGAAGAGGATATTTTTGTTGGCAATGCCGGAACAGCTATGCGATTTCTCACCACTTTTGCAGCTTTAGCGAAGGGCAAGGTCCACCTGGATGGGGATGAACGCATGCGGGAACGACCGCTTGCCGATCTGCTTAAGTGCCTTGGGCAAATGGGGATCAAAGCCATTCCCGTAAACCACAATGGGTGTCCTCCTATTGACATTGAAAGCGAAGGGGTTCCTGGCGGAGAGGTTACCCTTCTCGGAAACAAAAGCAGCCAATATCTCACCTCACTGCTTTTGTCGGCACCTTATTTTAAAAACGATACGAGTATTCTTATTGAAGGAGACTTGACCTCAAAGTCTTACGCCGATATCACTTTAGATATCATGCAAACCTTCGGCGTTACTGCAAAAAATGACAGTTACCAGAAATTTAGTGTTCAAGCAGGTCAGGTATACAAAGCACAAACCTATAAGGTCGAAGGAGATTGGTCGAGTGCCTCGTATTTCCTTGCTGCGGCTGCCGTTACGGGAGGGGATATCACCCTTTCTGGAGTAAATCCCGACAGCGTTCAAGGCGATGCACAGTTTCCTACCGTACTTGAAAAGATGGGGTGCCAGGTTAAAAAAACTGCCGATTCGCTGCAACTTACAGGAAGCTCTTTGAAGGGAATCACCGTCAATATGAATAATATGCCTGATGCCGTGCAAACCCTTGCCGTGATTGCTCTGTTTGCGAAAGGCGAAACAGTAATAGAGGGCATCGGCAATCTTAGAATAAAAGAAACCAACCGCATCGAAGCTTTGGCAAACGAGTTAGGTAGACTGGGCGCAGAAGTTGAAGCCGGAGAGGACTTCCTTATTGTAAAGCCCGGCGAATACCGGGGAGCCGAAATCGAAACCTACAATGACCATCGCATGGCAATGAGTTTTGCCGTAGCGGGACTAAAAATGCCGGGCGTGAAAATAAAAAATCCCAAATGCGTGGAAAAATCGTTCCCGGACTTTTTCTCCTACTCACCGTGGGCGGCAAACCCTCGGTAGCGGAATGACGCAAACACGTGATCAGCCGAGGCAAAGTTTACTAGCTTATAGCGTTATTGCGGGTTACGCCCGTTAGAGGAAGTGCCATGATAAAATAGAGCACCATACTTACCTCGGCATCGTAGAAGTTGGTTTCAAATAACCCCGCAACCAAAAACCCGATAACTGCGGCGGCGCTCGCCATGGTGTCCCTTCTGCAGACAAAATTGTCTGGCATGGAAACCAGCCGCCTATACAACGTCATAAAATAAACCACCCAAATCGAAATCCAAGAAACGACGCCAAACAGGCCCGTATCAACAGCAAGTTGGATAAAGTTATTATGCAGTCCTCGTAATTTTTTAATATTGCCCGTTGGATCCGGGTAATCTTGATTCACGGCATCAATACATTTAAACCCGCACCCCGTCAAAGGATGATCCTTAAAAACCAACCAGCCGCCTTGCCAAAGATCTAAACGGATTTGAATATTATAATCATCCCAATTTGTCAGAGAACTTATTCTTCTTTTGATATCGCCTGACGAAATCAAAAAGATGATTCCAAATATAACTGGCATGAGCCAGAGTAAACTCTTTTTCCGAAACCAAATTAGAAAAAAAAGACCTGCCAAAACTCCTAGCCAAGCTTGCCTTGTAAAAGTCAACAATAGACAAGCCGCCATCAAAACAATAGCAGGACCGAGCCATTTGTTTTCTTTTGGAGCAAAAATCAGCTTTCCAGACGCAACCAGAAGAGCCAGCATCAAAAGCCCTGCATAAGTCATATAGACACTCATAGTGCCTTCCGCCCTCGCTGTAATGGTAATACCGTTTTCCCAAGCGGCGTAAAAGCCTGTCAGAGTAGAAAGAGTAGCAGAAGCAATTAACAGTAAAGAAAGCTTCTCTCTTTGCTCTTCACTCTCAATGCAATTGACAGCCCAAAAAAATATCAGAATTTCCAGCAGGCGTTTGAGCGATTTATAGCTTCCTGAAAAATCCACTGCTCCGACAACCGCCACAAGACAGGCTAGAACAAAAAGTAAAAATGGAACCTTCAAAGGAAAGGCCTGCTCTCTCCATGATCGATTCAAATGACATTTTGCCATCCATGCCAATCCACCAATTCCACAAGAAATCTGCGTCAAGCTAATGGAAAAAAAAGAGAAGCAGACAAAGCTCATTAAGCTGAACGATATAACTTTATCCAGATTTTCAGATCTGAAGGCCATAGAATTAGGGGATGATGAAAGCACTGACACAATCTTATTTAAATGCGGGTCGATTAAGAGGAATTTATCTGCGTGTTCCAGAAATCAAAGCATGACGAAACCAGTGCCTTAGCCACACAAAATTAAGATCCAGAAACTGATCTGCACGAAACGCAAAGCGCATGAGACTATTTGATGGATTCTCAAAAATCATACCAGACAAAACACCACAAGGAACTGATAAAAACTCCTCATAAAAAAACTGAGTTTCAAAACGTTTATTAATTGCAGCAATATCACAAAGTCTCAGTGGTTGTTCGTCAGCGGTTCTTGCTTTTTTTGTCAAAGACCTTACAAGTTTCCCGACAGGATTTACATCCAAAGGTTCAACAAATAAAATTTTTCCATTAGGCTTTAATACGCGAAAAATCTCATCCAAAGCGGGAACCATATTTAAGTGGTGAAGAATCGCATCCCCGTAAACAAAGTCAAATGTTTCATCTTCAAACTGCAAATCATGCGCATCCATAAGAATAAAATCCGGGCTATTATTGGTATTTACTGCAGAATCTATCCCGGTTTGGAGCTCGGTTTCGGAAATATTAATACAAGTTAATGAGGAAGGAAGAATCGAATTATTTTCAAGCCACCCTCTCCACGCCGTGGAGCCTATCTCAAGAACCTTCTTGCCCTGGGTGTATTGCATCATCTCCTTAATCAGACTGAATCTCCTGCGGATGTAAAAATATCGGCAGTGATTAAAGAAGTTATTATACCCATCTCGTTCCAGCCCTTCGTTATATCTCTCTCGTTCTCTTTCGCCCAACTCCGAAAATTTTTGCGATTCCATACTCTACTCTTCACTAAAAAAGGTTATTTCAAGACATTATTATATCACCTCGAAAAACTCATGTTGAAATTTCTAATATCCCCTAATGTAACCCCTGGTGTAGCATCAAAAAAAAGAACTTCATTCCATTTAGTCAATTTATTAAAAGGAGATAGAATGCCAAGTTGAAACAAACTTCTCCCTCATAAATAATATCTGATGACAGAACACGCATATACCAACGAACTCATAAAAGAAAAAAGCCCTTACCTGTTGCAGCACGCGCACAATCCAGTCAACTGGTACCCTTGGGGTGACAAACCGTTCCAAATTGCAAAAGAAAAAAATATTCCCGTACTCATCAGCATCGGCTATGCCACTTGCCACTGGTGCCACGTTATGGAACGTGAATCTTTTGAAGACGCAGTTCTTGCAGCCGTCTTAAACGAAAGCTTTGTCTGCATCAAAGTAGACCGTGAAGAGCGTCCGGATGTGGACAGCATCTATATGCAAGCGGTACAAGCATTAGGACAACAGGGCGGCTGGCCTCTCAATGTATTTTTAACGCCGGATGGCATCCCTTTTTATGGCGGGACTTATTTCCCTCCAGAAAAACGCCATAATACTCCTTCTTTTCTCGATGTATTGCAATTTCTAATAAAGACTTGGGAAAATGAGCAGGACAAGATTACCAAACAAACCAAAGCACTGGTCGATTACATCCGACAATCTTCCACGCGGGAGAAAATAACTGCCGACCTCGATGATTTGAGCTTTGACGGGGAAGACAAAGCATTGGAGCTTTTTGAAAATCATTACGACAAACTGAATCACGGATTTCAATTCCAATCGCAAAACAAATTCCCGCCATCTATGGGACTTTCTCTTTTATTAAGACATCACCACCGAACAGGCAATGCCAATAGTCTGGTGATGACTGAAAACACTCTCAAGGCGATGAAATTCGGCGGGATTTATGATCAGATCGGCGGCGGACTTTCACGTTACAGCACAGATTACCGATGGCGGGTACCGCATTTTGAAAAAATGTTGTACGACAATGCCTTATTCGCAACTGCCTTGATCGAAGCCTATCAGGTCACTGAGAAAAAGGAATTTGCCGACTATGCCAACGACCTTCTACATTATATTGACCGAGATATGACCTCCAAAGAGGGGGCTTTTTTCAGTGCCGAAGACGCAGACAGTGAAGGCGTGGAGGGCAAGTTCTACGTCTGGTCCAAGGAAGAGATTGAAAATATTCTTGGAAGAAAAACAGCCAGTGTTGCAATTCCTTTTTACAATGTCACTCAAAAGGGAAATTTTGAGGGGCAAAATATCCTTCATCAAACACGTGGCTCTGAAACGGTTGCCAAAGAAACAGGTATGAATCCTGATGACTTCACCAAAGAGTTACAAATAGCTCGTGAGAAATTATTACAAGTTCGTAGCAAGCGCATCCGTCCTCTGCTTGATGACAAAATACTCACGTCATGGAATTCCCTGATGATCAGCGCCATGGCTAAAACCGGACGCATACTGGAAGATCAAGACCGAATTGAAAAAGCAGCTAAGGCAATGCAATTTCTGCTCAATCGACTTAGAACTTCCGACGGGAAAATGCTACGTCGTTACCGGGAAGGAGAAGCCCGTTACGATGGCTATTTGTTCGACCACAGTGCAACGGCAGTGGCTTGCCTGGATTTATATGAAGCCACTTACGATTCACACTATATCCAAACAGCACGAGAGTTGATGCAACTTGTGGTTGAAAAAT
>Ga0233434_1004547_pt1 | contig 10627 bp, 15 predicted proteins | sample SI_122_August201_4_FD_182738 | JGI IMG/M metagenome (GOLD analysis project Ga0233434, IMG submission 182738) | Seawater microbial communities from Saanich Inlet, British Columbia, Canada - SI_122_August2016_120_MG | ecosystem: Environmental > Aquatic > Marine > Inlet | place: Canada: British...
AGTTTATAATATAATTTTATTTACATAAGGTTTTTTATCGTGTACCTTAGGTCACGTAGTAGTAAATTTTGTTTCCCCGTTTTTACTACGTTTTCCATATACAAGTTAATGTAATGATTTCTTGTTCAATCTATACTATTTACCGACTTGGGTATAGTAGATTCTTTATGATAGTCTTGCGATCATGTTTCGATAGACCTACTAAGAGGACAACACCGACATTTTTGCTGTTCAGTTGATCTTTGGGAATGCCGTGAAAATAATCAGGACCTCCTCCAGCTGCTCTTGGTGGAAGATCAACCTCATAAGTTTCTCTTTCGTATTTACTAACGATTCTGTACATATTTTATATGAACTATGTTCGTATAAAATATGGGTGTTTCAGGAAATGATTCGTTTTGTTTCTCTTTTATGATTTATTTTTTAATATGCATCGATTTTTTTTAAATGTTGAAATATTATATAAAATGGATTTGTAATATCTAATCTGATCTAATCTAATCTAATCACAAAAATAAAAGATTTTTATTTAGAGCGGTGCGTATTTTAAATGCCTGTTTTTAATCTTTATAAATTTTTAATATTCTATATTTGCTAGATTTTTTACTATTTTTCTTCTTTTTATAAGATTTTTTATTATAAACATATAATAATTAAAAATTTAATTATTAGTTAAACTTTTATATTTATGTTTTTGTGTTTTATTATGATTATTAATAAAGTTTTCATAAAAAAATCCAACGTCACAATATTCACAATAATACTTAAATTTATTTCCTAAATAGTTTATGACTTATGTAATACTATGATAAATCATTGATGAATTCTATAAGAACTATTATAATTAGATTCGGACATTATTCAGTTGGAAACCCCCATCCATCCCATTTATCCATATTTTTAGGATGAAACTGTTTTTGTATGAATTCTTCCACAAATCCATCCTCTTTATACAATACGTTATGTATTGCTTCATAATCATATGTAAAGATATTTGGATTAGAAGAAAAAAAATTCCATTTCACTTTATCTAAATTATCTTCCAATATATGAATTGCATTTGGATTAAGAGATAAGTAATCCCAATTCACTTTATCCATGTTTTTTTCTAAAATATGAATTGCATTTGGATTTTTAGACAACCAATACCAATCTTCTTTGTATAATTTATCCAAGTTTTTTTCTAAAATATGAATAGAATTTGGATTTGGATTAAGAGATAAGTTATCCCAATTCACTTTATCCAAAAAATTTTCCAGAATATGAATCGCATTTGGATTTATAGACAACCAGTCCCAATTCACTTTATCTAAATTTTTTTCCAGAATATGTATTGCGTTTGGATTATGAGACAATCTATCCCAATCAATTTTTTCCATGTTTTTTTCTAAAATTGGAATTGCATTTGGATTTTTAGATAAGTAATACCAATCAACTTTTTCTATGTTCTTTTCTAAAATATGAATTGCATTTGGATTTTTAGACAAGTTATCCCAATCCATTTTATCCAAGTTGTCTTCCAAAATATGAATCGCATTTGGATTTCTGGACAAGTTATCCCAATCCACTTTATCCAAGTTGTTTTCCAAAATATGAATCGCATTTGGATTAGAAGATAAGTTCTTCCAATTCACTTGATCCAAATTTTTTTCTAGAAGATGTATAGCAGATAGATTATAAGACAAGTTATCCCAATCCACTTTATCTAAGTTGTTTTCCAAAATATGAATTGCATGTGGATTTTCAGACAAGAAAAACCAATTTACTTTTTCCAACGGTATCCATTCAAGTAATTTCATATATTTTTTTTCATGTGTTATCAACATATTTAATTTATTGTTATTATTATTTAATTTATTGTTATTATTATTTATTATTATTGTTATACATAAAAAAACATTCAATTTTTTAATATCTATAAAAAATATTAAGAATGATGAAGAATGATAAAGAAAATTGTTATTATTATTTTCCAGATTATAATAATATAAGTTTTTCAGGATAAAAAAGCCTAATTATTATTATCTGTTGTAATTTTTTCTTCTTCTAAGTTTTTTCTATTTTCATTTTGTTTAACAGTAAGTTCTTTGGAGGGTTTATTTGCTTTAGATTGGACTACTAATTTAGTGTCTTGTTTAAGAATACTATTTTCATGAGAAAGATGTGATGTCATGATTATTACACAATTTATTTTTGTATTATTATTATTTAATTTTAAAATTATAAATTATTTTTTATATGATAATTTCAATAAATAGTTTATGACTTATTTATGTATAGGATATTATATCAATCTTTTTAATTTTTAAGTAGATATTAAATCCATTAATTCTTTTTCTGTTATATGTTTTTGAAACGATAAAATATAACATATATCAAAAATATAAGATTCTTCGCCACCTGATTCAATATCTAAATCCAATATATATTTAACACAAAATTCTGGAGTGAGTGTTTGTGTTGCTAATAGTATTTTTTCATCAAGATGATTTTCCACAATATTCTGTTCTAAAATATCAATAGAATATTTATATCTATTATTGAGTAGATCAGTATTGGTTACTTTCATTGTTGTTATTTTAATTCATTTAATACTTATTTATTAAATGAATTCAATTTTTTTTAAATATATATATATATATAATATTTTTCAACAGTCATCGTCACCGTAGTCAACAAATTCGTTAAATATTTCCAATAACCTTTTGGTATGTAATTTAACCGCTACGTCTCCATATATTCCCATATGAAGAATTTATTGATGAATTTTAGAAGAACTATTAGAATTAGATTTGGGTATTATTGATTTGGTTCTAATTTAAACTATTGATGAATATATTATAATATTTTTCCTAATTTATTAATATTATTTATTAATTAAATAAATACCTAATAATACAGAAAAAGGAACACTAATGATTGTATTATCATGAAAAAATTCCATAAAATTATTTTCATATAAATAATCATAATTAAAACATAAATTAATTGACATTAATAAACCGTAAATAAATAAAAGAAGAAATAATAATTTAATATTTTTATTGGTTGATTTTAAATAAAAGGTATATAATAATAAATTTAAAAATAATCCATCACCAAATATATCTAATTTCGTTCCTAATTTAGTTCCTTTATTACATTTTCTTGCTATTGAACCATCTAATATATCTAAAAATGTACGAAATAAAACAAATAATACTATAATAAATAATGATTTGTCATTATAAATCAAATATATAATAAAAAAAGTAATAAAATAATTAAATATTGTTATATTATTTGGTTCTAAAAAACATATTTTTTTTGGTAAATCTTTAATATATTCATAAATATAATAATCGAATGAAAAATTATTCTTATTTATCACTTCAGGCATATATTATATATTTATTTTTTATATATGTTATAAAATAATTAAATATATAATATATTTTATTAATATGATAGGTCTTAGTACCGCGCATCGCTTGGCTATTTTTTATAATATTTTTCATTAAATATATTTTATATATACTCTTTGTATATTGAAATAAGAGATTGATTTTTTATATCAATATTTATCCATTCAGCTTTTTCTAATAATGATTTCAATTTTTTATAATTATCAAACCCTTTTACTATTTTTTGTTCAGATAATTTATTATTAAATATTGAAGAATTATATATTCTTAATTGATTCATTGAATATGAATATAATTCTAACCAATTCATAAATAAACTGCACTCATTTTTATCATAAACTGAAAATATTAAATGAAGATATCGCTAATTTTATTAATAATTTTATAATTATATTTTACAATCTTTTTTATTTTTAATTCATATTATATACGAATTTATATATTTTTTAATTATTATTAATTAATGTATGGACATTTCCAATACACTTATATCTATAATATTTATACATCCAGTAATATCTAATGTATGGACATTTCCTAACGCACTTACATCAGTAATTTCAGGACAATTATTTAAATATAATGTATGGACATTTCCTAACGCACTTACATCAGTTATTTGATAACAATTATTCAAATCTAATGTATGGACTCCTCCTAATGCACTTATATCAGTGATATTTCGACAATAACTTAAATCTAATGTATGGACATTTCCTAATGCACTTATATCAGTGATATTTCGACAATAACTTAAATCTAATGTATGGACATTTCCTAATTCACTTATATCAATAATATTCATACAATTACTTAAACATAATATATGAACTTTTCCTAATGCACTTACATCAGTAATATTAGTACAATTATTTAAACATAATTTATGAACTTTTCCTAATGCACTTACATCAGTAATATTTTCACAACAATTTAAAACTAATATATGGACATTTCCTAATGCACTTACATCAGTAATATTTTCACAACAATTTAAATCTAATTTATGGACATTTCCTAATGCACTCATATCTGTGATTTTTTTACAATTACTTAAATCTAATGTATGGACTTTTCCTAATGCACTTACATCTGTGATTTTATCACAATAACTTAAATCTAATGTATGTACATTTCCTAATGTACTTACATCAGTAATATTTAGACATTTTTTTAAATCTAATGTATGGACATTTCCTAATTCACTTACATCAGTAATATTTTGACATCTTCTTAAATCTAATGTATGGACATTTCCTAATGCACTTACATCAGTAATATTTTCACAATTACTTAAATCTAATGTATGAACATTTCCTAATGCACTTACATCAGTAATATTTTCACAATTACTTAAATCTAATGTATGAACTTTTCCTAATGCACTTACATCAGTAATATTAGTACAATTATTTAAACATAATGTATGAACTTTTCCTAATGCACTTACATCAGTAATATTTTCACAACAATTTAAAACTAATATATGGACATTTCCTAATGCACTTACATCAGTAATATTTAGACAATTATTTAAATCTAATGTATGAACATTTCCTAATGCACTTACATCTGTGATTTTATTACAACGATTTAAATATAATGTATGAACATTTCCTAATGCACTTACATCTGTGATTTTATTACAACGATTTAAATATAATGTATGAACATTTCCTAATGCACTTACATCAGTTATATTAGAACAATTTTTTAAATATAATGTATGTACATTTCTTAATGTACTTACGTCTGTAATTTTATTACAACGATCTAAATATAATTTATGCACTTTTCCTAATACACTTACATCAGTTATATTAGAACAATTTTTTAAATCTAATGTATGCACTTTTCCTAATGCACTTACATCAGTAATATTTTTACAATTACTTAAATATAATGTATGAACATTTCCTAATGCACTTACATCAGTAATATTTTCACAATTACTTAAATATAATGTATGAACATTTCCTAATGCACTTACATCTGTGATTTTATTACAATCATCTAAATATAATGTATGAACATTTCCTAATGCACTTACATCTGTAATTTTATGACAACCGTTTAAATCTAATGTATGGATTTCTCCTAATGCATTTATATTTGTAATATTATGACAACCACTTAAATCTAATGTATGGACATTTCCTAATGCACTTACATCAGTTATATTACGACAACAACTTAAATCTAAACTAATTTGTTTGTTTGATTTTTCAACAGAATTATGTATGATGTTACGAAATTCTTCATTATTGTAATATTTTAATGAATAATTTTTATTTAATTTTCTGTAAATAAATTTCTTTTTAACATTTTTTAATAGTTTTATTGAATTTAATAAATTTGTTACATCAATATAACGCATTAATTCAAATACAACAAACTCTTTTTCAAAAAAACAAATTTTTGTCATATTATTTTTGTTATATTATTTTTGTCATAATTAATAATATAATAATTTAAATCAATTTTTATATAATAAAAAATATAATCGATTAAAAATGTTCTAATTCATACATTATTGATAAATATATTATAATTATTTATAATATAATGATATTTCACTGATGAAAAATATAGGAACTATTAGAATCTAATTCGGGCATTATTGGTTTGAATCATAATTCAATAATTGGATTAGGAGTAGTCATTTCACCTTGATATTTACGAGAAAGTTTATTTTTTTTATATTTTCGTATCGCATTGCGTATAGAAACATATATTGATTCAATAGTAATAGCAGTGACTACAATAGATCCAGCTGATATTACGATTATTATTGGTATGGGTAACATATTATTAATATTATATTATACAATAATATTATCAATTTTTTTACGCACAATATTTTCATTTTTGTTTGCAGATAGAACTCTTTTTGCATTGTTCTACAATATACCGGTTCAACTATAATACTCTTATGTATAATAAAAACAGAATTGCATGTTTTTAGGTTAAATATGTAATATAAGTATGTAAATAATTATATATGTTAAAATTTTATAAAAACTATTAGAATCTAATTCGGGCATTATTGGTTTGAATCTAATTTAAAGTATTATAATCAAAATTTTATCTTCTAATAATATTGTCACAACCACTTAAAACTAATTTATGTACATTTCCTAATGCACTTATATCAGTAATATTGTCACAATAAAATAAATTTAATGTATAGACTTTTCCTAATGCATTTACATCTTTGATTTTGCGACAATGACTTAAATCTAACGTATGTACATTTCCTAATGCACTTACATCTTTGATTTTATCACACCATTTTAAATTTAATGTATGGACTTTTCCTAATGCACTTACATCTGTAATTTTGCAACAATTACTTAAATTTAATGTATTGACATTTCCTAATGCACTTACATCAGTGATTTTGCAACAATTACTTAAATTTAATGTATTTACTTTTCCTAATGCACTTACATCAGTGATTTTGCAACAATTACTTAAATTTAATGTATTTACTTTTCCTAATGCACTTACATCAGTGATTTTTTCACAATCACTTAAATTTAATGTATTTACATTTTCTAATGCACTTACATTAGTAATTCTTGGACAACCACTTAAATTTAATGAATATATATTTCCTAATGCACTTACATCTGTGATTTTTTTACAACCACTTAAATTTAATGTATTTACATTTCCCAATGCACTTACATCTTTAATTTGCAAACAATCATATAAATATAATGTATGGACATTTCCTAATGCACTTACATCTGTAATATTTTGACAATCACTTAAATCTAACGTATGGACATTTCCTAATGCATTTACATTAGTAATTTTTGGACAACCACTTAAATTTAATGAATATACATTTCCTAATGAACTTACACCAATGATTTTTTTACAACCACTTAAATTTAATGTATTTACATTTCCCAATGAACTTACACCAGTGATTCTTGGACAACCACTTAAATTTAATGTATGTACATTTCCTAATTTACTTACATCTTTAATTTGCAAGCAATCATATAAATGTAATGTATGTACATTTCCTAATGCACTTATATCTGTTATATTTTGACAATGACTTAAATCTAACGTATGTACATTTCCTAATGCACTTACATCTGTGATATTTTTACTATGACTTAAATATAAGGTATGGACATTTCCTAATGCACTTACATACATTAGATTCCAACAACAACTTAAATCTAATGTATGTACTTCTCCTAATGCACTTACATCATTAATTCTTGGACAATAACTTAAATTTAATTCATGTACTTTTCCTAATGCACTTACATCTGTGATTTTTTTACAACCATTTAAATCTAATGTATGGACATTTCCTAATGCACTTACATCAGTAATATTGTAACAACAACTTAAACGTAATGTATGGACTTTTCCTAATGCACTTACATCAGTAATTTTATCACAAAAATTTAAATTTAATGTATGGACTTTTCCTAATGCACTTACATCTGTGATTTTTTTACAACTTCTTAAATTTAAACTAATTTGTTTGTTTGATTTTTCAACAGAATTATGAATGATATTACGAAATTCTTCATGATTGTAATATTCTAATGAATATTTTTTATTTATTTTTCTGTAAATAAATTTCTTTTTAACATTTTTTAATAGTTTTGTTGTATTTAATAAATTTGTTACATCAATATAACGCATTAATTCAAATACAACAAATTTTTTTTCAAAAAAACATATTTCTGTCATATTATTCATTATTAATTATCTTTTAAATATTATTATAAATAATTTTTTCTAAAAAAAATTGATGAATCCAAAATCCATATTGTAGTTTGTGTATTTTACACCCATTTTAAATCTTCAAGGGTGTAAAGTTAAAATTTTTATTTACATCATTTATGTATTTTTAATATTTCATAAAATAATATAGATGTTACAATGATATTTATTATAATATATGTTAGTTAGTTATATTTTATTATTCGCTATCGTCTTCATCTTCATCACAAGCATTACCGCAAAGATATTGTCCACTACCTTTCATTTGAACAATATCTTCTTCTTTTCCACATAGGCTACAACCAGCTTCTTGATTATTTGGCTCTTCTTGTACGAATAAGATGTCTCCCATTCCATCATCATTAAAATATCCATCGCATAGGCAACATTTTACCCATTGTTGTCCATCTTCATAATTTTCTTCTGTATCTTCTTCAAAATCCCAGTCAGGTGGATATCTTTCACAATCCATATTTTCACACAATTTAACGGGTTCTTCTACAGCATCATTGAGTGATGTATCATCTTCCTTTTTTGTCAATGATGTATCATCTTCCTTTTTTGTCAGTGATGTATCATCTTCCTTTTTTGTCAATGATGTATCATCTTCTTTTTTTGTCAATGATGTATCATCTTCTTTTTTTGTAGATAAATCATATGCTATATTATTTGTGAAATTCATTTTTGTAATTTTATTAATTATTACTAATATTATTATTAATTTATATAAATCAATTTTTATAAATAAAAATTATTATCATCAAAAGTCATTCTATAAAACATATTAGAATTCAAATATTATAAATATGATTATAAATATGATTATAAATATGATTATAAATATGATTATAAATATGATTATAAATATGATTATAAATATGATTATAAATATGATTATAAATATGATTATAAATGATTAAATTTTTAATTTGATAATTATTCGTATGTGTTGTCGTCGTCCTGATTGTCATCATCTGTATAATCCTCGAACATGGCTGCAACATTTGTCACATTCCAATTACTTAAATCTTGATTGAAGGAAGTGGCGCCAGCGAACATGCCTCTCGTGTCTGTGTCATTTGACACATTCCATTTACTTAAATCTTGATTGAAGGAAATAGCACCAGCGAACATTCCTCTCATGTCTGTAACACCTGACACATCCCAATTACTTAAATCTTGATTGAAGGAAGTGGCACCAAAGAACATTCCTCTCATGTCTGTAACACCTGACACATCCCAACTGTTGATAGGTTGATTAAATGCTTTAGCACCATGGAACATCCCCTTCATGTTTGTCACCTTATTGGAATCCATTGTATCAATGTTATCTGTAATTTTAGTTACTTATTTTATTTATTTATTAATATGCATTGATTTTTTTAGAAGAAATAAATTATTTAATATTTTTTCCATCATATATATTGATAACAATAATAAAAAATGAAATAATTATAATTATTGATAAATAATAAAACAATAAGATACTTATACAAAAAAAATTGATTTATATATATTCACTAAGATTATATAACAATAAAAAAATGGATTTTATAGAAACAAAATTAAACATGACTTCTCTAAGTCAAAAAAAAGGTGATATTGAAAATGATGATAATTTAAAAAAAATTAATAATAGATTAAAAATGATCTTTATACATATATCTAAATTATATAATGAAATAAATGATGATACTAAAGAATGGAATGAAAATGTCAGGGAATTTATTAAATATCATGATGATATAATTGAATCTATTGATGAACCCGATATTGATGAATTTGATGATATTATTACTGAACAAGGGTTTAATTATTTTGTTGGATATATGTGTGCTGACATAGATGAAGATGAGTTTGATGGGCCAAATGATCTGTCCGTAGATGAATGGACACAATTAGATGATATTATATTATATTATTACAAAAAAGAATAATTTTTTTTCTTTTTGTAATGGAAATACTATTATATTTATTTAATTTTTCTGAAGATGTAGTAAAATTAACAATTAATTTATTTATAATATTGGTATTTATACAGATAAGTTGTAAAACTCATAAGAATTAGATTCGGGTATTATTGGTACAAATTTGATTTTATAAATAGTTTGATAAGATTATATTTAATATTTTCATTATGTTTTATCATTAAGTATATTTTTAATATTATAAATTATTTTTTATGCGATAAATATAAAATATTTATTTTATGTTTTAATGATCTATATACTTCTTTTCGTTTAATAGACATTTTAGGAGTCATATTATCAATAAATAACTTATTATCAATAAATAATATATCTTTTATTTTTAGATATTTATTATTTAATGAATCATTTATTTTTTTTAAAAAATCTATTTTATTGATAACTAAATCATGTTCCATAATTAATATATTATAATCTCTATTTTCACCATAAACTAATAAATTTTTATTTGTATGTTTTTTAATATTATTTTCAACT
>Ga0233434_1004555_pt1 | contig 10610 bp, 9 predicted proteins | sample SI_122_August201_4_FD_182738 | JGI IMG/M metagenome (GOLD analysis project Ga0233434, IMG submission 182738) | Seawater microbial communities from Saanich Inlet, British Columbia, Canada - SI_122_August2016_120_MG | ecosystem: Environmental > Aquatic > Marine > Inlet | place: Canada: British...
CTTGCCCAAGGCCGAAAAGAACTATTGGACATTATCAAAGGCAAAAACTCAATATTTCTAGGTCAATCTGGAGTGGGGAAAAGTACACTAATCTCAAACTTGTCAGACGGTGTCGTCGACTTAAAAACAAAGAATATAGGTAAAGCCGGAAAAGGAATGCACACCACAACATGGAGTGAAATGATTGATTTAGGGGACTTCAGAATGATTGATAGCCCTGGGATAAGGTCATTTTCAATAGAGGACCTTTTAGAGCAAGACTTTAAGTTTTTGTTTCCCGACTTAGTTGATTTATTTCCTAAATGTGAATTCTTTGATTGTACTCATGACTCTACCTCTAAGGGATGTTATTTCAATAGCTTGGAGGAGGGTAGAGAAAAAGATTTAATTTTTTCAAGACTTGAAGCTTACAAGAAACTACTCGATGAGATATCAGCAATTCCTGACTGGAAAAAAACTCCTTCTCAAAAATAAACAAAAAATTTTTATGGTAAACTATCAGTCTCTTAATGCCGATGGAATGGCATAACAAAAGTCAGGACGATATAGAATGAGCGAAAATAACAAAGTTTTAAACTTTACGAAAAAAAGAGAACAAAATATTGAAGAAAAAAGAAGAAATTTTGAGAGAGTATTCTTTCAAAACTTTCTTGGAGCCTACGCCACGGTGGAACAATCAGGTGTAATAAAGCCTGTTGATATTCTTGACGTCTCAAAAGATGGCCTATTATTCCAATCTCAAAGCTCAAATCGCGGGCCTGGTTTGGCCGTAAACGATGAGGTAACCTTAAGACTTTACTTTACAAAACAGAGCTATATTCCAGTTATACTAAATATTGTTCGAACGAAAAATAAAATGATTCACGGGGATCTCTATAATGAATATGGATGTACTTTTGACAAGTCAGTTCCTACGTTTCAAGCCGTTTCACATTTCATAGACTTTGTTTACAGCTTTGCCGAGCATTCAAGTGTCGATAGGGGTGATACTAAGGTATTTTTCCTCTAAAGTTTCTTTAAATACGCTTATTGCTGTGGTACCCAAAATCTAAACTAATTGTTTGGAGTTTGTGGGTGAAAATAGCAATCATAGGCAATAATCAAGCCGCTGTTAATTTAGCTAGAAAGTTTATTGAAATAGACGCAAGCGTAACAGTGTTTAGTACAAATAAGCTCGAGTCCATTGATACGGAAATTCGCGAGTGTCTAGTAACTCAAGTTTCAAAACTTAATTTATTATCTAGTGAAGCTGTCCCTGACAGATCAAGGTTATGCGATCTTTTTAGAGTAACTTTTGAAATGAATACATCAAAGAACCTAGAGCTTCAAAAAAAAGATAATCCAAGTGTCTTTGAGAACTTATCACAAAGTATGATCTCAACCTTGAAAGGTAAAATTGAAATGGCCGAAGACTTTGATCTTGTGATTGATTTAACTTCTTCCTCTAGTCCTCGCCCAATAGGAAAAGCCGGAGCGTTTGCTCTTAATGAAAGAGTTTATACAAATCATGAGAACTTTTTACTATCTGAAAATCAGCAAAAAATGGATGGAGATTGCTTCATTTATGGCTGGGGAAATGACCTTGCAAAAATTTTAGTAGAGGTATCAAAAAAAGAAGACGATTACTTAGCTTATGTATTTTACCCAAAAGGAAAGAATCGAGAAGACTTCATTCGTAGTGTATCAAAAATATATTTAACAAGCTTAAATGACTACTTTAAAAAACTCGATGATGCCCTTCAGGAAAATAAAAAGAACCATCAAAAAGAATTAGAGAAATGGAACTCTTTGGAAGATTATGAAAGGGTTAAGTTTCCAAAACCATCACTTAAAGAATTAAGTCTACAAGAGTTTTTAGATATGGGCGTTGTTTCGATTGATAGACTTGATGAACATGATAAATTTTTTGTCACTTATGAGCCCTACAGTAAGTTTGATCAGAGCGCGCAAACTGAAGTGAAAACTCTTGGTGTTAAATATATATTTAATGCTCAAAAGAATATGATGAACGAAACTAACTACTTATCATTAAACTCTGATGAAGATGGCCTGTTTAAGTTTGGAGAAATTGAAGAGTACGAAGTGGATGAGCTATTTAATCAAACATTGAATGAAATTAAAAAATATTTTTCTAAAAATTAAAGGAGAAAATTATGTTTGGAATGGGAGAAAATTTTAAAAAATCAACTCACAAAGAGGATCTAGATAGGGCGACAGCTGTATTTAAGACATCAATGGGAGAGTTCTCAATTGAACTTTTTGCAAAAGAATGTCCTGAAACTGTTTGGAATTTTATTAACCTTGCTGAGGGAAGACAAGATACGACAAAAGATGGCCCATTTTATAATGGATTAATCTTCCATCGAGTCATTGATAATTTTATGATCCAAGGTGGATGCCCTGACTCAAGAGGAACAGGTGGGCCTGGATATAAATTTGAAGATGAATGTTCCAGTGAATTAAAGCATGACACAGTAGGAGTCCTTTCTATGGCAAATGCTGGGCCAGGAACAAATGGTTCACAGTTTTTTATCACTCTTGTTCCAACGCCACACCTTGATGGTCGTCATACCGTCTTCGGTAAGATTACAGAGGGAATGAGCGTCGTTCAAGAAATTGGTAAAGTAAGTACTGGAATGATGGATAGACCAGTCGAAGATATTGTTATTGAGTCAGTAACAATCAATAGATAATTTATTCAAAAGGGGAGAGGGTAACTTCATTAATCATTAATTGAATATACTCTCTTCCCTTCCAGCGATTGATTCCTATTGAACAATAAACACATAGTTCGTTTGTTTTTATATTTTGCTGCTCAAAAATAAACTCTGGGTCATGAACGCCATTTTTTCCAATGTAGTTAAAGGAGATACCTTTTAAAAATACTTTGTCCCCAGCAGCCGATTCAAAGTTCCACCTAACGTGAATATCTTTTAAAATATCAAATGACTTTAAGGTAAGTCCTTTAATTCTAAAAATGGGTACTTCATTGCCAATACTATAAGGCCCAAGTTTTTCTAACCATTTTACAAAACCGGGAGTTACTTCTTTTGGCGATAAATCGATATCAACTCTACGTTGGTTTTTTCTTATAATTTCCGGAATATTAGTTAATTGTTTATTAAGGTTTTTCAAAAGAATGGGAAAATTCTCTTGAGACATAGAAAGTCCCGCCGCTGCTTTATGCCCGCCAAACTTTATAAATAAATCTTTACAATCATTTAAGCAGTCAAAGATATTTAATGTACCCGCTGACCTTATACTTGCTTTGATAATTCCCTCGTCACTTGAATTCGTAAATACAAGGGATGGTACCTTATAAGCATCAACTAACTTAGAAGCGACTATCCCTATAACTCCTTCATGCCAGTGAGGCTGATAGACCATTGTGAACTTTAGCTCTGAGTCCATGCTTTTTACTAATTGTTCAACTTCAATAATTGCTTCATCGAACACTTCTTTTTGGATAAGCTTTCTTTCATTATTTGAGATCTCTAATTGGGAGTAGTATCCAAAAGCTTGGTTTATGTCGTCAGATATCAACAGCTTTAAAGCAACCTCAGGGTGCTCAAGCCTACCCTTCGAGTTAATCATCGGACCGACTGTAAAGCCAATCTTATCTCCGGGGATAAAGCCAGTTCTTCTTTCTTCTGGAGGGAAAAATGTTTTTATCCCTTCAAAGGTTGTATTGGGAATTTGCTTTAACCCATGACGACAAAGCTTAAGGTTCATTGAGTTAAGTTTTGCTAAGTCACAGATTGTTCCAATCGCGACAAATTGAAGAAGAGGGTAAAGAGACGATACTTCTTGATGCTTTTTTTCTAAATCAATTTTCAATTGCCAGCATAGACAAAAAGCGACCGTGACGCCAGCAAGAGCAGTGAGAGGAGAGTTTAAGTCTTCGTCCCTTCTGTTTGGGTTTATAACAGCAAACGCGTTGGGCATTTCATCTCTAGCGTCTTTGTGATGATCTGTGATTATTAAGTCTAACCCACGCTCTAAGGCGTAGTCCGCTGTTTCGTTGTTTGTGATTCCACAGTCCACAGTGATTAAAACTTTGATTTGATCTTCAATCGCTTGATCAACTGTAGGCGGGTGGATTCCATAGCCTTCAATAAAACGGCTCGGTTGAATACATTTAATTTTTATTCCTAATGACTGGAAAAAATGAAATAAAAGAGCACAAGAGGTGGTGCCATCAACATCATAGTCACCGTATACAGCTATCTTTTCATTCTTTTCAATTGCTTGGATTATTCTCTTTGATGCAACACTTAAGTCTTTTAAGGAGGTGAGATCAGGAAGAGTTTTAAGGTCCTCACTTAAAAAGTCGTTAATGTCATCGATTCCACGGTGCTTTAGAAGTCGAACTATTCCATCAGGAAGGGTATTTGTAAGTTTGGACTCAAGTCTCATTTGTGAATTTCCTTATTCAACAAAAACATATCATCATCATAAAAAAAAAGCTCCCCAAAATGGGGAGCTAATTTCTGAAAAATGTTGTCTTTATTTTATTGTTCTAGCATTCTTGCTTTTAAGCCCTGATTTAATGCATCCAGGAACTCTTGTGTATTTAAATAGTGCTCTTCTTTAAGATCCTTCCCATGAATGCAAAGGGCTAAATCTTTTGTCATTAAACCGCTTTCAACCGTCTTAATACAAACGTCTTCAAGTGTTTCACAGAATTTAACTAAATCGGCATTACCATCAAGTTTTCCTCTGTGGGCCAGACCTCTTGTCCATGCAAAAATTGATGCAATTGGGTTGGTAGAGGTAGCTTTACCTTGTTGATGTTGTCTGTAGTGCCTAGTAACTGTCCCGTGAGCTGCTTCAGCTTCAAAAGTCTTTCCGTCTGGAGAAATAAGAGTAGATGTCATAAGTCCCAGCGAGCCAAAGCCCTGAGCAACGATATCTGATTGGACATCCCCATCATAGTTTTTACAGGCCCAAACAAAACCACCGTCCCACTTCATTGCGCAGGCAACTAAATCATCAATCAATCTGTGCTCGTAGTGGAGTCCAAGTGTTTCAAATTTTTTCTTATAATCTTGTTGGTATACCTCTTCGAAAATATCCTTAAACCTTCCATCGTATTTTTTTAATATCGTGTTTTTTGTTGAGAGGTATAAAGGCCATTTTTTGTTTAAAGCGACATTAAAACAGCTATGAGCAAAACCTCTAATCGATTCGTCGGTATTGTACATACCAAGGGCAACACCGTCTCCTTGAAATTCATAAATCTCGTGAGATTGAGTTTCGCCGTTTTCACCTTCAAATTTAATGGTTAACTTGCCTTTTCCTTTTGTGATCATATCAATTGCTTTGTACTGGTCACCGTGAGCATGACGCCCAATACAGATTGGCTTTGTCCAACCAGGCACTAGTCTTGGAATATTGTTGCAAACGATTGGTTCTCTAAAAACAGTACCACCAATAATATTTCTAATTGTACCGTTAGGAGATCTCCACATTTGTTTTAAGTTGAATTCTTCGACTCTTTCTTCGTCAGGTGTGATTGTCGCGCACTTGATGCCTACACCGTACTTTTTAATTGCCCCCGCCGCATCTACTGTAATCCCGTCTTCAGTATTGTCTCGACTTTCAATGCCTAGGTCATAATATTTAATATCAAGGTCTAAGTATGGGAAAATTAGTTGGTCTTTTATAAACGTCCAAATAATTCGTGTCATTTCATCGCCATCAAGCTCTACAACTGGATTAGTTACCTTAATTTTTTCCATGATTTTGTCCTTAATTTTCGGATTAAAATTTGTGCGAATATAGGAACTTAGAGAGAAAATGTCACCTTGCGTTGTGGCAAAAAACCACTTCTGTGAAAAATTTTACAAAAATAAATAAACTTTTAGTGAATTTAAAAAATTAGACTTACACCAAAAGAGTATTTGGTTGTCGTGAACTCTTGAAATGTCATACTCCCTGTACTGGTAGGTAACTGGTATTCAGCTCCATCGATAGTAAAGGTATTAAGAGTAAATGTTTGATACTCAAAGTATAAGTTTACCTTGGGTTTATAGATGTAAGATAACCCCACACCAATCCCAGTTCCCTGATAGGTGTTCGTTGTTTCAGTGGATGAAAATGTAGAGTATTTAGCTTCGTTTTCAATGGCGCTTATTGGAATGTACTGAAACTTAAGCCCAAACCTTTTGTATTGAATTCCCGTAAATAATCCTAATTGATATTGAGAGGCGGTTGAATCAGTTTCAAAGCTGTCATCTGTTTGAGCTTCACTACTTGTTCCTTCGTCAGGGGCATAGGTGTTAAAAAGGTAGGAATATGAAGCCTCCGCTCCGTAGATAACAAAGCTATTGTATGTTTTAATAACTTTCAACCCGACTCTTGGGCCATAGTATAATCCTCTAAACTTATATGTATAGTTCCCATCATCTTTGGATTCTAATTGCTCATTCTGCCAAATTTGGTAGTCAATTTTAAAAAATGGCTCAAAATAAAATTTATTTTTTGAACTTTGTCCAAATGCATTTAAAGAGCACATTCCTGAATAAATACAGAGCGTTGTGATTAAGTATTTTCTAATGCTTCTCAAACTCTTCTCCGACAAGTTTATAGTCAATTATATACAAAGGTTAAAAGAAGTTGATTAGAGCAAAATTTTCTATATTTAAGACGTTTTTATTAGTCCCGGTTTCAATGTTTATCCTTCTGTCCTCATGTGTTGACTCTGAGATATCAAAATCAGTTTCAAGTTCGGGCTCCTCTGGTAGCTCAAGTTCTACAAAGACAATTAGTGGTACCGCCGTTGATATATTAACTGGTGATGCGCTTTCCGATACTTGGCTATGCCTGGAAGATGGAACGACCTGTACACAGACTGACTCTGACGGGAATTATACTTTTAATGATGTCTCATATGGAACTCATACAATTACTCCTCGAGATGCAAATGGGGGTAGTGTTCTTCAAAATTCAAGCGGTAATGACTACGAGGGATATACGTTTACGATTGATGAAAACTCAGAGAGCATCGGTTTTGATATGCTGACAGGTGATACATCAAAAATGTCGGACTCGATTGTCATAACTATAACCTGGGAGACAAGTGATGATACAGGAAAGATTGATATTGACTCTCATTTAATCATTCCTCTCGGCGGGGATTGTAATGGTTTTAACACCAGTGACAACAGGTATTTTACTGATGCTAGTTCAAACCCTTACACAAAACTAGACTACAAATCAAAAATGGAGGGTGCTGCCCCTTTTGCCATAGACTCAACCCCTTTTTCAACTCTTGACCTTGATGATTTAGGTAAAGTTTCTGACGGACCTGGACATCGGGAAACAGTTGTCTTGAAATTAAAAGGAAATGGGTCAACAAAATGTACCGGCACTTACAAGTTTTATCTAAATAACTTTTCATCAGGCAGTACTGCTACGAATGGGAATTTTCCTTCTACGAAGGTTAAAATAGTAAAAGATGGTGAGAATTTTGCCGAGTATGACTCGGCAGATACCGGTGGTAATAAATATTGGGGTGTTTTTTCTGTTGCTTCTGATGGGTCTATTTCTGTTCTTAGTCAATATAACGACGATTGTGAGACTCTATTTTCAGAGATGAGTGGAACAGGAAAATGTGCGGATGCGACTCAATGAAAAAATTTAATTTATTAATAATATTTATACTAATTGTTGCGTGTAGCGGAGGGGGAGGTGGCTCCGGAGGGTCTACAAGTCTATGCTCATATATACCAATAGAAGGAGCAGCTACAGCATTAACAAATATATTGAACGGGGAAACCTTGAGCGTTTCTTGCGAGGAGGGTTATTACGGAGGGGGCTCCTGGTACTGCCAAGCAATTGGGCAGTTTGATGGTAAGTCTTGTGAAAAAGAGAGTTTCACCGCAACGGCATACGCAGCCCAAAACTTTCATTGTGATATTAACAATGATGGGATTGTCGATGATGGAGAGGATATAGATTTTCCAGACCACTCTTTTGTTACAAAGTGGAGAGTACCTAGCGACAGCCTTTCAATCGAGCTTCCCATTTCGAAAAATGAAAGACTTGATTTTTATGTAGATTGGGGAGACGGTAAATGCTCTAAGATAGATAATAAAAACTTTGATCAAAGAATACACACATATGCCTCAGCATCTGATTATCAAGTTAGAATAATTGGTAGTGTCCTATCATGGGGGGGAGATAACGCCTCTAGTAACTATCGAAGTAAATTAATTGAAGTCGTTGAGCTAGGAGATGTTGCTTGGGAGTATCTGAAGAATGCATTTTCAGATCTTCCAAACTTAATATCTTTTAAAGCAATCTTTTCAAATACATCTAATGTCACAGACATGGAGGCGATGTTTAAAGATAGCTCTGCAATTTCTTTAATTAATTTAGAGGGATTAACAACTCAGCTTGTAGAAAATATGAGCTCTATGTTTTCAGGTCTAACCGAAATAAAGGAATTAGATCTATCACATTTTGTAACTCCAAAGCTTATAAATATGAAAGAGATGTTTAAAGGGATGAGCAGTCTCGTTTCTTTGGATATTCAAAATTTCCTTACTGAAAACGTTACGGATATGTCGAGCTTACTTAGTGGGAACACAAGCCTAACGACATTTCGCTATGGTGATCATTTTGAAACTAAGAATGTAACAAACATGGAAAGTATGTTTCGAGGAGTGAAATTAACATCGTTAGATTTATCTCTTTTTGATACATCGAAAGTAGAAAATATGTCTTACATGTTTGAGGGAGCTAGTGATCTAACAAGTATTATCTTTGGTGATACTTTTAGAACTGAAAGTGTAACAAATATGAAAGCGATGTTTAATGGTTGTGGCGCAACTTCACTAGATCTTAGAGGTTTTGATACATCAAAAGTGACAGATATGTCAGAGATGTTCAAAGGTACGACAGATATTACAAATATTTACTTTGGCGACTATTTCGTCACTAAAAATGTAGTGAATATGTATTACATGTTTGGTGATTCCAGTGTATCGAATTTAGACCTTAGATCCTGGGATACAGGTAAGGTCACTAACATGGCACAGATGTTTTACAATACGACCAACGTTACAAATATCTTTTTTGGTAATCTTTTTGTAACGACCAATGTAATTAATATGTATCAAATGTTTGATGGATCAAATATCAGTGAGCTTGACCTTCAGTATTTTGATAACCAAAACGTCGAAAACATATACGGAATGTTTCAAAATACCACAAACCTTACGAACCTTACATTGGGCGATAACTTTGTTTCAAGCACAGTAACAAACTTATCTGATATTTTTAATGACTCTGGAGTAACCACTCTGGATTTAAGTGATTGGGACACTTCAAATGTCACTAATATGGAAAGTGCACTTAAAGACACTGACAGTTTAACTTCATTAACTTTGGGGGGGGCATTTGACTCTTCAAGTGTGGGTGACTTCTCAAACTTTTTGAATGGTTCAGGAGTAAGTGGATTAGTTTTTACGGATCTTGATACTTCCTCCGCTACGGATATGAGCAATATGTTATCCAACATGACTAACCAGGAAGCATTTGCCCTCTCATCTTTTGACACCTCGAATGTGACATCAATGGAGAGTATGTTAGAAAATTTAGGAAGCGTCACATCTATTGATATTAGCGGGTGGGATACATCTAGTGTTTCCAATTTTTCAAATATTTTAGGAATAACAACTCTTGATAATGCGGCTGGTATAAACCTCGGGAGTCTCCCTAACTCAAGTGTTATTCCCGCGGGATACGATATGTCTGGAGGTCCTACAGTGCAAAGAGTGTGTGTTGGAGATATTGACTTAATAGATTCAAGTAGCCCTAGTTATGCTACTTATTTTTCAGATTCAACGATGAGTCTCCCGACTAGCTCTGGTGCTGTCGACATTGTGTGTGATAGCGGAAAGTTTGACGTAACTGTCTCATGTAACTCCGAAACTGGAGTGATTGATGATGCTGGTGGAGCTGATAATATCTCTGTTTGTTTTTAACTTAATAATTTACTTGATTAATATTTGGAGCGGAGGACGAGATTCGAACTCGCGCAGACCTCAATCTCGCATAGCATAGAGCGCCTCTTTACTGAGTTTTTACGTCGTAAAAAATGTCCCGCGGACATTTTTTTTGAGGTCAGTCTGCAAGGCAAGCCATGCCTCAGGTCGCATGCTTGAGAAATAAAGTTTTTTCAATTAAAAAAATGGAGCGGAGGACGAGATTCGAACTCGCGACCTTCTGCATGGCAAGCAGACGCACTACCAACTGTGCTACCCCCGCAAATGAGACCTGAATGTAATCAGTTCTCAATATGTTGTCAATCCTGAGACTCTTCTTTTTGCCTTATTTCCTTCTCGTGATGATATTTTGCCCATTGAGCTGTTCCATAAATAAGTCCTGCACCAAGAGCGGACATACCGGAAAAGTGATAAATTACTTCCATCACTTGCATTGAGCCAGTGTTCTGAAGAACAAAAATTATCCACCACAAAAGAATTAAATGAAGAACTAAAATTAAGGCTTGTTGGAGGCGGTAAAATATCAAAGCTTAACCTCTTTTATTTTATTTAATTTATAATACTTATATAATTTTGTTTCTTGGCAAAACGCATAAA
>Ga0233434_1004564_pt1 | contig 10597 bp, 11 predicted proteins | sample SI_122_August201_4_FD_182738 | JGI IMG/M metagenome (GOLD analysis project Ga0233434, IMG submission 182738) | Seawater microbial communities from Saanich Inlet, British Columbia, Canada - SI_122_August2016_120_MG | ecosystem: Environmental > Aquatic > Marine > Inlet | place: Canada: British...
ATATTCCAATGATTTTTTTGAAGATATTCTACCAATACATCATCAGAAGAGTTTGTGGTTGTAGCTACAACCAACTCATCAATTTTTTTTGAGAAAGTCAGTGAATTTAACAATTGTTCAATCATTGGTTTTCCTGATAAATTTTTCATTATTTTTCCAGGAAATCGTTCAGATGCCATTCGAGCTTGAACTATACAATTAATTTTCATGTAATTATTTCCTACAAATCAATTAAAAGTATTTGTAAAGTTACAACAAAAAATATCCTTCTAGTTATTTGTTATTGGGAAAATTTGATAAGTGAACTATCTTTATCAAACAAAGTTTGGAATTTGTACATATTCTTCTCTTTGAATCATGACTTAGATACTCTGACTTTAGATATAATTTTCGTTACTTAAATGAGAGGTAAAACCTAATCTTTTGTCTTCTTCAAATGATTTGTTCCAACTTTGATCTGAAATAAAAGCCCTATTGTAGCAATAGGGTAAATTGATTTTGGAATTATGGTTTTGATTTTTTTTAGTCTTTCATTTTTTTTATATCTAGTTTTACTAAGAATTTAATACATATTATTCGTATGAAATTTTTATTCAATTGTATTTTGTATTTTAAATATCTTAAAGAAATTAAATATTAGTAATAAGACAATCAATTACTTTAAAACATTATAATTTGTTTTTTACAAAATTTATGGGTGCTACTGGTGTAGGATCTATATTTGAAATTACTGCTTTGTAAATACTTGTATAATCTAAAAGATATATCAAATTAATTATTTTTGATAAAATACTACCCTTAACAGAAAAAACTTCTTTATACTCTATTTTATTTTTTTCAAAAAATTCCTTTAAAATTATCCATCTTTCTTTAGTTTTTATATAATCCTCTTTGCCTTCTAATAATATTGGTTTAAGATTGGTCATTCTTTCCCATGGAACAATTCCATTATGGCTGGCTTCTATGACATCTTCGGAAATAGCATGAATTTTTGCATTTTCTTGAAGTGAATTTTTAAATCTTATGGCACAAGCTTGTAATCCCCATGGAAAGTAAATTAATGGAATTTCTGTTATCCAATAAGCTAATGACAATGCAGGATTTTGATCATTCAGATTTTTTGAAGAAATTTTTTTTCTAAGATTTTCTAATTCGTGAATTGATTCCTGGATATCATTTTCTGCAATTGGTATTATTGGTTCTAAAATCTTTAACATAGAAAACAAAAATTTTGTAAATGAGGCTCGTGGGGAATGAATCATTGAAATTTCTCTATATTCTATATTATTTTCCTCACAAATTTTTTTTATCTTCCCTCCATCTGAAAAAGCTATTATATTGCATCCTAAATCAATTGCAGATTTTAACACACTTATTGTTTCTTCAGTATTTCCAGAAGTGCTTGTAATCACTACTATACTCTTAGAATCTACAGTTTTAGGTAAAAGATATCCTTTTACAACATCTACATGAATATTGGTTTTTGATAAAATAGATGAGAATATATCTCCTATTGCACCTGAACCTCCCATTCCTCCAAATACAATATGATCAGTTTTTTCAAATGTAACTTGTTTCAAATTTGTTTTATGGGCATCTCTTGCAATATTTGGCCAATTATCATATGTTTTGTACATTGAATTAATATCATTTTTTTCAATATCTGAAAAAACTATCATTTACTATTTCTATTTTTTTCAAAATATATATTTGATGAATCATTCTAGATTCATTTAAAATAGCCTTAAATTTCTTAAAGTTAGTGACTGAATCAGAATCAAAAATAGATTCATCTCTTAGAACAGTAGAATGGAAAAATAATAAAGTTGTAATGGTAGATCAGACAAAATTACCAAATGAATTAATTTTTGTAGAATATGATGATTTTAACCAAGTTGCTAATGCTATCAAAACGTTAATTGTAAGAGGTGCTCCTGCAATTGGAGTATCTGGAGCATTTGGATTGGGGTTAACTGCTTTACAAAGCAAAGCAACATCAAAAGAAAAATTACTTTCAGACCTAGAAGATGCAAGAAAAATCCTTTTTGCAACAAGACCAACTGCAGTAAACTTGGGTTGGGGATTAGAAAAAATAATGAATGTTGCAAAGACCGGAGAAACAGTAGAGCAAATTAGAGAATTAGTAATTTCTACAGCTAAACAAATGGCAGATGATGATATTGAGATTAACAAAACTATGGGAAAAAATGGTGTACCTCTCTTTGATGATAATGATACTATAATGACTCACTGTAATGCTGGTGCACTAGCTACTGTTGCATATGGAACTGCATTAGGTGTAATTCGTGCAACTAGAGAGAGTGGAAAAAATGTCAAAGTAATTGCTACTGAAACAAGACCCATTCAACAAGGTTCTCGTTTAACTGCATTTGAGTTAAAATATGATGGGTTTGATGTTAGTTTAATTCCTGATACTGCTGTGGGATATTCTATGGCAAATGGATTGGTAAACAAAGTTGTAGTGGGTGCCGATAGAATTGTAAAGACTGGCCATGTTTTTAATAAAATTGGAACATATCAAGTAGCAACAATGGCAAAACAACATGGAATTCCATTTTATGTTGCAGCACCATTATCTACAATTGATATGGAAACAAAAGCTGATGATGTAATTATTGAGATGAGAAAAGGAAGTGAAGTTACAGGTATTGGTGATAAAAAGACTGCACCTGATGATATTAACGTCATTAACCCTGCATTTGATATGACTCCTCCTGAATTAATTACAGGAATTATTACTGAAAAAGGTGTGGTTACAGCTCCATATGATGAATCTATTCCAAAATTATTTGAAGCTAATTAATAGTAAGTTTTTATTGTTTTCAAACTGCCTTCTAAAATATGAGTACTGTTTCTACACAAGCAATTGAGGATTCGCTTAAACAATGCATGGATCCTGAAGTTCCTCTAAACATTGTAGAAATGGGATTAATCTATGGAATTGATGTTAAAGAAAATAATGATGTTGATATTAAAATGACAATGACTACACAGGGTTGTCCTTTACATGAGACTTTGGTTGCAGATGCAACAAGATTTGCCAAAAAAGTTCCTGGAGTAAATAATGTCAATATTGAAATTGTATGGGAGCCTGCTTGGTCAATGGATAAAATGACTGAAGAAGGAAAACTCAAAATTAAAGAAATGGGTGCTGTTGGTTTAAACACTCCTGCACCAATTAATTATGAAACTGCATTACCTCAAGGAGTTGGAAAACTAGTACAACAAGAAGATGGTTCTATGGTTTTAGCTAATGAACATGATCAAGGATTTATGGTAAATCAGGCAATTGTTGACTTTTGGAAATCTTGTAACGGTCAACGTAAAGTTACTGATTTAGTAGAAGTATTTGCACAACAAACAGGATTGCAAAGAAATCAAGTCGAAAAAGAAGTTATGCAGTTATTACAACAATTACGTGACGGTGGATTGATTGCAATTGCCGGTCACCCAGACACACCAAATGTTGAATTTAAAAAATAATTTTATCTATCTTTATTTGTCATCATGACTATTTAATATCAAAATATTAGTTTTAGGATATTAAATAATATTTTTTTGACTAATTATTTGCATACAAAATTTATTTTTAAATAATAATTACCTCATAGTTATTTTTAATAATTCAAAAATTAATTTTATTTTTAATTATTCTAATACAACATTCTTAATTTTCAGGGAAAGTTTTTATTAAAACATATTAGAAATGTATGTGTTTTAATTGAATTTTTTAACTTTTTCTCAAAATTCAGAAAGTATTGGAAATGAAATGCATAATCTTATGAAAGAACTTTTTCCAATTTGTAGGAGTATAACTGGAAATGGTGTGAGAGATACATTAAAAATTTTACAAACACATATCCCAATCTCTGTATATGAAATTCCATCTGAAACTAAAGTTTTTGATTGGAAAATACCTAAAGAATGGAACATTCATGATGCTTATGTAATAGATCCAAAAGGTAAAAAAATAATTGATTTCAAAAAATCAAATTTACATGTAGTAAGTTATAGTATTCCAATTCATAAAAAAATGTCATTATCTGAATTAAAACCACATCTGCATACAATACCTGAAATTCCTGATGCAATTCCTTATAGAACTTCATACTATGATGAAGATTGGGGATTTTGTATGAAATACAATGATTTTCAAAAATTAGAAGATGGTGAATATGAGATCATGATTGATTCCTCTCTTGAAAATGGTTTTTTAACTTATGGTGAATTTTTTAAACAAGGTGAATTAAAAGATGAATTTTTAATTTCATGTTATATTTGTCACCCTTCTATGTGTAATGATAATCTTTCTGGAACTGTTTTGGCAACATTTCTTGCAAAAATTTTACAAAAAATTAAAACCAAATTTTCATACAGAATTTTATTTATTCCAGAAACTATTGGTGCTATCACTTGGTTATTTGAAAATGAAAAAAATCTTAATCTAATAAAATATGGGTTAGTTGCAACTTGTTTGGGTGATTCTGGAACTTTAACATATAAAAAAACTAGAGATGGAAATCATGATATTGATAAAATATCCGAATATATTTTAGAACAATCTAATCAAAAATATACCGTTTTGGATTTTTTCCCAATTGGTTCTGATGAACGACAGTTTTGTTCACCTGGTTTTAATTTACCAGTGGGCAGTTTGGTGAGAACTGGTTATGGACAATTCTCAGAGTATCATACGTCAAAAGATGATCTAAATTTTGTTAAAGCAAATTTTTTAGCTGATACTTTTTCTAAATATTGTCAAATTATTAACTTAGTAGAAAATAATGAAAAATACATTAATCTTAATCCTAAATGTGAGCCCCAATTAGGCAAAAGAAATTTGTGGAATTCTCTTGGAGGCCAAAGAACTGCATATGGTGAAAAAAATGCTTCTGCTATTTTTTGGATTTTAAATCAATCTGATGGTACAAAAACTTTGCTTGACATTGCAATTAAATCCAAAATTGATTTCAATGTATTAAAAACAATTGCAGATAATCTTGTAAAACAAAACCTGTTAAAATTATCTTAATTGCTTATCTATTTTTTCTCAATTTCGACAACATCTAATCCAAATCCCATGGTAATTCCAATTAAGAGACCCTTTCCTGAAATTGAATCATTTTGAAACATTGCTTTGTCAAGTACTGTAGGAAGACTTACTCCTGTAAGATTGCCATATTTTTTGAGCGTATCATATGACTCTTGAATTTGACTATTATCCAATTTGTAAAGTTCTTTGAATCCATCTAGTATTTTTAAACTACCCGTATGAATCATTATTTTTTGTTGTTTTTCCATAAATGATTGGGTAATTTTTTCATCAAATACTTCTTGATCATTTCCTAATGATTTAGAAATAACTTTTTTTGAATAATTAAGAGCTCTTTGTAGAACATCACTTCCAGCTGTAAGTTCATGTTCATACATGTGGTGATTAAATGAATTTCCTACTAATCTAACACATGCCTTTTTGTAATCCTGATTATCAAAATTGACTGCATGTGTAATTTTTCCAATTTTTATTCCTGCTTCTTCCGAATTAGTTTTACTCATAACAAAAGCTGCAACTCCATCTCCAAACAAAAAAGAAAACATTGTAGAAACCCATTTTGATTGTTGTTTTTTCCTATCGTATTGATTAGTTCCTATTTCTTTTGGATTTCTTATGGTCATATCATTTTTTAGATGAGGTAGATACCAACCAGAGTTACAACCTGAGATTACAAATAGAATTTTATCATCTTCATTTTGAATCAGCTTTTTACCTAATTCCAGTAATTTTGGAAATGTTGAACATGCCATTCCTTGTAAACTATAATGGGGAAGAAATTTATCTAATCCAATCTTTGTCAATAAAATTGAGGACATTCCTGGACTTAGAAAGTCATTATCTTCAAATGCAGAAACAAGACATGTTATATCATCTAAATTTAATCCTAAATTACGTAAACATTTCTTAGCAACTTTGGAGCATAAATCTGAGATTGGCTCTCCATCATTTTCAGAACCAATTTTTTTCATCGAATCTCCAATGTATTGTTCAATTGGTCTTACAAAATATCTGTCTTCAACTCCCAATTGAAAAATATTATCTTTAACTTTATCACTCAATTTATTTCCAAGAATTTCAATTAACTCATTTGTTTGATATTTAAAATCTGGATACTCTCTAGTAATTCCATTAATTTTTACTTGATTTTCCATTTTAAGAAATTCCCTTTCCAATTCTTTTTTCTGTAGGGTAATTTAAAATTTCATTATAAAATTCAACTTTATGTGCATTTTCTTTTGTAGGATTAATAATTTTACATAAAACATGTGGATCTTTTTTTATTGCATCTTCTGTACATTGAAAAACATCTTCTGCTTTCATATACCATACTGTTGCATCTCCAATTTCCCCATTTTTCATAATCTCCTTCTTTTCTAAAATTTTAGATATTTTTGTAACATCTGTTACAATTCCTCTATCTAAATCTCTTACATATAGTTCAAAAGTATCATTAATTTTTTTTTCATTTTTATCTATTACAAAACCTGTAAATTCTTTAAAAAATTTGTAATCTACTTGAACCATTTCTTCTACATGATGAAAAAAAGTTGAACCTTTGTAAATTGTATCAATATGAATAATTTTCCCATCTAAAATTCGTAATTTATTAAAAACAGACTCTTTACTGTACCCACCTTTGTATTTGTTTTTTACAAGTTTTTCTGCATGTTTTCCAATTATTGAAAATGAGTAAATTGGATGAAAAACTTTAAGACTTCTAGGATCTTTACGTGCAAATTCTGAAATAATTCCCATATGTGATGGAGTATCCTTAATATTCCAAGTAGTTCCATATCTAGAAAAATCAAAATTGAAATTTGGAAAAATTACAGTTCCTTTTTCACCAACAACACTAACTAGTGCATCAACAACTTTTTGTGGACCTCCCTTTACTTCTCCTAGTGATTTGAAAGAACTATGAACTAAAACTACATCTCCGTTAGTTAATCCTATTTTTTTGAACCCTGTAACCAAGCCATCAAAATCTATCACATTAATTAATTTCAAAAGCAAGGTTAAATTTGTTTAAATGATGATTTTTGTTATAAAGAAAATCCTCCATCAAGAGTGAAAACTTGGCCCGTAGTATATCTTGATGAAATAATTATTTTTATTAATTCAAAAATTTCTTTTGGTTGTCCTAATCTTTTTGCAGGTATATTAGAAATAATTTTTCTTTGCGTCTTCTTATCAATATCATAAAACATTCCAATATCAAAATACCCTGGAGCAATCGCGTTAACTGTAATATCAAATTTAGATACTTCTTTTGCTAATGATTTTGTAAAAGCAACTACTCCTGCTTTTGATGCTGCATAATTTGATGCACCTGCAATTCCTTGAAATGCAGTAAAAGATGAAATGTTAATGATACTTCCATAATTTTGTTTAATCATTTGAGGTAAAACTGATTTTGAACAATTAAAAGTACCTGTTAAATTAACATCAATTACATTTTTCCAGTTATTTGGATTCATTTTATTTACTAGTTCGTCAACATGGATACCTGCATTATTTATTAGAATATCCACACTTCCAAATTCTTTAATTGTTTTTTGAATTATTGTTTGTGTGTCTTGAAATTTTGATACATCCCCTTTAATTATTTTTACAGAAGTAATTTTTGCAAGTCTTTCCCCTAATAATTTTGCTTCATTTTTACTTTGAAAGTAATTAATTATAATGTTGTGACCCTCTTTTGCTAATAATAATGCAATATTACTTCCTAAACCTTTTGCTGATCCTGTAATAATTACCGTTTTTCCATTTTTCATAATGAATTAAGAAATATACAACTTTATTTAAAATTAATAAGATTTTATTTTTTAACTAGAATTGAGTTAATTTTTATGTTATCTGTATGATGATTTTTAAAAATTAATTCAAATTATTTTAAAATTGAGTACTTTTTTTACTTATAATATTTTTAATTAATTAATTTTAGACTATATTTTTAATCTAAACCTTGTTTAGGCCTACCTGGTTTTTTCTTTATTTTAGGCCTACCAACTTTACGTTCTTTTCTAATTTTTTTAGTTTTTTCTTTAAACTCCATACCCTTTTCAAAAAATTCCCATATCAAAATTTTTACTAACTTTGAAATTTTTTGCTCCAAATTTTTTTGATAATCAGGACTGTTTAAAATTTTCCCCAAATTTCTCCCACCAATTGTAATGTCTTTTTCTTCAAGTGCATCCCCCACCAGTTCTTTTACCATTGTTAGACCTACATAGAATTTTACACCAGAACGAATAATTTCATTATAACTTAATCCGTATTTTTCTTTAATCCTTTCAATTTCATCAATTTCATCATCTGAAAATCTTGCTCTAAGCGTACTCCATTCTGTCATGTTTTAGAAATGTTTTCTATATTAATAACTTCTTAGATATTATTTTAAAAAATATGGTTAGAATTTGCACCATCAAAGTTTATTGTAACACCTGTTAGGTATTTCACATTATTTTCAATTATACCTTTAACAAAATTACCTATCTCTTCAGGTTCCCCTAATCTTTTCATAGGTAATGTTTTTTCAAATTCTTTTACATTTTCAATTAACTCTTTAGTTCTATCTGTATTGATGGGTCCAGGTGCAATGTTAATACAACTAATGTTTCTTTGAGCATATTCTTTGCTTAATACCTTGAAGACTTCTGAGAATGCAGCACGATATGCTGACGATATGATTAATTTTGCATTTGGTTCTTTTATCACATTTGAGCTAATCAAAAAGATATGCCCACCATCATTAACTTTAATTTTTTGTAAAATAGTACAAAACCCTACAAATAATTGATTATGATACTTGTTCCAATCTTCTTCAGTAATAGTTGAAAATGGTTTTGGTTCAGGACCTCCTGTATTTAGAATTAAAATATCTGTTTGATTATGTATTTCTAAAAATTTTTTTACACTGTCTAAATTTGATGTATCAATATCACTTTTGGATGCCGCAAAAACATCTATTTTAATTGATTTCAATGAATCAGAAATTGCTTTACCTATTCCACGTGAGCCTCCTAACACAATTGCTTTAGTCACACTATTATGAAAAATTAGTTATAATTAAATTCCTTTATTCTATAAACTTGAAATTATATTTTTTAAATTATAAAAATAATGAATTTTGTAATTTTATTAAATAAAATTACATTTGTCCATGTTGCCATGCCTGATTGAATTTTTTGATGGCTTCTTGATATGCTGTAATTGACTCATCACTTGACGCTGTAAGAAATTTTTCCCACTGATCATTGAATTTTTTAATTGATTCAATATTGGTTTCTTTGAAAATACTCTCAATCATTTTTGTTTGCTGTTTGACGTATTCTGGACCAATCTCTTCCCAAGTCTCTTCCCAACTTGAACTGACTTTTTTTAACAATTCGGCATCTGATCCTATTGCTTTTTGACATGCATCATGATATGTCATTAGCGTTTCATTTGTGGCCTTTTGCCATTGTGATAAAGATTCTTTCCAACCACTTAATGCAGAATTATATTCTTTCCATGCTTTATCAAATTCCGGCTTTTTTGTAGGTGCTTTTTTTGCTGTTTTTGGCTTGGGACTCGCTTTTTTTGCTACTTTTTTTTTAATACTCGCTTTTTTTTTAACAGCCATGCTTTAGGTTTAATCTAATAGAAGTTAAACCTTTTAATTATTTTGAGATTAAAAATCTCTCAAATTATGTCAAAATTTTGATGCTTTAGAAAAAGTTGGAATGTGTGGCTCATCTTTATTTTTAAATAATTTGTAATGATATTTGCATAAATTCCTGGTTTCTTTAAAACTGATTTTTACAGTCTGAACAGCTTTTTCTTTACATTCAGATATGCTACACTGCAATGTTGTAGGTATCTGACATTTCCTAATAAAACTTTGAAATTATACAATTACCTATGCTAACTTTTTATCGTTGTAGTATACTGCAAAAATTATGAATGATGATGAAAAAGGAAAAGAATTCTTAAAGTTAATTGATGATCAAAATACTGTTCAATGGAATATTGTTGCAAAATTGTCATCTTTAATCAAGGAAGAATGGAATTCCATTGAGTTAAAAAATGAACTTGAAACCTTAGTTAAGGATCATTATAAAATTACTAAAGATCTTAATAGCTTGGATGCTGATAACAGTATTTTATAATGCAGAGTCTACCATTAATGCAATAAATAATACAGCCAAATATGGACTTGAAAACTTAAACAATGTCCATGCAGCTGTCTCCATTGGTTTTACTGTAACCCAAACTGACAGCCCTAGCATTAATGCCCCTGATGCAATTGCAGTCCACAAATATACATCACCTACCATGTCTTCACCAGTTTCAGTTGTAATGAAAAATGGTGCAATTGAAAATAATACCATCACAACAGTAGATAATGCAATAGCTCTTGCTGATGTTTTTTCAGATTGTACTGCAGTTAACATTGGAACGTTCACTTTGTTGTAATCTTCTTTGAAATGTAACGTTAAAGCCCAAATATGCATTGGAATCCAAATAAACACTAGTCCT
>Ga0233434_1004567_pt1 | contig 10586 bp, 9 predicted proteins | sample SI_122_August201_4_FD_182738 | JGI IMG/M metagenome (GOLD analysis project Ga0233434, IMG submission 182738) | Seawater microbial communities from Saanich Inlet, British Columbia, Canada - SI_122_August2016_120_MG | ecosystem: Environmental > Aquatic > Marine > Inlet | place: Canada: British...
AGAGCAATTTCCCCGAACTGGTCGCGTTGGGCTAATAGCGCGTAAAGAGCCGGGCGCAACGGTGCCAGACCAATCCCTCCCGCCATGATGATGATATCTTGTCCCTTTGATTCCGTAATCGGCCAGCCACTTCCAAAAGGCCCTCGCAGGCCTATGGTCTGGTCTTTTTTCAACCGGTGCAAGCCACGCGTTACAGTACCCACTTCTCGAATGGTGTGAATCATACCCTGAGTTCCGGGTTTCGGACCACTGATAGAAATAGGAGTTTCACCGACACCGAACGCATACAGCATATTAAACTGCCCCGGCTGAAAAGATATAAGACCGGAACCGTCTTTAGGAGCCACATCCAAACTAAATGTATCATGTGTTTCCCGGATGATTTTTTGGATGCGATAGGTCCGTGGAGTCATGGGGCTTTGCATAAGAGGTTCCATTTCCTCAACCATTAATCGTTGCTACCGTAAATATCCAAGAGCTGTAACCGTGTCGCCTCCATAGTTTGCCCGATGACCGGGAGCAAGCGGCTGAGAATCTCATAACCCAAAGTATGGTCTTCACAACATTTTGTTCTAAGGCACTTTCCATCCAGAACAATCGCGCGCGTCAACTCAACCGCTTGCGCGTCAAACTGCCAATGGTAGGGAGGAACCAGCCATGCCCATCCCAGGACTTCACCGTCACTGACGGTTTGCACCGTAATCGGATTTTTTTCCGGAGGACAAACCTCCAAGGCCACCTTTCCCTCCCGAATGATATAAAAGTTATTCGCTTCTTCATCCTGTCGATAAATAAACTGGCCCGCTTCAAACCGGATATTTGAGGCACACCCAGTAACTAGGGCCAGGTATTTGGCCTCAAGATTTTCAAAGAAAGGATGATGGGCAAGAATCGACTCGAGAGATTTCATAATGCGCCTCTTTGTCTTAAGTTGGTTTTGAATTTTGAGTCTCTGAATCGCGTATCTGTGCGATTTCCTCCGTCAAGTCGATGGCAGGCGGACACCAGGTGATGCATCGACCGCAACCAACACAACCTGACGAGCCGAACTGGTCCTGCCAACTGGCAAGCTTGTGAGTCAACCATTGCCGATAGCGAGACTTCGTTGAAGTCCGCACCTCGCCGCCGTGCAAATAAGTGAAGTCCATGGTGAAACAGGAGTCCCATTTCTGCCAACGCTCAGCATGAGCCCCGGTAATATCCGTCACATCTTCCACTGTAGAACAAAAACAAGTCGGGCATACCATCGTGCAGTTGGCACAAGACAAACAGCGTTCCGCAACATCATCCCAGTGTGGATGCTCTAGGTTTTCGTACAGCAATTCTTTAATATTAGTTGTGTCCATAGTCCGGCCCATTTGTCCGGCGGTATTCTCAACCACACTTTCTGCTTGTTTTACTTCCTCATTCTGCGCTTGCCGATGGTTGACATGTTCCAAACAAGCCGCTCCCCGATCGCTTCCCACCTCAACCACAAAATAGTGGCTGTCTTCATCCATAATTTCAGTGAGCGCCAAATCGAATCCGTCTTCAACTTTTGGCCCTGTGTTCATAGAAACACAAAAACAAGTTCCACCGGCTTGACCGCAGTTGACGGCAACAAAAAAAGCATTTTCTCTGCGAACCTCGTAAACCGGATCAACATATTTATCAGCAAGAAAAACTTTATCTTGAATGACAATCGCATGCATTTCGCAAGCGCGAACTCCAATAAAAGCAAATTTTATAGATTCTAGCTTTTCAGGTTTTATCTCGAAATCATTACCTTCTGCATCGGCACTCCACAAACGTCTTTCCGGGGGATGCAAAAATTTCTTCCAGGAATGCGGCCCCACCGTATAACCAAACAGCGACTTATCTGAGCGCTTTTTCAAACGGTAAACGCCACCATCCTGTTCATCGGTGAATCCTTCCGGAAGATCTTTTATTGATACCAGCTTTTCATAAACAATAGCTTCGTCACGAATAGTGGGACCAACGACCTGAAACCCCATTCCGGCCAACACCTCAATGAGCTGGTTCAAACCTTCTCGGTCAATAATCACAGGTTTGTTCATTTATCAATCCCCAAAAATATGGGTTCCTGTTATTTCTTCCATAGCCGGAAGCAAATCATACAGGTTGGCGATGATGGCTTTTTGACCGCCCTTTTTTACAAAATCTATCGCCGCCTCAACCTTGGGCTTCATGCTTCCCTCCATAAACTCACCCTGCTCTAAATAAGATTCCATTTTACTTACAGGTATTTTTTTAATGGGCTGCGGTTGAGCTGATTTAAAGTTTAGGAAGGCATAATCGACCTCCGTCAATATAACGAGTTGCTCTATCCCCACTTCACTGGCCAAAAGGGCACTTGTTTTGTCTTTGTCAATAACTGCTTCGACCCCGTTTAATTCTCCATTCGATTCTCTAATAACAGGAATACCTCCACCGCCGCCGCCTATGCCTATGAAACCCGCCTGAAGAATTTCATGAAATATCTTTTTTTCCACAATCTCTAAAGGATCTGGAGAAGCTACCACCCGACGAAAACCCCTGCCCGAATCCTCGATCAACACCCAGCCTCGTTCTTCGGTTAAATTTTCGGCTTCCTCTTGAGAGTAAAAAACACCGATGGGTTTTGAAGGACGATTAAAAGCCGGGTCCTCCATATCCACAATGACCTGTGTGATCACCGCAAACGATCTTTTATTGATTCCCCGCTCCTGGCAAACATTATCGAAAACATTTTGTAGAATGTACCCGATTCTCCCCTGGCTGTCAGCAACGCAGATATCCAACGTGACTTGCCGGGGAAACGCATGTTTGGTCAACTCCTGTTGAAGAAAAATTTGACCGACCTGCGGCCCATTCCCATGCGTCAATATTATTTTGTTATAGCCCTTTTCAATAAGGTCTACAACACCATTCATGCTTTTTCGGGCAATTGAAAACTCTTCCTTTTGATGCGCGTGATTCTGGTCCGGAATATTGAGAGCGTTGCCGCCAAAAGAGATGAGCAGGCTTGGCTTTTGATTTTCAACACTCATTATATTCCTGTTTAAACTCAAGCGGGGTTATTCACAAAAGACTTTAAAACCGTTTCTAGATTCGGGGTGCCCACTTCCTCCAGTTCATACTTTATCCGGACCGAAGGTTTTTGGATATCGATCACCCTGACCAGATCGATAGGAGTTCCAATGACAACGCAGTCACAGTCCGAGGCATTGATAGTTTTTTCCAGATCGCTTATTTGTTCTTTGCCATACCCCATCGCCGGCAGAAGATTGCCGATCCCAGGGTATTTTTTAAAAGTTTCGACAAGGGTTCCGACGAGCCAAGGCCTGGGGTCAACGATCTCTTTCGCTCCATATTGTTTTGCTGCCAGCGTACCCGCGCCAAACTTCATACCGCCGTGTGTCAGAGTCGGTCCGTCCTCCACCACCAACACCCGCTGTCCAGAAATCATTTGCCCCTGCTCCGCATAAACTGGGGAACGTGCTTCGATAATTACAGCACTGGCATTGCAGGCTTGAATATTTTCTTTCACCCGTTGAACGGCCGAACCTTCAGCTGTATCAATCTTATTAATGATGATGACATCCGCTCTTTTAAAGTTTACTTCTCCTGGATAATAGGACAACTCATCTCCGGCACGGTGGGGATCGACCACCACGATTTCCAGATCCGGAAGATAAAAAGGAAAATCGTTATTACCCCCATCCCATATAATAATATCTGCCTCCTTTTCCGCTTCCCGTAAAATGGATTCATAATCGACCCCTGCGAAAATAGGACAGCCCATAGCCACATAGGGCTCATACTCTTCCATTTCCTCAATTGTGCAATCCTGCTTTTCCAAATCGGCAAGGGTGGAAAACCTTTGCACCCTCTGTTTTTCCAGATTTCCATAAGGCATGGGATGTCGGATCACGCCGACTTTTTTTCCGTGGCCCTGGAGAATCCGGACTATTTTTCGAGAAGTCTGGGATTTACCACAACCCGTACGAACCGCGCACACCGAGATGACTTTCTTTTCAGACTTAATCATTGAGCCTGAAACGCTGAACAGCCAGAAGTCGGCTCCCGCAGAAACAACACTGGATGCCTGATGCATTACATATTCGTGGGAAACATCGCTGTATGCAAAAACGACTGCGTCGATGGATTCATCGCGGATCAAATCCGGAAGTTGGTCTTCGGACAATATGGGAATTCCACTCGGATATAAATCTCCCGATAAGCTGGCAGGAAACGTTTTGTTATCGATCCCGGGAATTTGCGCTGCGGTGAACGCCACCACTTCATAATCCTCTACATTTTTGAAGCGGGTGTTGAAAGCGTGAAAATCCCTCCCACCAGCCCCCATAATAAGGATTCTTTTTCTTTTCATAATTTTCAGTTTAAGAGGCGAACCCTTTATCATTCAAAATAAATTGGACGGTTTTACAAATCTGATCCGTACTGATGGTAGAAGTATTGAACGCAACATCAAACTCTGGTGCAGCGGATGAATCCACTTTAAAATAAGCATTGATGAACTCGTTTCTTTCGCTATCCATCTTTCTGATCAGCTGTTGAGCGGCGATTGCAGTCAGCTCTCGCACTTCCATTATGGTTTTAACTCTCTCGTCAAATGGAGCCATCAATTTTATCCTAAGGCCTTCTTTTTTTTTCTTTAAAATGAAATTAGCTCCCCGGCCCAGCAATATGGCATTTTCATTCCTAACTATGGCTTCCATTAACCGAGTAATCCGCAAGACATAATCTTTTTGCAAAATCGCCCCGGAATGAATCAGATAGTTAACCCAATCATCCACTTGCGTTTGTTTTTTCTCATCCAGAGTCTCCAGGAAGTTTCTATTCAACTCTTCTCTTTCTGCCACATGGTTGATCAGGTCCTTTCCGTATACCCGCCAGCCAAGAGCACCTTCCAGTCGGGGAACAATTTCTTCCTCACGACAACCAAAATCTCTCGTAATGGTAATGAAGTGGTGAACTTCTGCCTGGCTTTGCTTGGGACGTTTACGATTTACGTTCCACTCTTTAATTTTTTCAGCAATGATTTGTTCGGCAATGGATTCCGGTATTACGTTAGGCATAAATCACCTGTAAGCAAAAGGTTAAAGGCACATCTAAAAATCAACTCTTGCCATGAGCGCCACATTTGACCCTACCGCGGTTGATTCTGATGCTTATTCTCTATATATAAGACATCTCCTAAGTAGAAATATTCCCTATTAATAAAAGGGGGCCGGGCAACAGAATTTTCCGTGCCTATCTACTGATTTCCCACGTCCTCCCTAGAATAAATCGCCTGAAAACGGCTTTCCAGTTTCTCGGCCTCGGCAGAACGGCCCATTTTATGGAGCAAATGGGCATAATGCTCGAGTATGTTTCCGACCAACTGGTGCTCTCTGCCCAAAGATTCTTCCAGAATCTTTAAAGCCTGCCTCAATAAAATCTCAGCCTCTTCGTATTTGCCGCGCAAGCGGTAGTTTCCCGCCAGGTTATTCAGGCAGAAAGCCACATTAGGGTGCTTCGGGCCCAATATCTTTTCATCCATATCTAGAATCCGCCTGAGCATGAGTTCGGCCTCAGAAAATTTAAACTGGATTCTATAAAATTCGGCCAACTGATAGAGGCTGAAATAAAGACGGTTTGAATTGGAGGGCAACGTTTCAGCTAATTCCAGGGCTTGAATGAAATGCTTTTCCGCCTCGGAATAGCGGGATTCCTCAAAGGCGGTTACCGCCTTTTTATTATGGCTTTCCCATGTTTCCGGTGGATTCAAATAGCCATAAAGGTAAAGCAATGAACCCGCTACCGCTACAATAAGAGCAAACAGTTTTGTTCTGGCCATTGAAAACGACTCTAGTGAAATTTTTCCTGATATTGATCAGACACAGTGGACGCTACCAGTCCTTTCATTTTCAAGCTTCCAGTAAAGATTTAAATCTCTCTGAACAACAGCTAGCACCCCTCCTTGAAAAAGAATCAAAACCATTTCCCAAAAAATATAAAAAGGTGTCGTCGGAGCCAGCACCTTTTTCAATGCACTGAGAACGAAAAACCCCAATATGACCACCGGGACCGAAAATGGATTTGCCAGTTTATTCTTTAGAAAATCCGAAAATATTTGAAACTGAAAATACAAAAAAGTTGTTTCTATTCCCGCCACAGCCAGATTGAAAGAAATATCTACCACTGGGCTGACCTCCTGAATCTCCAAAGCATTCTGGATAACCCCGTAAAAAAAATAGGGAAGAATTGTGAAGATGAACAATCCCAGCGCCAACAGTTCCGGGTTGAGTTTTAGTTTTTTATAGCTGGCAAAGTCCCTATAATTCCCGAGAAACCAGAAATAGATATAGAGTCCAAAAGTCACCTGATAAAAAACCATGAAAAGATTGACTGGCATGCCGCAAAACGGGGTTTTGGGTAATCTTTTATATTGGGAAATAATTTTTGAAGAAAATATTTCCCGGATCGATTTTACCTTTCCGCTTTTACTATCGATCAGATTGTCTTCGGGAACCAACTTTCCTTTTGACAGAAGACAACGAATATCTCTCAGGTATAAAGGAACTTTTTTTCTACGTCTTTTTAGAGGGAAATATTGTTTTGCAGAAAATTCAATAACTGTTGCGAGTTTTTCCAACTCCCTCTTCGCCTTCAACCCTAGATATATTCCCAAAAAAATGATTGCGAAAATCAGGTAAACGGACCAGATGGTATTGGAAAAAGCCGCCGTATCATAAATGCCATGAAGAGTGACCACGACTATAAGGCCATGAATCAGGTGTTGGACACGGTTAACACTAAACTTCGCCCGCCCCATAAAATAGCCTAAAATAACACCGAAGAAAGCATGCCCCGGCACGGCCGTGATCATTCTTAAAATCCCCACCTCCTGCCCATGTGGTAGGACATACATGATGTTTTCCACCGTGGCGAATCCGCAACCGACCAAACCGCCATAGATAATGCCATCAAAGGGCTCGTTGAATTCCCGCTCATCGAAGACGAACCCTTTCAAAAAAAGGAATTTGCATAGTTCTTCGGCAAGGGCCACGCCGAGAAATGCATAAAGGAGGGTCTTTGGCCAGAAGAGTGGAGAATACTCATCCTGTAAGGCCTGCATGCCTATGACTTTTTCGGCAACACCTTCAAAATAGTAGGCGGGAAAAACAGCCAGACCACCGAGGAAAAAACATTTAATCGCAAGCTTCTTAGGCTCTCTGTCCCACTTGTCGGAATAGTAAATAAAAACGGCGATGGCAATACCCGGGCCCATAGCAATATAAAGTAGCCTTAACGTTTCCATCCCTTCGCTCATAGAGGCCTTTCATCGCAAGTCGGTAATATCGTTTCCTCTCAAATATATACGTTCTGCCTGGGGAGTTTTAGGCAATCCCGGCATTCTCAGTATGTCTCCCGTTAAAGGAATGAGGAACCCGGCTCCTGCGGCAATCAAAATTTCACGAACCGTGACACTGAAATTTTCTGGTCGGCCTCGAAGTTTTGGGTTATCCGACAAAGAGGCGGGTGTTTTGGCAATGCATACAGGCAGGTTCTGGAGTCTGAGTTTTTCTATAGACCTGAGGTCCCTTTCAGCTTTTGCGGTATATTTAATTTCGTCGGCCCCATACATTTTACTGGCGATCTTCCAGATTTTTGTTTTCACATCTTCATTCCAGTCATAAAGCGGACAAAAAGGTTGTTGTTGTTTTTCTGCGCTTGAGATCACTTTTTCCGCCAGGTCCACCCCGCCTTTTCCTCCTTCTTCAAACACATTGCTCACCGCAAAAGGAACTTTGAGAATGTTCTCGCAATGTTTTCGCACCACTTCAATTTCATCAGAATGATCCCCTTCAAAACGGTTGAGGCAAACAATGGGCGGCTCGCAGAATCGTTTGATATTTTCCACATGCCGGTCGAGGTTGGGCAGGCCCTTTTGCACCGCATCAGGGTTAAATTTTTCAAGGTCGGGTTTATCGACACCACCATGAGACTTCAACGCCCTGCAAGTTGCAACTAGAACCACGGCGGCGGTATCGAGCCCTGCCCCCTTGCATTTGATGTCGAAAAACTTTTCCGCACCCAGATCGAATCCGAACCCCGCCTCCGTAATCGTCCAGTCGGAAAGAGCCAGAGCCATTTTGGTCGCTAGGACCGAGTTGCACCCATGCGCGATGTTTGCGAAAGGTCCGCCATGAATGAACGCTGGGACTCCTTCCGTTGTTTGAACCAGATTTGGGAGAAAAGCATCCTTGAGAAGTGCCGCCATGGCACCGGAAGCGTTGAGGGATTTCGAGGTGATAGGTTCTTCTTTGTAAGTAAACGCCACTAGGATGTTTCCCAGTCGGGTTTTCAAATCCTCATAATTCTCTGCCAGACACAGGATGGCCATTATTTCGGAGGCGGCAGTGATATCAAATCCGCTTTCACGGGGAACACCTTGCAAAACTCCCCCCAAACCGATCACAATATTGCGAAGAGCGCGATCATTCATGTCCATGACGCGCCGCCAGATAATGCGCCGCGGGTCAATGTCTGACAAGCCTTCATGATAAATCTTGTTGTCCAGCATCGCCGCCAGGAGGTTGTGAGCAGAGGTCACAGCATGAAAGTCGCCGGTAAAATGCAAGTTGATGTCTTCCCTCGGTAACACCTGACTCAACCCGCCACCGGTCGCGCCGCCTTTCATACCCATGCAGGGTCCAAGAGATGGCTCCCGAAGTGCCAGACAAACCGACTTGTTGAGCTGAGCCATCGCCTGGCCTAATCCTATGGTGGTAGTGGTTTTTCCTTCCCCCGCAGGGGTAGGAGTGATCGCCGATACCAATACCAGTTTTCCTCTGGGGGGGAATTTTTCCAGTACCTCCAGGCGAACCTTGGCTTTATCGTTACCAAAAGGAATGATTTCACCTTCGGTCAATCCCAATTTTTTGGCGATATTGAGGATCGGTTCCATATTAATTTAAAAAAATGAGTGGACGGAAAATCCGGATTTTTGTTTCGCTTATCTTAACCTTTTTAAGTCTTAGATCATAATCAGAGCAAAATATTCCATCAGGAACGATGTTAAATCATTATTAATAGAATATGCCTCTTAACGGGAATATACTAGCCTTGTAGGCTATCCCCTTATATAGACAAGTATTTTGGAGTCACAGGGAACATGTTTAAGATCTTGAGAAAAACACAACTGGCACCGCAGGTGTTTCATTACATTCTGCATGCGCCGGACATCGCCAAAAAAGCGCTCCCCGGACAATTTGTCATCATTCGTCTTGATGAAACCGGGGAACGCATCCCGATCACCATTTCAGACTTTGATCCGATTGATGGAACGCTCACTTTTTACGTCCAGGCAGTTGGAAAAACGTCGCTCGAAATGAGTCTTATGAACGCCGGTGACTTTATTTTGGATGTTGTCGGGCCATTGGGGAATGCCAGTAAAATCGATCTCTTTGGAACCGTTGTTCTTGTTGGAGGAGGATTCGGCATTGCGGCCATCCACCCCATTGCTCGCGCATTGACACAAGCGGAAAATAAAACCATTTCGATTTTAGGGGCTCGAACTGAAGAGTTGGTGATCCTCGAAAAGGAAGTGCTAGTCGCCTCAACAGAGGTTCACGTGGTCACCGATGATGGGACTCAAGGCACAAAAGGCCTCGTCACCGATATCCTGCAAGTTTTGATCGACAAAAGGGAACCCATTGATCGAGTCATTGCTATTGGCCCTTTGCTCATGATGAAAGCGGTGGCAGACTTGACGCGGCCTTATAACATTTCCACCCTCGTAAGCATGAATCCCATCATGATTGATGGGACTGGCATGTGCGGCGCCTGCCGGGTGACGGTGGGCGGTGAAATGAAGTTCGCTTGTGTAGACGGGCCGGAGTTCGAAGGTCATGCTGTCGATTTTGAAGGATTGCTCAATCGAATGAAAACCTACATCCCTGAAGAAGCTGAAGCGAAAGAAAAATATTTAAAAGAAACCGAAGGAATCTGCAGAATCGCAGAAGTATCTCAAATATACGGATGACCATGAACAAGGACACGCCAAAAAATAAAAAAACTCCGCGCAACCCGGCTCCGGAACAAAGCCCGGATGGGAGGATAAAAAACTTTCGGGAGGTAAGTCTGGGCTATACCCCCGCTATGGCCCAGCTCGAAGCGTCGCGTTGCACTCAGTGCAAAAAACCCAAATGTGTCATCGGATGCCCAGTACGGGTGGCCATCCCTGAATTTATTAAGCAGGTGGCTGAAGGCGATTTTCTCGAAGCGGCCCGCATCATTAAAGAGTCCAACGCTTTACCCGCAGTAACTGGCCGAGTCTGCCCACAAGAAGATCAATGTGAAAAACATTGTGTGATCGGCATTAAAGGTGAACCTCTGGCCATCGGAAAACTGGAACGGTTCGTCGCAGATTACGAACGCCTTCACCAGGAAACAAAAACCATTGAAATAGCCCCCCCCACCGGAAAGAAAGTCGCCATCATTGGGGCCGGTCCGGCCGGACTAGCAGCCGCAAGTGATCTTGCAAAGCGGGGGCATGAAGTCGTCATCTTTGAAGCCCTGCATAAACCTGGAGGCGT
>Ga0233434_1004568_pt1 | contig 10580 bp, 10 predicted proteins | sample SI_122_August201_4_FD_182738 | JGI IMG/M metagenome (GOLD analysis project Ga0233434, IMG submission 182738) | Seawater microbial communities from Saanich Inlet, British Columbia, Canada - SI_122_August2016_120_MG | ecosystem: Environmental > Aquatic > Marine > Inlet | place: Canada: British...
TGAAGTAATATTAATTGAACCAAAAATTTTTTCTGATAAAAGAGGTTTTTTCTTTGAAAATTTTAAAGAAAAAGATTTTATTTTAAATGGAATAACAAAATTAATTCAAGATAATATTTCTCATTCTACATTTGGAGTAATTAGAGGTTTACACTATCAAAAAAATCCTAAAGCACAAGCAAAATTGGTAACTGCAATTACTGGAAAAATTTTTGATGTTGCAGTAGATATTAGGAAAAATTCTCCAACATATGGTAAATGGGTTGGAGAAATTCTTTCAAATGAAAATCATAGATCTTTATACATTCCAGAGGGGTTTGCGCATGGTTTTTCGGTTTTAAGTAAAGAAGCAGATGTATTTTATAAAGTTAGTAATGAATATTCACAAGAAAATGAAGGGGGAGTAAAATGGAATGATCCGACAATAAACGTTTCTTGGTCAATAGAGCAACCGATAATTTCTGAGAAAGATAATTTGTTACCACTATTAGAAAAAATAGATAATAATTTCAGCTATAATTAATCATACATTAGAGTTAAATAATTAATTTCAAATCTGTAATCATGAAAATTTTAGTTTGTGGAGGAGCAGGGTTTATCGGAAGTGCATTTATTAGAAATTATCTAAATAATAATCCAGAAAATAAAATTATTAATTTGGATTCACTCACAATTGGTTCAAATTTAAAAAATCTTAAAGAAATTGAACAAAATAAGAATTATCAATTCATTAAAGGTGATATTAAAAATCAGAAAGTTGTAGATGATTTAGTAAAAGATGTGGATATAATAATTAATTTTGCTGCAGAGTCTCATGTAGATAGAAGTATTGCAAATCCAAAACCATTCATTGAGACAAACATTCTAGGAACTTATTCATTACTTGAAGCTACAAAAAAATATGATAATTTATTCATACATGTATCAACTGATGAAGTATATGGTGATGCAGAAAATGAAGATTCATTCACAGAAAAATCAATTATTAATCCTAGTAATCCATATTCAGCAACAAAAGCATCAGCAGATCATTTAGTATCTGCATATCATAGAACATATGGAATCAAATGCATTACAACTAGATGCACAAATAATTTTGGACCGTATCAGTTTCCAGAAAAACTTATTCCTAAAACCATTATTAGAGCAAAAAAAGATCTAAAAATTCCACTCTATGGAAATGGTGAACAGATAAGAAGTTGGATTTATGTTTATGATCATGTTCAAGCAATAGAAAATCTCATTACAAATGGAGTATCAGGTCAGGTGTATAATATTACAGCATGGAATGAAATTACAAATAAGACAATTGTAGAAAATATTTTAGAATTATTAGGTAAATCTAATAATTTAATTGAATATGTAGATGACAGACCAGGTCATGATAAACGATATTCAATTGATGCATCAAAAATTCAAAAAAATACAAATTGGAAACCAAAATATGATTTTAAGGAATCATTAAAAAATACAGTTGAGTGGTATCAAAAAAATTATTTTTGGTGGGAATCACTAGTAGATGAAAAATCATTACATCCTCAACCATGGACTTTAAAATGGGAATAAAAAAAATTGTAGTGACTGGTTCTGCAGGACTAATTGGAACACAAGTTGTAAAAGATCTTTTAGATAATCAAATGCAAGTTTACTCTTGTTATAATAAAAATAAGCCAGAATTAGGAATTGCTACTCATTTAGATTTAACAAGCAAAGAAGATATTGTGAGTACAATTAATAAAATCAAACCTGATGTAATAATTCATCTGGGTGCAATAACAGATGTTGAATTATGTGAAAAAGAAAAAGAGTTAACTAAAAAAATCAATGTGACTGCTACTGAAATTTTAGCTTTAGAATCAGAAAAAAATAATATATTTTTAATTTATATGTCAACAGATTATGTTTTTGATGGAAAATTGGGGATGAGAAAAGAAGAAGATGAACCAAACCCAATAAATTTTTATGGAAAATCAAAATTAGATGGAGAAAAAATATGTAAAAAAATTACTACACCAAATATTATAATTCGAACAAGTACACCATTTGGAATACATTCAAAAAAAAATAGTTTTCCATTTTGGATTAAGAAAAATTTAGAATTGAAAAAAGAGATTCCAGTTTTAATTAATCAACATACATCTCCTACAAATATTTTAAATATTTCAAAAATGTTAATTGAAATAATTGAAAAAAAAATTACTGGAATAATTCATTTATCAGGAGATACAAAAATATCAAGATATGATTTTGCAATTAAAATTGCTGAAATTCTAAATATTAATAAAAAATTTTTAAAACCAATAAAAATTGAACAAATGAATTGGAAGGCTCAGAGGCCAAAAGATTCATCATTAGATGTAAGTAAAGCTAAAAAACTTTTAAAAAATAAACCAGAAACAATTGAAAAAAGTCTTGAATGGTATTTTAGCGATACTCATTTATCATAATTATATTTATTAATCAAAATTTTAAACTAAATTTAAGAAATTGAAAAAATTATTAAAAAATAAATGTAAAAAAATCAAATTAGTTCTAACTGATGTAGACGGTGTATTAACAGATGGAGGAAGATATTATTCAGAAAAAAGTGAAATAATGAAAAAATTTCATGTGAGAGATGGCATGGGTGTCAATATTCTATTACGAAACGGAATTTCAACTGCAATAGTTACAAAAGAAAATTCAAAAATTGTAAAAAAATGGGCTAAAGAAATGAATGTTTCAAAAACCTATTCTGGAATTAAAAACAAAGAAAAAGAGTTAGAAAAAATATGTAAATTCTACAAAATTTTACCGGATGAAGTGGCATTTATTGGTGATGATGTTAACGATATTGAATTGATGAAAAAAGTAGGATTTTCTGTGACTCCTTCAGATGGAATTTTACAGGCTAAAAAAATTGCAAATTATATTTGTAAATCTTCAGGTGGGAATGGAGCCTTGAGAGAAATGATTGATGTGATTTTAAAAGAAAAATTTGCAGATAAAACTAATTGGTACTGAGTCAAATTTAATAGGACATATTTTAGAGAATAAACATGGTATTCATTGCTGCAGAAATTGGAATAAATCATAATGGAGATATTGAAATTGCTAAAAAGCTAATTGATCTTGCAGTTTCATCTGGATGCGATGCAGTAAAATTTCAAAAAAGAACTGTAAATAAAGTATATTCGGAAGAAGTTCTAGATGGGCCAAGAGAAAGTCCATGGGGCACGACACAACGTGAACAAAAAGAAGGTTTAGAATTTTCCACAGCAGATTATAAAATTATTGATAAATATTGTAAACAAAAAAATATTCAGTGGTATCTTTCATGTTGGGATATAGATAGTCAAATTGAAATGAGAAAATTCAAGACTAAATATAATAAAATTGCATCAGCAATGTTAATTCATACTAAATTATTAGAAACTATTGCTGAGGAAAGAAAACATACATTCATTTCCACAGGAATGAGTACTATGAATGACATTTCAAAAGCAATTAAAATTTTCAAGAAACATAAATGTTCATTTGAATTAATGCATTCACATAGTAGTTATCCAATGAAAATAGAAGAAGCCAATCTAAAACTCATTCAAACTCTTAAAAAGAAATTCAAATGTGATGTGGGTTACAGTGGTCATGAATCAGCAGCATCATTAATTTGTGTTGCAGCTGTACTACAAGGTGCCACTTCAATTGAGAGACACATTACCTTAGATAGAACAATGTATGGTAGTGATCAAGCAGCTTCTTTAGAGCCAGAAGGTTTACTTCGACTTGTAAGAGACATCAGAGCATTAGATATTATTTTAGGTGATGGAAAAAAGAAAATATGGGATTCAGAAAAATCGGCTATGAAAAAACTTAGAGAACGATTAGTTTGAGTTCAATAAATGAACAAATTATTAAAACCATAACAGAAAGCTCTAACCTAATTTTAAATTCAAGGGATTTATCAGAAAAAATTGAAGAGTCAATTAATGAGATAATCAAATGTTTCAAAACAGGAAACAAGATAATTATTTTTGGTAATGGTGGTAGTGCAGCAGATGCACAACACATAGTTGCAGAATTCATCGGAAGATTTCAGAAAGAAAGAAAAAGTTTGCCTGCAATTTCTTTAACTACAGATTCATCAATTATTACTTCATTGTCAAATGATTATTCGTACGAAATAGTTTTTAGCAGACAATGTGAAAGTCTTGTTTCTAAAGGCGATGTAGTAATAGGGATTTCTACTAGCGGTAATTCAAAGAATGTGGAAAAAGGGATTAAAACGGCGAAAAGTATGGGTGCAGTTACAATAGGACTACTTGGGGGAGATGGGGGCATTATCAATAATGTTGTAGATATTCCAATTGTGGTTAAATCTACCAATACTGCAAGAATTCAGGAAGTTCACAGAGTAATTTATCACATAATATGTGGAATTGTTGAAGAGGAATCAACAAAATAATAAATCATGGTTTTTAAAATTTAATGTCTATTAATTTTAATGTCTAGTTTATAAAAAATATAAATAATATTTCTAAATAGTTATCTTTTTTCTCTAACAACATTAACAATAGAATAAAGGATAGTTCCAGTAATTAATAATATAGTGCCTAAAATTACTCCACCGATTCCAACAAGTGCTATGTTAGTGATCACTTGTTTTTGTTCAGAGTATATCTGAATCGTCCAAGCACCAAAAATTAATCCCACTATAAGAAAACATAAACCAGTTACTCCATAATACAAGAGGGGGCGTTCAATAGCCACATGTTTTATTGTACTCATAATTACAGAAGCCCCATGTGAGATAGGTGCTTGGGAATGAGAATTATTGTCATAACTGATAGTAATTGGAACTTCAAGTATTGTCATTTGTTTTTTTAAAGATTTTATGAGAATTTCTGTAGATATTCCCATACCGGATTCTGTTGGAAAAATTTCATTTAATACTTTTTTTGAATAAGCTCGGAATCCACTTTGAGTATCAGAAAGATTAGAACCAGTAACAGTGTTTGTTAAACTAGTAATCGCCTTAATACCAATTTTTCTATACTTTGGCAAATCTTTAGTAGAACCTAAAAATCTTGAACCAATAACAATATCGGCTTTATTTTCAAATATAGGTTTTAAAACTGAATCAATTTCTGAAATTTGGTGTTGTCCATCGGCATCAAATGTTACTAAGACATCTCCATCTATTTTCTTAGATTCATTAAAAATTGTCTTGATAGCTGCACCATATCCCAAATTTTTGGGATGTTTGACAACTATTGCACCTAATGATGATGCAATGGTTTCAGTCATATCAGAAGAACCATCATCACAAACAATTACATGATCATATTTTTTCTTTAATTTTGCAACAATAGATCCAATATTTTTTTCTTCATTAAAAGCAGGAATTCCAATTATTATCTTCAAATTATTGTTTTATTATAATTTGATTATTTAACGTTATACAAATCAAACAACCATAAATGTAATTTTTATCAAAATTAAATATATCAATACATTTCATTAGATTTTCTTTTAGGTAATTTTTTCATAACAACAAAACTAATTAATTTTTTATAAATTTTATTTACATTGACCATAAATAAATATTAATTATAAAAGTATAATAATATTATCAATAAATAGTTTATAATAATTATATAGATTATATAAAAATGGAGTATAGTGGATAAATTAAAGAGATCCAAAAAAATGTTTAATAATTAAATTCAAAATGATGTTATTCAAAGTAATATGACTATAATGATATTAGTTAAATTTTTTAATAGTTAAAAAATAAAAAATTCATTGAGAATATTTTCACAAAATATAACAAACTACAACATTCCAATTCCTGAAAAATCGATACTTAGAATAAACTTAGCTTGGATAAATACAATAGAAGATTTAGAGGTCGTTTTAAAAAAACATATTGACTCAGATATATTTTTAGATTTACCCATAGGCAGAACTAAACCACCTAATAACAAATATTCTTTTGAAGATTTAATCATTATTCTTACAACTAATAAAAATATTAAATTCTTAGCAATTTCTAATGTAAATTCATCAAAAGATATTGGGAAATTCGTTGATAAAATACCAAAACATGTATCATTAGTACCTAAAATTGAGAGTCCAGAAGGAGTGAAAAATATTAAAGAAATTACAAGTATATTATCCAGTGAAAAAATTATAATGTTAGATCATGATGATCTCTATTCAAATCTAATAAAAAAAAATGAAAAACCAGAAAAATTTAAAGAATATGTCAATGACCTTACAAAATTTTGTAAAGAGAACAATGTAATAATGTTAAGAACCATAGGTGTAATTTTTAGTGATGAAGAAACACGTACAACACAATATATGAAATAATTTAAATTTCTATTACAACTCAAAATTATTATTCAGAATAATTTGATTCCATTAATTGTTGAATATATTTTGCACCAACAGTTGCAGAATAACCAATGTTATACACAGTTTTTGAGCGTATTGATCTGATTTGTTCTTCAATATCATGATCATTTTTCTCTAAATTTTTAACAAGTTTTGGAATGTCTTCTAAATTATTAGGCGAAACCACATTACCAATTTTATTTCTTATGGATATTTCAATAGGCTCTAGTGAAATATCATCAACATTGGGATTTAGATTTTTTTTTGGAACATCAATAAAAATTATCGGGCGTTCAAAAGTAAATGCATATTCTAGTGAAATCCCTGACCAATCTGAAATCATACAAAGTGATCTGTGAAATAAATCTGGAGGGATAATTCCATTTTCAAGAATAAAATTTGGATTGTCTCCAAAATTTTCTTTTATTAAATCTAGTAATTTTTTTGAATTTTTTAATGTCCTGAAATGAGGTCTTAACAATACTTTAAAATGTGATTTTAAAAGTTTGTCAATTAATTCAATACCACATATTTCAAGAAGATTCTTATCGCCGTATGATGGTACAATTAAAACTAAATTATTAGAAATTAAATTGTATGTGTGCGGTTTCTTTTCATCAAGTAATGTATCTAATCTCCCAAATCCATATTTTATGAGTTTTTTTGGTTTTAAATTATAAATTCTTTCAGTTTCTTTAATTTCATTTACATGATGTTCTCCAACACAAAAAATCGTATCATAGTTGTCAATTGCACCTTTTCGAAGATATGAATGCATACTAAACATAGAATGGAAGATGTAAACATAATGTACAGGATAAATTTTTGAGCGTTTAATATGAAATGAATTTAAATCAGGCATGTCCATTATCAAAATTTTTGTTTTTAATGTCAAAAAGAATTTTGTGCGTGCTGTACCATCTCCTATGTAGAAAGTTTTGATCTTTCTATTTTTGTTTGCAAACATGAGATCATCTTTAACTGATGTAACATAACAAATTGTTAAATTCATTTTTTCAGTCAATTCTGAAATTAATAATTTGAAATGATTTAGTGATGCTTTATTTTCAGCATAAAAGACTATGGTTCGGTCATTATTTTTTAATGACTCAAATCGACGTAATTCTTTCCAATCGTATCCTAAGGAAAATAAAGAAAAACCCATTAACATGACACCTTATTGATTAAAATCAATTTCTTTAGTTTTTATTTCTTGATTTTATTTGATATTCCATATTTGATTTTTTCCCAAAATACTTTTAGAGTAATTCCGACCCCTACTAGTACCCCCAATATTGCTTGAATAGCCATACTTCCACTACTAGGATCTAAATATGCATATGCATCAGAAATAAACAAAGTATTAACACTAATTGTTAATGTACCCATAATTATGAAAATATGATTTTTAAAATTCATATAATGTGATATTTTGTTTTGTTATTTAATATTTTTTAAAAAAATTTTGGGCAATATTTAATATATTTTATAAAAAATATGCTATTTTTATTATTCAATTAACTTGAATTTATAAATCATAATAACTTTGAATTTTTATGAAAATTGTAAATTCGGGAATAATTAATCCATTAATGATTGGATTAATTCCAATTTTGTTCATTTTTACAAATAATCTTATTGAAATTGCTTTACATTCAGTAATTATTCCAATTACAATAATTCTAGGCACAACAATTCTTTCAATATTTTTCTTATCAAAAATAACAAAAAATATTCAAAAAACAACACTTGTAATTTCTCTATTTCTGATTGTTTTTTTTGCCATAAGTTATCTAAGAGAAGGACTCTTTGGTCTTGAAGTATTTGGTATAATATTAAATCAAATTCCAATTGTAGCATTCATGGCTTTTCTGATATTATCAATTGGAGTATTTTTAATTCATAAAATCAGAGATTGGGAAAAACCAATACAAATTTTCACTGCAATATCAGTAGTAATAGTAATTTCATTTATACCAAATATCATTTTAGATTATGCTGATGATAGTTATTCTCAAAATAGTTTTCTGCAAGAAATAAAATTTAAAAATATAGAAAAACCAAACATATACCTTATAATTTTAGATGGGTATGCAAGTGAAAAATCTTTAAAGAAAGATTTTGATTTCGATAACTCAAACTTTTTGAATGACTTAAAAGATTTTGGGTTTGTTATTCCAGAACATAATTCCAGTAATTACAGATGGACAGTCTTAAGTATGAATTCAGCATTAAATATGAACTACCTCCATCATCAAGAAGGATTATCTGCAAGTAATTTCATGTTACAGAAATATATTTTTAGTAAAAATCTTGTCATGAAAACTTTCCAAGATAATGGTTACAACACAATTTTTATTGATGGTGGTGCTGCTCATAGAGAAATTAGTGTATCAAATAAAAATTTATGTCAATATACAGACAACCAATTATTTCAATCATTAATGGATAACAGTGCACTAAAATTTATTCCACAAGAATATTTTAACGATATTTGGAAAGAACCAAGAAACTGTAGTTTTTCAGAGTTAGAAAAAATTCACGAGATAGAAAGTGAGCCATTTTTTGTTTATTCACATCATAGAACCCCACATGAACCGTTTTCACGTGATGCAGATGGTAATTATATTCAATATGAGAAAAAATTTAATGAGATAGATAAAGAGACAGCAAAAAAACGTTATGTGTATCAATTAGAATATACTAATAACAAAATAACTGAAATTATTTCAAAAATTCTATCAGTAGAATCAAAACCAATAATCATTTTAGCATCTGATCACGGATGGCAACAATTTCCAAGTTCACCACCAACTAATGAAGAATTAATTCAATGGTATAGTAATTTTCAAGCATTCTATTTACCTGGGATTGATAGCTATGAATCATATGAAAATATTTCACTAGTAAATATTTTTAGAGTTATTTTTAATGATTATTTTGAAACTGATTTAGAAATATTAGAAAATAAAGTATTTTTTGTCAATATGAATAGTAAAGAAAATTATTTAGATCAGAGAGACATTACAGATATTATCAATTCTGGATATAACAAAAAACTTGAGAATTAATTATTAACAATATCATGAATATTGATGTATTCAATCTGTATCATTCAAAAATTTTAAGTGTTCAGCAACTAATTCTGAAAAGAGTTTTTTATTATTTTCAACAAAATCATGCATATCATGCTCATTAATTTCAACATTAGACAATATGGTTCCTGAAAAAAATGTTTTATTTCTTAGATTTTCATAATAAAACATATCAAAACTACATCCCAAATTATCGATTAATTGTTCATATTTTTCATAATATGATATGTCAATGGGTTTATCAATAATTTTATTAATTAAATTTGGAAGTTCCAAAAGAGAATTCACTTTAAAAACAGAAGGAATAATTTCAAATGGTTGTAGTCCAAAAATTATAGAAGGTATTCCATGTTTTACTGCCTTGTAAGCAGTTGTACCTCTAATTGTAACTAATAATTTGGAATGTTGTAATAAAAGATTATTATCAAAAGTAGGATGTATTAATTGTACATTAGGGATTTCCATTATTTCTTTATAATAATCAATTTCATTCCATCCTCTTAATCCAGCACCTTTGTGTTCTTTAACATATAACACATAATCTATTGGGATTGATTTTGCAATATGACGAATTACTTCTATTTGATCTGTATAGAATGGAGCATAATGTAAAAGGTTCATTTCCTCAACAATATTCATAGGAAAATAAACATAAGGAATTTTAAGATTAGGTGATGATACAGAAAATTTTTGAAGAAAGTTAGATCTACTTTTTTTCTTTAATTCTAAACTTAGTGTATCTGTAATAACATTAAATTTAGTCCTACCAGTATACGTGAAATTAGTTTTTATTAATTCAGAATCATTAGTACGCAAATATTGCAACAAAGCAATTATTTTGTTTTTAATCTTGGGAGTTTTATCAGCCATATACGTATGCCAAATATCATCATAGGATTCATTTTTAGGATTCACTTTATTTGGAATTAAATTTTCTAGAGAATTTTTATCCAAATCTAACGTAGTGGCATTCTCTGCAATAATGACTTTATCTTTAATTCCAGTATAATTTATAGATAAAATTTTAATCCCTCTAGTTTTACACATGTCTAATAATAATTTTTGATGATGTAACACTGGATCATATGTAAGAAAATAATCAGGTTT
>Ga0233434_1004569_pt1 | contig 10575 bp, 10 predicted proteins | sample SI_122_August201_4_FD_182738 | JGI IMG/M metagenome (GOLD analysis project Ga0233434, IMG submission 182738) | Seawater microbial communities from Saanich Inlet, British Columbia, Canada - SI_122_August2016_120_MG | ecosystem: Environmental > Aquatic > Marine > Inlet | place: Canada: British...
TATCCAAAAAAATATCCATGATACAACCATTACCTATTTAAAATATCCAGATGGAGTGCAAGGGCACATCTATGTCAGTTGGCTGCACCCCTTTAAGGAGCATCGATTAGTGGTTATTGGATCCAAAGGATCGCTTCACTTTGAGGATTCAGCTGAAAATAAACCATTATTATTTTATGAGAAAGATTCCGATCCTGACTTGAATTTATTATCATTAAAAAATAAACCATCGAGAAAAATTGAGTACGAACAAACGTTGCCTTTAACGAATGAATTAAAATATTTTATTGATGTAATCAAGGGGAAAAAGATCGATAAAGCGACATTTGGAGATGGTTTAGATGTAGTAAAAATTCTGGAAATGGCCACAAATTCCTTAACAAATAAAACTCTACCCGTATCTCCCGCTTAATGTGGAAAATACATTTGTCCGTCCTTGAAGAGCAGGTGAAAAGTGGAGCATAAACAATGAATACAAATTCTTTTTTCGTACATGATACAGCAGTGATTGATGAAAACATTTCCATTGGTAATGGAACAAAAATCTGGCACTTCTCTCACATCCAATCCGGTGCAGTTATCGGCCAAAACTGCTCACTGGGCCAAAATGTGAATGTGGGGAATAATGTTAAAATTGGTAATTCAGTAAAGATCCAGAATAATGTATCTGTTTACGAAGGCGTTGAACTGGAAGATTACGTCTTCTGCGGCCCATCCATGGTATTTACAAATATTCTTTTGCCCAGATGTGAATTCCCCCAGAGAGGATCTGAATTTTATGATAAAACGCTGGTAAAAAAATCAGCGTCAATCGGAGCCAATGCCACAATCGTTTGTGGCAATACGATTGGCCAGTATGCAATGATTGGCGCCGGTGCAGTTATTACAAAAGATGTGCCGGACTTTGCACTCATCCTGGGGAATCCCGGTAAAATTGCCGGTTGGGTAGATAAGAAAGGCAACCGTCTTGAATTTGATGAAAATGGATTGAGTCAATGCGGTCAATTTCAATTTGATGGAAAAATTGTATCTGTTTTGGAGGATAGTTGAAAATTATAACTGTCCTTGGGGCCCGGCCTCAGTTCATTAAAGCAGCCATGGTTTCGGAAAAATTGGCTGCAATAGATTCATTTTCAGAAGTAATCATCCATACCGGCCAGCATTTTGATCAAAATATGTCAGATATTTTTTTTAATGAAATGGGGTTACCGAAACCGGATTATAATTTAAATATTAATCAAATGAGCCATGGCCAAATGACGGCCAAAATGATAGAAAAAATTGAACCCATTTTGATGGATGAAAAACCGAATGGCGTATTGGTTTACGGCGATACCAATTCGACCCTGGCGGGCAGTCTCACAGCAGCAAAGTTGCATATTCCTGTATTCCATGTAGAAGCGGGGCTCCGAAGCTATAATAGAGCAATGCCCGAAGAAATCAACCGTGTGCTGACCGATCATCTTTCCAGTCTACTTTTTTGTCCTACGGAGAATGCTGTTAATATACTGGGGAAAGAGGGGATTCAAAAAGGCGTCGAAAATTGTGGCGATGTCATGTATGATGCATTCCTAAAATTCAAGCAGCAAATTGAAAATGGTAAAAATGAAATTCCTGAAGGTGATTCCCCTTATGTTCTAGCCACCGTACATCGTCCGGAAAACACGGATAATAATAAAAACTTAATTTCTATCTTTAAAGAATTGGATAAGGTTAACGAAAAGATTAGAGTTGTACTGCCACTTCATCCTCGTACGAAAGGGCAACTTCATAAATTTGGAATTCAAACCAAGATCCAATGGGTAGAACCAGTAGGATATTTATCCATGCTTTCTTTATTGAATTCAGCTGAAATGGTAATTACGGACAGTGGAGGACTGCAAAAAGAAGCTTTTTTTGCTGAAAAGAAATGCATCACTGTTCGGGATGAAACAGAATGGACAGAACTGATTGATATTGACGTGAATCGGCTTTCTGCTCCTTCAGAATTAAACGGTATATTTGAAGGTATGAGAGCAAACGAATGTGATTTTTCCAAGAAGCTTTACGGCAATGGTAATGCAGGAAAAATTATTGTGGATTCTATGGTAGAGTATTTTGCTTAATATGAAAAAATTCAGTAACTAAAAATGTAAACAACTAAAAATGATTTCAACAATATTATCTAAAATTCGTCACCCTTTGGTGGCGAATTCTTTTTATTTATACCTGGCTTATTTTGCCGATTATCTGCTGGCCTTGCTCATACTGCCATTTATTGCCAGGGTGCTGGGTCCCGAAGAATTAGGATATGTTGGTTTGGCTCAGACATTTGGCATTTTTATTTTATTGATTATGGAATTTGGCTTTCCATTAATGGCCACAAGAGAAGTAGCCAGAGAAAAAAATAATCCCGAAAAGATTAAAGTATTAATTGGGCAGATTTTTTCATTCAAATTATTTTTAATTCCTGTCATTTTAATATTATCAACAATCGTCATTCTCATGGTTCCTGTTTTCCATGAAAATCCTCATTATGTATTCATTGTAGTAATGGGATCTATTTTTCAGGGAATGGTCCCAACTTGGTATTTCCAGGGAATTGAAAAATTAAGTACGGTCGCATTTTCAAAAACAATTTTCCGGTTTCTTGGATTTAGTTTAATCTTTCTATTTGTCAGTTCAAATCAAGATGGGTGGATAGTGCTATTGGCATATATGATTTCAAGCATTTGTATCTGTCTATATTTATTTAAATATATGATAAATATTATTGGGCCATTTCACTTGGCAGGACGATCATCAATTAAAGCCATGTGGCAAAAATCAAAGAACAGTTTTTTTATTACAATACTGCCAGTGATTTATAATAATCTCAGCGTAATTGTCATGAGTATAATAGTAAGTCCGCTTCAATTGGGCTTTTATTATGGTGCCGCTAGAATTCACCGTGCATTTAACACTTTGTATGGCCCCGTGGGGCAGGCCTTTTATCCTCGCCTTGCATCAACGGATTCAGGGAATCCTGAAAAAGCGAAACAAATGACAAAGAAATTTTTGTGGATTATGACGGCTGCAGGATTCCTATTTTTTAGTATGATTTATTTTTTCACTGAGCCAATAATATTTCTCCTATTGGGGGAGGAATTCTTATTTGCTTCAACTACATTAAAAATATTTGCAATGGTTCTGCCCTTAACAGCCATTTCCCATGTTTTGGGCCGCCAGTGGTTAATGATCCGCAGAAATGATAATCAGTATGCAAAAATATTACTTATATCATCCATAATTGGAGTTGTCTCTATTTTTATTTTAATAAGATCTTATGGAATACTGGCAATACCCATATCTCTAATCATCTATGAATTATTAACCATAATATTGATTTTGGGTTTCTTAAAAAGAGCCAGGTAGATTTATGTTTTGGTCAATTAAACTCAATACTGACACACTCATTCAATTGATGCTTGGTTCAGCGGTAATCGGGATAGGCATGAGTTATGGAGATTTTTATTTATTTCACCTTATTCTAATGATAGTATGTTTGGTATTATTATTCCAAATTAAAAATAGAAATTATAAACTATTGTTAAATGAAAGGGTAGGGCATTACGACTTAATGTTTTTGCTTATGATTGGATGGTATGCCTTTTCCATAATATGGACCCCGGATATTGGATATGGAGGCAAATATTTATTCTATATTTTTTGTGGAATTTCTATATCGATGGCGATCATCTATTATAGTTCATCTAAAGATAAGTTAGATATTTTATTCAAAATTGTAGGTGGTATTTTATTGGTAGAACTCTGTATAGCTCTGTTGGAATCATTTACCAGTTTTCGTTTACCAATTTCACCCTATTCTTCCTGGTTACAATATTTTGGTAAGGACCCCGTAAGTTTTTCAGATTTTGATAATATTTTTGTCTATTCAGATTTTCGACCACCCACAGGGTTTCATTGGAATACCAATAACCTTGCAATAGCAATGATATTGATTTTGCCTTTTTTTTTTATGCAGCCATCAAATCATTGTAAAAGTGTTGGGCACAATCGCCATTACCGTTATAATTATCATGGCTGCATCCAGAGCGGTATTTTTAGGGCTAATTATAATCATATGTTTTTATTTAGGGTTTATTAAGAAAAAAATCGCAACCCTGTCTCTTATTTGGATGGTTATTTTGGGCTTATTCTGGGGCATGGCCCAATTAAGTGAAAGTCAAAATCCTCGGATCAATGAAATTGCCAATTCAATGGAAGCTCTATCATTATATCTAAAAGGCGATATTGATGTAGGTGGTTCACTAGAATGGCGTAGAGAGTTGGTTAATAATGGGTTGGCTGCTTTAAAAGAATCAAATGGATTGGGTGTTGGCGCAGGGGGATCGGTTCCCATTCAGGAAAAAATAGGCGGTGTTGCAGGTCGATTTACCAGTATGCATAATTTTTGGATAGAACTCTTGGTTGAGGGGGGCATTATTTTTTTTAGTTTAATTATTGGTTGGTATATCAGCATTACATATAACTTATTTAAAATATCAAAATGGCGAGAAAACCCTGAAATACAATATTATGGTTCTGCGTTATTTTTGGCCATGATCGGATTTGTGCCAGCTGCAATTGCCGCCAGCTCAACCATTTATTTTTTCCCAATGTGGATAATGTTTGGCTTATCTATTTCAGTTATTTATGCTTATAGAAGGAAAAGATTTCATCAACACACCACTTGATATTGCCCGGTAATCAACTTTTTTAATGTAGTCAAATAACCGGAAAGTTTTTTCCGATAAATTGAACCGAATGGGCTCAAAAGGATAAAGAAAGTAGATTTAAGAATAACCAATAGGTAAATAGACAGAACCAAGAGAAATACGTCAATTGATCCATGATGTAGTTTGAAGTATTTTATTTTTGAAAGCAACCGATTAGAAATGGTTACCACCCAATTTTTATCAGAACTTCTCCCAATATAATGAATCAGCTTTGTATGGGACAAATAGGCAACCTTATATCCCACAGATGAAGCCCTTTTACAAAAATCCACATCCTCCATCCAAAATAAATTATCGATAAAACCATTTAATTCATTGAATAAGGATTTCTTTAAGAAAAATGCGCCACCGGAGACAGAATCAGCATAAATGTATTCCGATTTATTCCGATAGATATAGTTTTTATATTTGTTGAGATAATCCAAATGATATATTTCTAACACAGCTGTCAACAGTGTGGGGAATTTCCAGAATGATTGTTGTACTTTTTCGTTCTGGTTTACCAATGTTGGCCCAACGATACCGATACGATTATGTTCATTTAAAAAAGAAACAAGTTTTGTTAAACTATCTTCAATGAGTAATGTATCCGGATTTAAAATAAATAAATGGGTCCCTTGTGCCAATTCTGCACCTTGATTAATGGCTCTTGAGAAACCAATATTTTGCTTATTTTTTATAATGGTTATTTCAGGAAATTTTGATGTTAACGTCCCCACACTATCATCTTCGGATTTATTATCGATAACAATAATTTCATACGAGGTCTTTTCCGGTGTCCACCTTTTGATAGATTGGATACAATCAATAATATATTCTTTTACATTATAGTTGACAATAATTATGGAAATATCAATCATTTTGTGACATGAAGGCCTATAGCTAAGTTCAATGAAAATATTATTATTATCGGATGCGAATTCTTCTCATACAATGAAATGGGCATTTTCTCTTCAAAAACATGGAATTAATATACTTCTATTTAGTTTATTTAAACCAAAGCAAGAGGTGTCACAACAATATCTGGATTGTGGAATAACGGTTGTGGATGCCAACTTGCAAGATAAAATCAAATATTTACGACGGCCAAACCTAAGTAAACTCAATTATATAAAATCTTTTCGGTTGCTTAAAAAAACCATTGCCACCTTTCAGCCAGATATTTTACATGCCCATTATGCATCCAGCTATGGTGTCTTGGGGTATTTATCAAAATTTAAACCCTGGATCCTGTCTGTATGGGGGAGCGATATCTATGATTTCCCTGTAAAGAGTTTCAGAAACAAATGGCTCCTAAATAAAGTGTTGAATAGCGCCCGCACGGTTTGTTCGACGAGCCAGGCCATGGCAAATGAAGTCAGTCAGCATTTTGATCGGTCTAATTTAAAAGTTGTCCCCTTTGGGATTGACCCGGATGTTTTTATTCCTACAAAAGAAAAAGATCAACCATTTACAGTCGGCACCATTAAAAGTATAGAAAAACACAATAATATTGATTGTTTTCTGGATGCAGTTAAAATAGTGATTTCTGATTACAAATTAAGTAACTTGCAGTTTCTTATCGTAGGGGAAGGATCCCAATTAGAAAAAATGAAACAAAAGGCAAAAGCATTAAATATCTATAAAAACGTCACATTTTCTGGATTTATTCCTCACGAAAGCATCGTTGAATATTATCAGCAACTATCCATTTTTATTTCAGTGTCCACAAGAGAGAGTTTTGGTGTATCTGTTCTTGAAGCCGCCGCATGTGGCGTTCCGGCAATTACATCAGATGTGGGGGGGTTACCCGAGGTTAATCAGCATAATCATACAGGTTGGATCATTCCACCAAGCCAACCCCAAGTATTAGCAGATACCATCAAGAAACTCTATAATGATGATCACCTTCGAACCCAATTGGGCAACAATGCAAGGAGCCGCGTGACTCAGAAGTTTAACTGGAAATCCAATGTGCAAAAAATGATCCATATCTATGATTCAGTAGTAAGTGATTCATGAAACATCAATGGATACAAAGGGTAGGGGTATTGGGTTTGGTCTTTTTTTCAACTTTTTTAGAAAGTTGCAGTAATACAGGTGTAACTGAAGATCCCTATATTGATCCCCACATCATATTTACTTCGAGAAGATGGTGGAATTATGATATTTTCATTGCAGATGTTTATGGGGGTCACATGACCCACCTTACCAAAAATAAATGGCTGGATTTTAATCCCGCCGTATCTCCAGACGGCTCCAAATTGGCCTTTGTTTCCGATCGAGATGGGAATCGGGAAATATATACAGTCGATTTGGTATGGATGGATGGATACACTCAATGGGAGGGGAGATCTTTGACCAATATTACCCATTCACCTCAACATGACTGGACTCCAAAGTTTTCACCCACGAGTGAAAAAATTGTTTACACAACCTATTTTCCTGAGAACGACAACTATGACGTATTTGTGATGAATGCGGATGGTTCAAATAAAACAAATATTACCAATTCACCTGGGTATGATAAATACCCTCAATTTTCCCCCGATGGTTCATTCATCATTTATCAAGCCTGGCAAAAGGGGAAAATGGAAATTTACTTTTCCAATTTATTGGACGGAAATATTATAAACCTAACACGGAATACCACCGCTCACGATATTATTTCCCATGGGAATGCCATATCTCCTGATGGACAGACAATAGTTTTCACGTCAGAAAGAGATGGAAATCGAAATATATATGTAATGAATACAGATGGAACAGAACAAACACAGTTAACGACACACCTTTCTCACGATTATGAACCGGCTTTTTCACCCGATGGTCTCTCAATTGTTTTCACGTCTGAAAGGGATGGGAATAAAGAAATATATATCATGAACAATGAAGGGAATAATCTTACTAACCTATCAAACAATTCCGGTGATGATTGGAATCCAAGGTATTACCCGGATAATAGAAAAATTGTTTTCCAATCTACCCGAGATAGGAATTGGGAGATATATATGATGAACTTAAATGGGTCTAAACAAACCAATTTAACCAATCACCCCAGAACGGATTACTCTTTTGTCGTTCTGCCACTTCAAAACCCCTAACAATATAAATAATATTTATGCATGTGTTATTAATAACACAATACTTTCCACCCGAAATTGGTGCTGCCGCCACACGTTGGGGAGATTATGTTAAAATTTTAACCCAAAAGGGTCATCGCGTCACCGTTCTTTGCGAAATGCCCAATTATCCACTCGGATCCTATTTCCCAGGATATAAACGGCAATGGGTGAAACAAGAGAAGGTGTCTCCAAACTTAACCATAATTCGATCATTTGCATGGGCAAATAACCGGGATTCTGCCATCAAAAAACTGGGCCATTACCTCGTATTTATGTTTAGCGGCCTTTTAACGGCATTTAGATTAAAAAACTATCATGTGTTGATTGTGTCCTCACCACCATTATTTGTCGGCGTTATTGGTGCTATTATTTCAAAAATAAAATCAATACACTTTTTCTTGGACATTCGAGATCTTTGGCCTGAATCTGTTATGGCACTGGGAGAGGTAAGGTCAAAATGGGTGTTTAACATGGGTAAAAAACTTGAATCATTTATCTACAAATCAACAAACGGGTATATTCTCACGGTTCCTGGATTCCAAAAACATTTTACAAACCATTATCCAGAACAATTAAATAAACCAATGATTAACCTTATTAATGGCATCAGTAATACGTTTTTTGATTTAGCGAAAAAATATGACAGAATACCGGGAAAAAGGTTTGCCGTTCTATATAGTGGTAATATGGGATTAGCTCAAGGTTTAGAATCGGTGATTGAAGCAGCAGACATACTGCAGAAATATCCTATTGACTTCAAATTTGTTGGCAGTGGCGTGAAACAAAAGGCATTAAAAACAAAAGCTGATAAACTGGGATTAAAAAATGTGGTGTTTCTACCAGTACAAAAAAAGGAAGAATTAATTAAATTGATTAAAAAGGCTTCTGTCTGCCTAGTTCCACTCAAAAACAATCCGCTTTTCAAAAATGCTATTCCCTCAAAAATGTTTGAATACATGGCTTGTGGCCGACCGGTCATTGTGAGTATTTCAGGTGAGGTGACCGAAATTATAAAAAAAGCAAAAAGCGGTTTAATTTCATCACCTGAAGATGCAAATTCTATAGCGGATTCAATACTGTATTACTACAATAACAGGGGTAAAATAATCGAACAGGGGCGAAATGGTGTGATGTACGTCAAAGAAAATGTCAGAAAAGAAGTGTTAATATCTCATGTTATGAAAAAAATGCAAAATGCAATTAACAAAAAGTCAACTTTATAGACGATATTCGACAGAAATTATATGAGATTAAACAATGGGTAATGGAAAAACATACAATCGGAGTCTTTTAGGTTTTCTTTTAAGTGCCGATTTAATTGCAGGTTTTTTTGCATTTTCTATAGGATTTAAGACTAATATATTGAATGGAGAAGGCGGTTTATTAACTTGGTTTATATTTTCTGAAATATTATGGATATCATTATTTGCCCTCTCCAATTTATATGACACCCGTGCGACCCTGTCGAGGTTTGAAGAAATATTAAGTATAGTTCCTACAGTTTATTTTACACTGATATTTATAATTACCGGTCAGGTGATGAATCTTTATCTACTTCCATTCGAATTAAAACAAATATTAGTGTATGGGTTTATACTTTCAGGATTTCTTATCCTCGGTAGAATATTGATTCATACCATTCAGAAATTATTGTTAAAACAGAATATTGGGCTGAAAAAAGCTGTGATTTTAGGTGTAAACCGGCGTGGAATAGATGTGTATGATAAATTACAGACAAGCTATCATCATGGCTTGGCCATTGCTGGATTTGTCCAAGCAAATGATGATCCAGATATATCTAAAAACAGTGAGCAGAACTTTGATATTCTTGGCAGTGAACAGACAATAAATCAAATTATAACTAAAAATCAAATTGATGATGTCATTATTGCCCTCGACAAGCCATCCCCCGAGCGAATAATGGATACCATCATGAATGTCAATGGGCATCCAGTTTCAATGAAAATACTACCGGACATGTATGAGGTGGTTACCGGATTGGCCCGTACCAACCAACTTGTTGGAGTGCCCTTGATTGATGTGAATTTGAATTTGGATACATTATATTCAAAACATTTAAAACGAATAATTGACATTTTCATTGGAACAATCTCTTTAATAAGTATTTTTCCATTTTGGATTCTCATCGCCCTGGGTATTAAAATAGATTCAAAAGGGCCCATACTCTATAATCAGGAACGAATTGGTATGGATGGAAAAAAGTTTTTAATTAACAAATTCCGCACAATGATTTTAAATGCGGAAAACGACACTGGTCCTGTTTGGGCAGGAAAAGATGATAGCCGTATTACGCCATTCGGAAAATTTTTACGAAGATTTCATCTGGATGAAACACCCCAATTAATAAATATTATTTTTGGGGATATGGCATCAATTGGTCCAAGGCCTGAAAGGCCTTATTTCATAGAGAGGCTGGAAAAAAAGTATCCCTTTTACAAAAGACGATTAAAAATCAGGCCAGGTGTATCGGGATGGGCCCAAATTAAACAACCTTATGATGAAAAATATGAAGACGTCCATCAAAAGTTGAAATATGATTTTTTTTATATCGAGAATTTAAGTTTTAGGCTCGATTTAAAAATTTTGTTAGGGACCTTTTGGGTTACAATCTTTGGACACAGCCGATAATTGGGGTTATAAGAATTATCTTTGATAAATTAACCAATTTAGGCCTAATTTCATTTTAGTAATCA
>Ga0233434_1004573_pt1 | contig 10569 bp, 15 predicted proteins | sample SI_122_August201_4_FD_182738 | JGI IMG/M metagenome (GOLD analysis project Ga0233434, IMG submission 182738) | Seawater microbial communities from Saanich Inlet, British Columbia, Canada - SI_122_August2016_120_MG | ecosystem: Environmental > Aquatic > Marine > Inlet | place: Canada: British...
GTTAGAGAAACACCTTTGTCTGCAATTCATTTAGAAAACATGTTAAAATTAGCTAGATTGGGAATAATCATTTTACCTCCCGTTACAGAATTTTACACAAAGCCTCAATCAATTGATGATATCATTAACCATGGTGTGGGAAAATGCCTTGATCAATTTGATATTGAACATAATTTGTGCCCTCGATGGGGAACCAACTAGTCTTGCCAAAATTTTTCTTAGAAAAGATAGTTCCCTCTGACAGAAAAACTGTTTTTGATATATTTTCTAATTTTGAAAACTATCAAAAACTATTTCCACAACATTTCCCATCAGTTCGAGTTCGCTCAAGTCGAGAAACCACATCTGTGGTTGAAGAACACATGATGTTAGGTGATAAAGAACTAGTAATTATGGCAAAACATGTAATTGATGAACCTACACTTCATGAGATTTTTGTTATTGGTGGTGATGCTAAAGGCACTCATATCAAAGAACAGTTCATTGATCATGAGGATGGGACAAAAATCCTAGTCGATGTAGATTTCAAATTTAAAGGAATGATGAACATATCTAACCTATTTGGGAAAGACCTGATTAGGGATAATTATTCTAAAATTTTTAACGATTTTCTAAAAATTATTTGAAACTAGTCTGATTTTGTTTCTTTGTTTTTTGTACTGGTTTCCTCATCTTTGGCTGTACTGTTAACCTCATCTTTGAAATCTTTTAGTTCCCTGTCTGCTTCAATTTTGCCTTTCTCAAATTCTCCTTTGGCTTTACCAAAAGTCTTTGCTAGTTTTGGAATTTTTGCTGCCCCAAAAATCAATACTCCTACTACTATTACTAGAATAATGATCTCTGGACCCATAACTGTCATGAATCTACCATCATCGATTTTAGATTTAAATGTTCAATTTCTTTCGTTCTTTACGCTCAATTGATATCATGCCTGCAAGATACAATGCAATCATTGGTCCTGCAATAAACCACATTGTTACCCCGCTTCCATCTGGTGTAATCACTGCTCCAAAAATTACAATTACAACAATCGCATATCTGATATTTTTTCTCCAAAAATCTGAATCAACTGCACCTGATACAGATATTGCATACATTACTAATGGAAGCTGAAATGAGAATCCAAATGCTAACAAAAATTGTAAAACAAAAGTTACAAAGTCCATAATATTTAGAAAAGTTACTAGACCTGCAGATTCACCATATCTATAAAGAAATTCCAAAATATATGGAATGACAAAATTATATGAAAAGACACAACCTGCAATAAATAATCCTAATGCTGGAAGTGAGATGCTTCTACTAACATTAATTTCATTTTCTTTTAATGCTGGTGCGATAAATCCTATTAACTCTTTGATTATAATCGGCATTCCTAAAACCATCCCTACTAGTGCTGAGATGTATACTTGTGCAAAGAAAGCTTGTCCAGGAGCTGTTTGAATTAACTGGACATTTTCTGGAACTAAGTTATCTTTCATGTGTTGCGTTACTTGCGCTGCAATATTGTTCATAGGTTCAGGTGTTGGATAATACAAAGTAGTTTGTCCTATCTGAATTGGCTCTGCATGAAATGTTAAAATGAATACTGTGATGATTCCAATAACTAGTACAATTCTAAGTAATCTTTTTCTTAATTCTTCAAAATGTAGATTGATACCGTCTAACTCAGACACCGGATATCTTTGTGTTTTATGCTATATCTATTTAGTGGGAATTGGTAATAATTTTGCTTCTGGTAATCCCAACTCTTTGAGTTGTTCCTGTGTTATATCATCAAACTCCAAAGAAATTACTGCTTTGGTATTGAATTTAATTTCCATCTCTTTTGCCAAATTACCTATATCTTTTCCAGAGTAGATTTCTTTTGAACCCTTAAGCATTATTCTTTCCCCTTTCTCCATTTCTTTGCCATTGTATTTGTCCTGAAGAAATTTTGTAATTGTTGGAATCTCTTCACTGTCGATATTATTGTAAAAGTAACAAATCCCCTTTACTGATTCATAGTCATATGCTGTACCATTTCTGTACATGAAAACTCCGATAAAGTGAGCCTCATCTTCTGGCTCTCTAATGCATTTGATCTCCCAATTCAACAATTTGCTTTCATCATAATTGATACTAGATGTTTCATCTGGTGTTAACTTCCAATATCTCATTCTTGCCATTATGTAATGTTGTAAATCATTCTGGTATAAATTCCAATATTGCCTGACTAGCAAATTTAGGTGTTATTTTTATACAAAATCGACGTATATGGATCATGGGTGATAGAATCACAGTTGTTTTAGATCCAAAAAATACTGAAAAACTACGTAACATTCAGGCAAAGATGATTAGAACATCTCCCAAATCAATCAGTTTTTCATTTGTGTTGAACCAAGTTGTAGGTGAAGGACTAAAACACTTCAAAATCTAATACAAAAACAAATTATTCATGCATACTTGTCATTGTTAATTATATGGAATCTGATAAAACAAATCCACTATACCCAATTGAAACTAATGATTATCCAAAACTCTTTGATTATATTCTAACTGCACATGGCTTGATATATTTTCAGACTTTGAAAAGAAATTATGTGATGGGCAAGGAAATGACTTTGGATGAATACAACAAACTTCGATTATTGTATGTGTATTACGGTACTGCAAATAGAAATTTAGAAGAAGTGTTTGCATGGCAAGATATCTGTATCACACTTGATGATAAAGGGATTTTTGAGAAAAATATGTATCAATCAAAAGAAGGTTTGAAAAATAAATTACTAATTGTACATAACCCACTATATGTTCCAGGTCTTTATAGAAAATATGTAGAACATACTAAAAAAAATACCAAGTAACCGATTCTGGGCTGGTAATATCAACAACAATACAAGTCCTCAGAACCGGGTTACCTACCGTGTATTTCAAAATAAGTATAAAAGCACAAAATTATTCGGAAGATAGATTAACCTCGTTCCGTTTTTTAAATTATTCATGGCAAGTTTTAATGTACATGTAACTATTGAGAACAAACCTGGAATCAGTGATCCTGAAGGTGAAACAATTCTAAATGATCTAGTACTCAAAGATACTCACAAAACAGTTTCTAAAATTAAAACTGCAAAGATGTTAAAATTTACCATTAAAGAAAAAGACAAAAAAACTGCCCAATCAAAGGTTCAAGAAATTTGTGATGATTTGAGAATTTACAATCCTATGGTAAGTAAAATAACAATAGATGTTTTTGATGCCTAAGCGATCAAAATTTTATCTTTGAAAAATTTCCTTTGACTCGATTCAAATTAAATATCTCTGAATGTAAACACAATTGTGAAAGTTGGAGTTGTAGTTTTTCCAGGTAGCAACTGCGATCGTGACATGTTTCATGTTTTGACTGATGTGTTTCATCTTGACACTCAATACTATTGGCATGATAAGGGATTGCCAAAAAATATAGATGCCGTGATTCTTCCAGGGGGATTCTCTTACGGTGATAGATTACGAGCCGGAGTAATTGCAGCCCATAGTCCTGTAATCAAGGATGTTCAAAAATTAGCAGAAAAAGGTATTCCAATTTTAGGTGTGTGTAATGGGTTTCAAATATTGGTAGAGTCTGGATTACTACCTGGAGTATTGCTCAAAAATGATTCTCTTAATTTTATGTGTGAATGGACTGATTTGATTGTTGAAAATAATAAAACTCCCTTTACCAATCAATTCAAACTAGACCAAAAAATTCCAATCCCTATTGCAAATGGAGAAGGAAAATATTATGCTGATGATGAGACTCTGAAAAAATTAAAGAAAAAAAATCAAATTGTATTTCGTTATGCTAATGTTGTTAATGGCTCACTAAATCAAATTGCAGGTGTATGCAATGAAGATGGTAATGTAGTTGGAATGATGCCTCACCCAGAACGTGCAGTAGAATCTGAAATTAATCCAATAGATAACAAACCCTCTTCTCTAATCTTTGAATCATTAATGGTACAAATGGGAGCGAAGAATTGAGTTTAGAATCCAAAGAACTAGATGAACTAAAATCAAAAATTGGTAGAGACCCCACCTCTACAGAATTACAAATTGTAGCTGCTGAATGGTCTGAACATTGCTCTTACAAATCATCTAAAAGACATCTCAAAATGTTGCCTATGGATGGACCACTTGTAATAACTGAGAAAGGATATGATTCAGGGGTATTGGATGTTGGTGGCGGTTATGTTGTTACTGCACATATTGAAAGTCATAATCATCCATCAGCTGTTGAGCCTTATGGTGGCGCTGCAACTGGTGTTGGCGGTGTAGTTCGAGATATTTTATCAGCTGGAACAAGACCTATTGCAATTTTTGATGGATTACGATTTGGAAATATAGAAAAAGACAAGCAAGCAAGGTGGTTATTCAAAAATGCAGTTACTGGAGTAGCTGATTATGGAAACTGTTTGGGAATTCCTACAATTGGCGGCGAAGTTGAATTTGATGAATGCTATGAAAACTATGCACTAGTTGATGTTGCATCAGTTGGATTTGGAAAAAGAGAGAATTTAATTAAAAATCATGCAAAAAAAGGCGACATTGTTGTACTAATGGGTGGCTCTACAGGCAGAGATGGTATAGGTGGCTCTCAATTTGCCTCGGATTCTTTGGAATCTGAAGACCGTTCTGCAGTACAAATCCCTGATCCCTTCATTGAGAAATTAATTATTGAGGCAATAATTGAGGCACGAAATCAAAAACTAATTCATGCAATGAAAGATTTAGGTGGCGGTGGCTTGTCTTGTGCAGTTTCAGAAACTGCTGAAGCCCTTGATATTGGAATTGAGATGGATGTTGATAAAGTTCACACTAGGGAGTCTGATATGCATCCTGATGAAATCATGGTATCTGAATCTCAAGAAAGAATGTTAATTGTAACAAACAAAATTAAACTAAAAAAGTTACAAGAAATTTGTAAAAAATTCCGTATTGGTTGTTCTGTAATTGGCAGTGTCAAATTTGATAATAATGTACATATTAAAAAAGGCAAAAAGACATTTGCAAATATTTCAGCTGACATTGTTGCAAATGCAACTCTGCTTGATTTACCCTCAAAAAAACCAAGATACTTGGATACAATAACTAAAGAAAAGAAACTCAAAACCATTACTGACTATTCAAAAACAATGATGAAATTATTGGCATCCCCAAATATTGCAAGTAAGATTTGGGTGTATAGTCAATATGATCATGAAGTAGGAATTAGAACTGTAATCAAACCAGGAGCTGATGCATCAGTATTACGATTAGATAATGGAAAATACCTTTCAGTAAAAATTGATGGTAATCCAAAACAATGTTACATTAATCCACGTGAAGGTGCAATTGGATGCTTTGAGGAAGCATGCAGAAATGTTGTATGTACTGGTGCCAAACCAATTGGCATGCTTGATCATTTACAATTTGGCAGTCCAAAAGATCCTGAAATATTTTGGACATTTTTAGAATCATTAAAGGGGATTACTGACTTTGCAAAAGACTTTGAAATTCCATGTATTGGAGGTAAAGTGAGCCTGTACAATGAAACTCCTGTAGGTCCAATCAAACCCACTCCGCTAATTGGTATTTTGGGATTAATTGACAAAAAACCGTTGGTTTCTCAAAAAATCTCTGCTAATGATTATCTCATAATAATTGGTGATACAAAAGATGAACTTGGTGGCTCTGAATACTTTGAATATATTCACAAGTTTATTGGAGGCAATTGCCCTATAGTTGATTTCAAAGAATCAAAGAAAAACATGAAAACAGTCTTGGAAATTACAGCACAACAAATTCCAAAAGTAGCTCATGATTGCTCTAAAGGTGGACTAGCAGTTGCAGTGTCAGAATTATGCATGACAAATCAAATTGGCTGTGATATATCATTAGATAAAGTTCCAGGAGAGAATCTAACTGATGAAAGAGTTTTATTTTCTGAAAGTCATTCTCGATATCTGTTGGTAATAGATGAGAACCATATGAAAAAATTAGAAAATATTCTAAAAAAGAACAAAGTTTCGTATGCGAATATAGGGAAATTTGGAGGTGACAAAATTCAATTTAACAACAAAAAGAAATCAATTATTGATCTAAGAGTTGATAAGGCGCATAAAACTTGGATAAATTCGTTAGAGGATTTGGTATTACATGGATGAAAATCACACAATAGATTGCATTGATGATAGACCAAAGGAAAATTGTGGTGTAATTGGAATTTTTAGTCTTGATGGAACCAATGTAATTCCAATGGCAATTGATGCATTACGTGCATTACAGCACAGAGGTCAAGAAGCTTGGGGACTTGCAATTCCAAATAAAACGCCTCTAAAGAAATTAGGTCTTGTATCTTCGGCATCATCGGAATTCAAATCAATTGCAGAAGAATATGCATCTTCATCTGTAATTGGGCATGTTCGATATTCTACTATGGGTAGAAGTTCTTTGGAAAACGCACAACCACTCAAAGTCAAAGATTTGTGCGTAGCTCATAATGGTACTATTGCTAATGCTCAAGAACTATCAAATTTGGTTGGTGGCTGCTCATTTACTCCTCAAAGTGCAAGTGATACTTTGGTTGCAGCCCAAAGACTGGTATCATTAATTTCTGAAAATGGTGAGATGGGAAAAGCACTATCTGTACTAAAAAATGAAATGGTAGGTTCGTATTGTTTTACATTTATCTCTGATGATGACTCTGTTTATGCTGCACGTGATCCTAAAGGATTCCGTCCGATGGTATTGGGGCATAAAGAATCAGACAACACATACATTGTAGCTTCTGAATCATCTGCAGTTTCAGCAGTTGGTGCAAAAATGCAACGAAATGTAAAACCTGGGGAATTAATTCATCTAAGTAAAAATGGATTAGAAACTGAAATGTTTTCAGATAATCCTACACGTGCACACTGTTCTTTTGAATTCACATACTTTGCACATCCATCAAGTAACATGGAAGGAACTAACATCTATGTTGCAAGAAAAAATATTGGTAGATTTTTGGCAAAAAAATTCCCAATCAAAGATGCTGATTTGGTAATTCCTGTCCCTGATTCAGCACGTCCTGCAGCATTAGGATATGCACAAGAATTGGGAGTATCCTTTGATGAGGGATTACTCAAAGACCGATATAGTAAGAAAGGACCATTACGAAGTTTCATTGAGCCTCACCAATCAGACAGAGTAGAGATTAACAGATGGATTATCCCAATTAGAGAAATCATTGAAGGCCAACATGTGGTAGTAATTGATGATAGTTTGGTTAGAGGTACTAGTTCTAAAGCAATTATCAAAGCATTGCGACGGGCAGGTGCTAAAAAAATCAGCATGGTGATTACATATCCTCAAATCAAATTCCCTTGCTATGCTGGAATTGATTTCCCATCTAAGGAAGAACTTGCAACATTTTCTGATAAGGAAATGACTGAGGAAGAAACAACTGAAATGGTGCGAAAAAATATTGGTGCTGACTTTTTGGGGTACAATGATGCTGAGAATTTAGCTGCAGCAGTTGGAATTCCTAAAGACTCTATGTGCTTTACATGCTCATCAGGGAATTATGAATCCCTTGGAATTACTCCAGAATTTAAAAGCAGAGAAGAAATCAAAGGAGAATAGGGAATTTTTTTAAATATATTGGAATGAGTAATTAGTTATGCAAGCAATTTGGAATGGAATAGTAATTGCAGAAAGCGACAATACTGTTGTAGTTGAGGGAAATCATTATTTTCCATTTGATTCAATCAAAGAAGAATATTACACGAAAACTGATATGACTACTGTTTGTGGTTGGAAGGGAATGGCAAATTACTATTCAGTTACCGTTGATGGGAAAACTAACAAAGATTGTGCATGGTATTATGAAAAACCAAATGATGCAGCATCCAAGATAAAAGGTATGATTGCTTTTTGGAATGATGTTGAAATTTCCTAGCAGTTAAATCTAATTAAAATCAAGTGTGATTGTGAAGTTTCTTACAAGTGGTAAAGTAAAGGACCTTTATGATGTAGATGAAGATACAATTCTTTTCAAGTTCTCTGATAGGGTTTCAGCTTATGATGTTAAATTTAAACAAGACATTCCTAAAAAAGGCGAAATTTTGTGTAAATTTGCAGAATTTTGGTTTCATGAATTAGATGTAGCAAATCACTTCATTCGTCGTGAATCAGATACTGAAATTGTTGTAAAAAAGATGCAGATGCTTCCAATAGAATGTGTTGTTCGAGGCTATTTTTATGGAAGTTTGGTGAGTCGTTGGAAGAAAGGCGATGTAAAAGTACCTAATGGCACTGATACTACATTAGCTGCAAAACTACCTGAACCAATTTTTGATCCTACAACAAAATCTGAACATGATATCCCAATTGACAAAACAAAAGCATTGGAAATGAAACTAGTTACTGAAGAACAATACGCTTGGTTGGAGAAAACCTCCATTGATATTTATAAAAAGATGGCACAAATTGCAGACAATGTTGGTTTTATTTTAGCTGATTTGAAATTAGAATTTGGACTATTAGATGGAAGGATTACTTTGGGTGATTCAATTGGTCCTGATGAATATCGTTTATGGCCAAAAGACTCCTTTGAGGTGGGTAAAATTCAAGAAGCATATGATAAACAACTATTACGTGATTGGCTAACTGCAAATGGTTATCAAAAACAATTCGATGATGCCAGAAACAAAGGAGAAGAACCAATTGCCCCAGAAATTCCGCAAGAAATCATTACAAAGATGACTCAACGTTATGTTACTGCATATGAGAAATTAACTGGAAATACTCTTTAGTCATCAAATAATTGATCAATCATGGAGCCTGAAGATAAAACAGAACTTGAAACTTTATTGAACATTGTGATTAATCAAATTCCATCTTACACTAATATGGTAAACTCTGCACACTGGGATGTAAACTCTGATGATTGTATCTTTGGCATGGTATATCATTCGTTTGTTGCAAAGTCTACTGAATACATCACAAACAAACAAACTGATACAGAACAGACTATGAATGCTGAAGCAACTTTTGAAATGATGAATTCTATTACTGAGATATTCAATGATAGATTAGCAGATATCAAACAAGCAATAGTTTCTTCATCAAACTCTTAATCTACTCATAACATTACTTACTCAACTCGAATCAAATCTTTGATGATACACAAAATACATTCTTAATTGACCATTTGTCAACATATCTTCCAGAATTTCCCTTTTTTTGATATTTTACAAAATTTTTAAAACCGCTATGATAATTATACTACCTGAACCATATTTATGATAGCGGTACTGATATTATTGGATGCATTATCATATTTTTAGTAGCAATTATAATGATTTTGATACTGGTATGAGATTTATTGAAATCAGAAAAAATTGATGCGATTGGACAAAAAAATATGATACAAGGATCTTTTAGATCAGATTTGAAGGTAAATTTAGTATGTCTACGTTATTAGAAAAGCAAATCAAAGTAAATCGTATTGTTACGACAAGTATTGAACATGCACGAGCAATTGAAGACCCTGCTCGGGCAAAAATTGTGGAAATTTTATACCATCAAGCATTATCTGCAGATCAAATATGCACTGCTCTGAAAAAATCAGGGTACAAAAAAGCACTAACCACTGTCCGCCATCATTTAGAAATTCTAAAAGGATCTGGATTAATTGAAATTGCACGAATTGAAGAATCTAGAGGAGCTATAACAAAATTCTACAGTACATCTACTAAACTGTTGGATTTTCAAACCCCTGATGATTTTGATTCAAAATACTCAAAAATCATCGACAATACTTCTACAAAAATTGAAAAGATTCTCAAAGGATTAGCACCAAAGACTGGAAAATCAAAAAGCAAAAAATCTGAAGGATATTCTCAGTATTTAGTAATGGAGATTATGAATCGAGCCATGACTAATGTACTTGAAAATCCTGGCAAAAAATAATGGATGAAAAAGCAGTAAAACTATTTTCTGCAAAGAATCTTGTTTTCATTGCAACTCTAATGAAGGATGGTTCTCCACAAGTGTCTCCTGTTTGGGCAAATTATGAAGATGGATATGTTTTGATAAACACTGCTGAAGGTAGAATCAAACACAAAAATGTTTTACGTGATCCCCGTGTTGCAATTTCAGTAGTGTCAAAAGATAACCCACTTGACATGACAACAATTCGTGGAATAGTTGAGGAATTAATTCCAGACTATGATTATTCCCATGCAGACAAACTTACACAACAATACATGGGTAGAGAACACTATCCTTTCAAACGTGATGATGAAAAAAGAATCATTCTAAAAATAAAACCTAACAAAGTTTTTGTCTTGCCTGAATTAAAGATGCAAGAGTAATGATTTAGAATATTTCTAAATTCGAATTTAGAAATACAGTAAACACTGTATGTGGTATTAGAAAAAAGGATGTATAGACAGGGCTTAACGACGACGTTTAGCTGCTGCCTTTCTCTTTGGAGCGGCTCTGCGTTTAGTTGCTGCCTTTCTCTTTGGAGCTGCTTTTCTTTTAGCTGCTGCTTTTCTCTTAGGAGCTGCCTTTCTCTTTGGTGCG
>Ga0233434_1004574_pt1 | contig 10566 bp, 13 predicted proteins | sample SI_122_August201_4_FD_182738 | JGI IMG/M metagenome (GOLD analysis project Ga0233434, IMG submission 182738) | Seawater microbial communities from Saanich Inlet, British Columbia, Canada - SI_122_August2016_120_MG | ecosystem: Environmental > Aquatic > Marine > Inlet | place: Canada: British...
GATGTGATTAAAATTGTATCCACATTAAGTAGGGGATAATATGCTTGGTTTGGGAATTGAAAGTACTGCTCATACTTTTTCTTGTGCCATAATTGAAAAAAAAGGGACGAAGGGTAAAATCCTCTCTGATATCAGAAAAATCTATCGTCCTGAAGCTGGTGAAGGAATTCATCCTAGAGAAGCATCTCGTCATCATATTGAAAATAGTCCTTCTGTATTATCTGAGTGTCTTAAAGAGGCAGATGTATCAATTCAAGATTTAGATATAATTTCATATGCTGCTGGACCTGGATTAGGTCCTTGTCTTCGTGTTGGTGCTGTAGTTGCAAGATCTTTATCTTCATTTTATAAAATTCCAATTTATCCTGTAAATCATGCAATTGGTCATATTGAATTAGGAAAATTACTAACTGATGCACGTGATCCTTTAGTTCTTTTAGTTTCTGGTGGTCATACAATGCTTTTGTCCTTTCTTGATAAACAGTGGAGAGTTTTTGGTGAAACATTAGATATTACATTAGGTCAATTACTTGATCAATTTGGTAGATCAATTGGATTTGCATCCCCTTGTGGAAAAAATATTGAAGAATTAGCATCTACTTCTTCAAATTATATTCCATTACCATACTCTGTTAAAGGAAATGATGTTTCTTTTTCTGGATTATTATCTGCAACAAAACCTATTTCTAAAAAAAGTAAAGTTGATGCATGTTATTCTCTTCAAGAAACTGCTTTTGCAATGATTAGTGAAACTGTAGAACGTGCATTATCTTTTACGCGTAAAAAAGAATTAATGATTGTAGGCGGTGTTGCAGCTAACAAGAGATTATCTGAAATGTTAAAAGATGTATGCAAAAGACATGGTTGTAAATTTTTTGTTGTACCATTACGGTATGCGGGTGATTGTGGCAGTCAAATATGTTGGACTGGACTTTTAGAATCACAAGTTAAGGAAGGTGCTTCATTAAAGGATACATTTGTCACTCAATCTTGGAGATTGGATTCAGTAGTAGTTGATTATTGAGAGTCTTTTTGATCTATTGTTTGTTCTATACTATTTACCCAACCTTTTGTATTAAAAACTCCAAATTTGTATGTCTGTTCACCATCTTCCATTTTTGCTGTAAAACATACTTTTTTTATAAATAATCCTTCTTTCCATGTTTTAACTACATTTTCTAACGGAACATCAAGTACCGTTTCACCCATACGTTTTGTAAAATCCATTATTCTTGATTTTGTTTTGTCAAATGCTAGTCTCTTATTTGTTAATGTTAAAATCCCTGGACCTAAATTATCCTCATTACAATCCTCTTGTTTTATTCTTTTTTCACCCTCTTCCATGATTAACTTTTATTGAATTCTTTTGGATATAATGTTAGTGAAATTAATTAAAAAAGGTGCTGAGGCTGATATCTATACAGGTATGTGGAATAATTCTAAATCTGTTTTTAAAATTAGAAAAATTAAAAATTATAGAAATTCTTTACTTGATTTAAAAATACGTAAACAACGTACAATTAAAGAATCACAAATACTTTCTCAAGTGAAGTCTTTTGGGATTCCTTCACCACTTGTTTATTTTGTTAATTTAGAAAAAAGCATGATTGTAATGCAAAAAATTCCTGGAAAGTCTGTACATGATTTATCTCATTCAAAAATTGTTGAAGTATCTACAGAAATTGGTAAGTTAGTTGGACTTTTACATAAAAATGGAGTTATGCATGGAGATTTAACAACATCTAATTTCATTTTATTTAAAAATATTATTTACATGATTGATTTTGGTCTTTCACAAAACACAATAAAACCTGAAGACCACGCAGTTGATTTACGATTGATTAAAGAAATTCTTAATAGTGCACATGCAAAAATTATGGAATCTTCTTGGAAAAATTTTCTAATGGGCTACAAATCTATAGTTGGAACTGCTTATCAGACTAAAATAATAAAATTAGTTGGAGATATTGAAAGTCGTGGTAGATATGCACGAGTTGTCTGATCTACTTTTTGTATCTTCAAATCTTCATAAATTCAAGGAGGTTAAAGAAATTTTAGATTCTTTTGGAATATCAATTCAATTTTTTAAATTAACTTTAGTAGAAATTCAATCAAATTCTATTAGAGAAATTGCAATCAAAAAAGCTCAAGATGCATTTTCAAAATGTAAAAAACCTTTGATTATTGAAGATGATGGACTAAATATTGATTCTCTTGATGGATTTCCAGGTCCTTATTCATCTTATATTCATAAAACTATTGGAAATAAAGGAATTCTTAATTTATTAAAAAAAAATAGAACTGCAAAATTTGTTTCAACCATAACATATTATGATAAAAATATTCTTGAATCTTTTGAAGGAAAACTTATTGGAAGTATATCTAAGTCTGAAAAAGGAAAAGGTTGGGGATACGATCCAATTTTTATTCCAAAAAATTTAAAGAAAACTTTTGCTGAATTAAATAATAAAAATATTATTTCACATAGATACAAAGCTTTGAAAAAATTTTCTAATTGGTATTTGAATAAGTAGAAATAAAACGATCAATAAATCGTTCATTATTTTGCAAAATTGATATTCTTGAAACCAAACTTTCATCCATTATTGAAAATATTTTACTTTGTTTAGCTATTTGCTCACTAAATTTTTTTACTTCATGCATTTCTAGCATATTTTCATGTTCAAGTCTATTGGTTGAACGTCCAATATGCATATATGATTTAATTTCAATGAAATGTGGACTAGCTTTTCTAAACATATCTGCAAATGCAGGTATCATTTCTTTTTGATCATTATAATTTCTAATCAATGTAATTCTTAGAACTGTTCGTGTATCTAGATTTTTTAGCATGTCTAATGTACGATTCCATCTTTCCCATGAATCATCGTATTTTGGTTTGTTAATTTTTATAAATGATTCATAGTCTGCAGCATTTGTTGATAGATACAATTGTGTTGGTAATGCATCCTCATCTTGTAATTTTTGAATCATATCTGGTTCTTGTCCATTTGTAACAAGAAAAATTGATTTTGTTGCTTCTAGTGATTTTAGATATTTAATTAGTTCTGGTAATTTTGGATACATGGTAGGTTCTCCTGAAAGTGAAATTGCATAATGTGTTGGTAATAATGATTCATCTAATCTTTGGTTATCGTTTCTTGAATCTCCATAAAACCCATCAATTAGTTTTTTTCTTTCACCCATCAATTTTTTCAAAATTTGTTCAGGTTCTGCAACTTGTTCTGGCTCCATTTTCATTGCATCATAAAATTCCATAGGTCTCCAACAATACACGCAACGATTTTCGCAATGCATTCCAGCTGGTGAAAATTCCATACACCTATGAGTTAAAATTCCATAAAATTTATGCTTGTAACAACTTCCTTCATGTTTGAATGATTTTTTGGTCCAATGACATAATTCAACAGTTGAGTGATCTGCTACTCCATACTTTGCTTTTTTGAGTTGAGCAGCTATTGCTGGTTTGATTTGTATTAGATTTTCATCATTATTATCGACAATTTCTCCAGAACAACTCATACATTGAACATTAATTTGATTTACTTAAATTCATTTAGATGGTGAGTATTTGGGTAAAATAGTACATTCATCGAACTAAAGTGTAATTTAATAACTGGAATTACTGAAATATATCATAAATTGAAAGTCAAATATGCTATAGTATTTTTGTTTTTACTTGGTTCTACACTAAGTATTCCAATTTCCCCTATTTTGGCAGCATCTGATATTGATAATGATGGGGTTCTAGATGATGTTGACAGTTGTCCTCGTTTACAAGAAGATTATTTTGGAGATATTGATGGTTGTCCTTCAAAAACTATCAATTGGGTTGATTCTGATAATGATGCTATTCCAGATAATATTGATCAATGTATTTTGTTACAAGAAATCTATAATGGATTTGAAGATGAAGACGGTTGCCCAGATGATATTTCATCTGAATTAATTTTTGACCAAGACTTGGATGGCATTGCTGACTTACAAGATAACTGTCCACTAATTTCTGAAACTTACAACAACTTTCAAGATGAAGACGGTTGCCCAGATACACTTGCAATTGATTCTGATTTTGATGGCGTTCAAGACTTTTTAGATAATTGTCCTACAACTAAAGAAACTTGGAATGGATTTGCAGATTTTGATGGTTGCCCAGATGAAATAATTAATCCTGATACTGATTATGATGGAATTTTAGATATAGATGATCAATGTATTAATGAACGTGAAAGAATTAATGATTTCCAAGATGAAGACGGTTGCCCAGATATTTCTCCAAAACATTTAGCTCTTGATACTGATTCTGATGGTATTAGAGACACTATAGATATGTGCCCATATCAAAAAGAAACTTACAATAATATTCAAGACACTGACGGTTGCCCAGATGAACGTTCAACTGAATTATTTGTTGGTAATATGATGAGTGATTCTGATTCTGATGGTATTGTTGATAAAATTGATAATTGTCTTACATTACCAGAAACTTACAACAACTTTCAAGATGAAGACGGTTGTCCTGAATATTTTTCAGATTATGATACTGATTATGACGGAATTTTAGATAGTGTTGATGATTGTAAACTAGTACAAGAAACATTCAACAACTTTCAAGATGAAGACGGTTGCCCAGATGATATATTTAATGAAATCCTAATTTATGATTCTGATAATGATGGTTTACTTGATAATGTAGATAATTGTCTTACATTACCAGAAACTTACAACAACTTTCAAGATGAAGACGGTTGTCCTGATTTTATTTCACAAACTGATTCTGATTATGACTCAATTTTAGATGCTTTTGATGATTGTAAATATGCTGTAGAAACTTACAACAACTTTCAAGATGAAGACGGTTGCCCAGATACACTTTATGACCAAACATTTACTGTTGATTCTGATAATGATGGATTTGTAGACAATGTGGATCTTTGTCCTAATACCCCTGAAAATTATAATAGATTTTTAGACACTGACGGTTGTCCTGATGATCCTACTGTGATTGATTTTGATCAAGATGGAATTTCTAATTCCATAGATCTTTGTCCAACCATATCTGAAACTTATAATAATTTTAAAGACACTGACGGTTGTCCTGATTCTGTTGATATTATAGAACTATTTTCATATCAATTACCTGATTCTGACAATGACGGTGTTGATGATAGATGGGATCAATGTCTTGACGAATCTGAAAATTATAATGGCTTTGCAGACACTGACGGTTGTCCTGATGTCGTTGGAATTTCAAATTCAGAAATATCTTCTGTAATTGATTCTGATGAAGATGCAATTCCTGATGATAACGATCTATGTCCTACACTTCCTGAAAGATATAATGGTTATTTTGACACTGACGGTTGTCCTGATAATATTCCTACTACTTCAACAATAGATACTGATTTTGATGGAATTATTGATGTATTAGATGATTGTAAATATGATAGAGAAGTTTACAACAACTTCCAAGACACTGACGGTTGTCCTGATGTCATTTTTGATGATTACTCTGCAATTTCTCCTAAATATCAATCACTTGATTCTGACAATGACGGTGTTGATGATAGATGGGATCAATGTCTTGACGAATCTGAAAATTATAATGGTATTTTAGATTTTGACGGTTGTTTTGATCTAGTTGGAGCAGAATCTACTATTGTACCAATTACTGATTCTGATAATGATGGATACATCGATGAATTTGATTTATGTCCTTCTGAACCTGAAACATGGAATAAGTACAATGACACTGACGGTTGCCCAGATTCACTTCCTTAAATAATTAATACCTCTAAAATTAAAATTTCTTTATGCTTCCAAAATTTTCAAGTCGTGCATTTTTGGCTCCTATGGCTGGAGTAAGTGATCCTGCACTTCGTTTACAATGTAAAAAAATGGGTGCAGGTCTTGTGGTTACAGAATTTACAAATATTCATAGTATAATTGCAAAAGAAAAACAACTCAAAGATCATATGAAAACAATTACAGAATTTATTGAATATTCTGATCAAGAACGTCCTCTTTCTATCCAATTATTTGGTTCTGATTTATGTGCTTTAGAACAAGCTGCAAAAATTGTTGAACCATATTTTGATATTATTGATTATAACATGGGTTGTCCTGCACCCCATATTACACAACAGATGGCAGGAGGAGCTTTATTACAACAATCTAATCTTACCGAACAAATATTCAAAACTCTTGTTAATGCCGTAAAAAAACCTGTAACTTTAAAAATTCGCTCAGGTGTTACTGACGCAAGTCGTTTTTTGTTTAAAGATATTGCTGAAATAGCTGAAGATGAAGGAATTGAAATGATTACATTTCATCCACGTACAGTAAATCAAGGATATTCTGGTAATGCTGATTGGAAACTAATTAAAGAACTTAAAGAAATTTCTAGTATTCCTATTGTTGGTAATGGTGATATTACTACTCCTGAGGATGCAAAACAAATGATTGATGAAACAAATTGTGATTATGTGATGATTGGACGTGGTGCAATGGGTAATCCATTTTTGTTTGAACAAATTAATGATTATCTTAAAACTAATACATATCATGAATATTCTTTTAAAGATCGTTTAGATTCTTTTTTTGAATATTTACATTTAACAAGTAAATATAAAATTAAATTTGCAAATCTTAAGGGACAAGCAATGCGCTTTACTAAAGGTATGAAAGGAGGTTCAAAAATTCGTTCTAAAATTACTTTTTCTAACAATATTGAAGAATTAGAAAAAATTATGACAAATGCATATTCTACATCCTGAAAATTTATTTTTGTGCTTACTTTGAACACCTTCTGTTGTGTTTTTATACTTATTTTGTAATACTTAATATCCCTTCAAAAATATGTCCTCCAAAAGGATAACAACCTGAGAGATGTTGATGTCTCTCAGTAGATAATTTTTAATTTTATATTTTTTTAATTTGTTTAGAGAGCTTCAGAATCCATTTTTTTTGATGCAATGTTAAACACACTTTCAATATTACTTACTACTATGATTCCATCTCCTTCTTCTCCTGTAAATGCTGCATCGGTAATTGCTTTAGATACTTTTTCCACTACTGAATCATCTACAATTGTGCTGATTATTGCAACTTTGTTATAATCAGCAGTAACTGTCATCGTGCCTCTTTCTGATCTTATGCTTTGTCTTTTTCCTGAACCTCTTCCATTTCCTTCTAAAATTGTAAACCCACCAACAATAGTATTAATTGCATCTGATACAGCACCCATTTTATTGATTTGAATGGTTGCTTCAACTCTTTTCATGTTATTATTACGATGAGACTTCAAAATATACCCTGTCTTTTTCCTATTCAGAATCCTCTATTGGTTATTTTGTTATACTATTTTCTTTTTAATATTAAAAATAATAATAATTATGAAAAGTGATGAAAAAAGGTCCCATAGACTAAATTATTTATTAAAATATTATTTGATTAATCCTCAAAAGGATGATCTTTTTCTTAGAGCTAAGCAAATGGGTGTAACTGATTCTACTGCTAAAGATTACATTAGAACTGTCATTATACAGGCCCAAAAACATATCTAAATGAATTTTTAAATATATACTAAAATTTGAATAATTTCATTACTTATTGAGAACTTATTCGAAATCTTAAACAAGCTATTCATAAATAATGAATATGTGGAAAAATTAGCATGACTAATCTATTACTTGATGATGTTAATTCTCTTTTAGATGGGGATTTTGGTGATGATCGAATTTTAAAGCAAATTGCTAGAGCATGTAAAAATAATGAAGTAATTAGTAATTATGAAAGAAATTACGTTCAAAAATTAGCAGAACAATATTTGGGTAAAAAACCTGAAATTGAATCACTTAAAAAATCAGAAAATACTCCTTCAATAGTCCCTGATGTTATAATCCCTAACGTCACAATTCCTAAAATTGAAAATTTGAAACAAACGCAAACGTTTCAATCTACACCTTCACGTAATTCTAAATCTGGATTAAAAAATTCTAAGATTATCTTGGGTATTGGTGGAATTGCACTAATCGTAATCATTGCAGCAGTAATACTTTCTACTAGTAATACAGATTCATTTTCACCGAGTCCTACATCTAACATTAAACCTACATTGGTAGTTGAAACAGATCTATCATCATACACACACAAAGATCTTATCTCTATTAATGGAATATCAAAAAATTCTAATGTTGTAAATTTATCAATTGAAAATCAAAATAATGTACTTGTATGGGCTGAACAAATTTCTGTAAAAAATAATGGACAATATTCTACATTAGCAATAGCTGGAGGTTTAGGTTGGGAAACTTCTGGAACATATACAATTAAAGTTGATAATGGATCTGAAATAAAATCAATTAGTTTCTCATTTAATTCATAATTCTTCAAATTCTTTCCAATGTGAATCTATCAAACCTCTAAGTTTCTCTATGTTAATCTCCTCCATGTATTCACGATAAACAATAAATTTATTTTGTTTATTTGATTTTTGATTGTAAATATCTGTAGTATTTTTTGGAATATTATTATTTACCCACTGATTCATTTCAAAAATCCATATCGATGAATCTGGATTTGAAAAATCAATATCATCACATCCTACAATATACAAATAACATTTTGTAGTTAGGTTTAATTTTTCATATAGTTTTTCATATGCTATTATTTGTCCTTGTGGAATGTTGATTTTATCATTATGAAATCCTTTGAATTCTAAAATAATGAAACTTCCTTTATGCTCAATTAACCAATCAATGTCAGTACCTCCTGATGCTAACATTCCGTGTACAATAATCTCTCCTAATACTTCCCTACCGCGAGTAAATTCTACTTCATCAAAAATCTGATATTTTGCTTTAGAACTCTTCCGTAAAATTTTTTCAGTTTGATTTTGAACTTGATTTGTAGTTTTTTTATCATAAATCATATTAATTAGATCTTGTGTTTCATCAACCATTAGATTCTTAATTTTTTAATTGATGATAAGATTTTTTGTAAATTTTAGTACAGTTATTCCTTTTTTCTAATTTATCTTGAACAAAATTCATTATTTTGGTCTTTATACAACACAAAATATTCTTCTTGATTTTTTCTATCTTTTTTTGCATTTAATGCATCTTGATACATTTGAAAATGTTCAATTAAATATAATTGATTTTCATTATCTGCAAAATAATCAATACCAACTAAATTAAATCCTGTATCTGGCGTTAATTCAATTTTTTCTTTCTCAAATCTGTTATTTGACATAATCTAAACCCTTACTGTAAATCATTTTTAATGATGACCTACCCATTGATACGTAAATTCTTCTTCAATCATTTCGGTAACTATTTTATTATTTTTCATTTTCATTTTTGGTAAATCCACGTCAAAAAATCCTAATTGCCCTTTCCATGGAATGGGAATTCTAAATGGTTTAGCATTTTTTAAAATAAACCCGTAAATTTTTTCTTGGGATATAGTTAATGCAAAATGTTTTTTTTTATCTATTTTAATTTCTTTTATTGATTCATATTTTTTTACATCAAAAAGTTCTACTTTACCTATAATTGCACCCGTTGTTAATTTTTCTTTAATTTTCAATTTTTCATATACTTCTTTTCTAATTTTAATTGGAGCATGTACTAAAAATTCTCCACGTATTTTTGTATTCCACTTTCTTAATTCTATTGTTTTTTTATTTTGAATAATTAATTCTGCAAATGGTTGACAAATTGAAAGGCATTTCATAATTTTTTTGATAGTGAAAATTTCATATAAATTAAAACTGTGAAGCTTGTTTAACTAATTCTGAAAGTTGACTATTTCTTGCTTCAGGAAGTTCTGTAATGCCCCCAATTAAACTATCTGTCACTATTCCTTTTTCTGCTAATACGTTTGCAGCCATTAGTGATGTTCTTCCAGCCATACAAACCATTAATGATTTTCCTTTTGATTTTTGAAGTGAATTATTAATTTCATCAGGTATACCTTGTCCTGATAGTAATTGTTGTGCTGTTCTTGCATTAGGTACAACAATTTTACTTTTATCTATGCCTAAAGATTTTGCAAGTAATTCTATTCCTCCTTCTTGAGGGGTATATTGTGTGTGAATCCAAATTACTTTATCGTAATCAGATGAATTTGAGGCTACTTCTTCTTGTGAAACTTGTCCTGGAGGTTGAATTTTTCCAATTTTTTCCAAATTTTTTCTATATTTTTCTATTCCATCACAAATCATTACTACAAATTTATTTCCTTTATTTGCACTAGCCAATTGTAAAGTTGCATAAAGTTCTAGTGCACTACTTTCACCAATGTCATGACCTTTATCTACAAAGAATTTTAGTAATGGTTTTGCTTTTTCAAAATCTACTTCATATTCTCCTGCATATCTGTCTGGTTGATAATATTTCAAACCATCTGCATTATTGTGAGTTCTAATCCCTGCAACATCTTGTCCACCTGGTGGGAATATTACATGAACTCCTTTTTTATCATATTTTTCAGAGATGTATCTACTTAATCCCCCTGAAGTTCCACCAGTACCAAATGTAC
>Ga0233434_1004578_pt1 | contig 10563 bp, 11 predicted proteins | sample SI_122_August201_4_FD_182738 | JGI IMG/M metagenome (GOLD analysis project Ga0233434, IMG submission 182738) | Seawater microbial communities from Saanich Inlet, British Columbia, Canada - SI_122_August2016_120_MG | ecosystem: Environmental > Aquatic > Marine > Inlet | place: Canada: British...
CATTGTAGAGAATGAACCTAGGTTTTGTATAAAAGAATTGATATTCGAGACAATTTTTGATATATTGGGAATAATACACGAAAATAATGATTCTTTTAATGCTAATATATTCGCACTTGTATTAATATCTTGTGATGTAATACCGAAATGAATAAATGACGTGTATTTTTCTAATCCAATTGTTTTGAATTTATCACGTATAAAATATTCGAGTGCTTTGATATCATGATTTAATATAGCCTCGTATTGTTTTATAATATTAAAATCGTCTTTGTCGAAATTTGTCCAAATGTTTATTATTTGGGATTTAATGGAGGGTGATGCGATGGATTTTAATTCTGGTAAAACGTCGATTAAATGAACAAAATATTGTAATTCGACATATAGTCTGTATTTCATAAAACTAAATTCCGAAAAATAATTGGATAACGATTTTGTTATATTATGATATCTACCATCAATGGGTGAAATATTATCCATTATATAGTTGTATTTAATTATTGTTTTAACTTATTTAATGAAATAAGTTAAATAAAATGCTTAAGAGCAATTACTGCCGTCTTCATAACAAGGAACATTATGTGTTGTCCAATCACCAGGAATAGCAAAAGCACACGTTTTTTCGATTCCCAATTGATTCTCACCCAATACTAATTTCATAAATCCGAGTTCTCCCCAGTAACTACCCCAAGAATTCCGAATGATCCAGTATTGTTTATCAATGGTGGCGTCATATCCCCAACCAACAATAGATATAATATGGTTAATTATTTTCAGTGCGTGGGGTTCGTCTAATACACCCCCTGTATATTCAATAATTTGTTCGGCATTAATACCACAAGCAATAGGACCATTTTTATATATTTCGACTTTCATATCATCACTCCCTTTAACCGAACCATAACTAGAAATAGTAGCGTTTGGATATTGCATAATAGCACTGCAAGTTCCACCATTGGATGTGAATGTATCACATGTTTTGCAAGTATTTTCAGCAGTACATTCAAATAACTTTTTATCGCTGCAACTTTTTTCTCTGGAATCGATACTACATGCTTGATACGTCATACAATCTTCAAAAGGGATAGAACCATATTCGTGAATTGCTTCATAAGTAGCTAAATGATCGCCACCATTACATGAACCGCCCATTCTACAATTTAATAGAAATTGAATACTAAGATTAATATCAGGCCAAGCGGCTTTTCTCGCAATTTTAATTCTATCAGCTAAAGAACTAATACTTCCGTGAGCCCAGCAACTCCCACAATATACGGGAATATGTTGATTTAGATTTTTCGTTAAGTAATTCACACCATCAATATCACTCCAAGAATAAGATTGAGGTAAGGAAGAGTTATCGGTATGTTGTATTAAATATTTGTCCGAATTCAATAAAGGTATATATTCATTTAATCTTGCAGAAATCCCAACCAAATTAGCTAATAATACAAAAATTTTGAACATCATTATTATATAGTATGTATAATAAAATTTTTATATTCTAATCAGAATATAATAAATATAATGTTAAAAATACAAATAAAATAACTTTATTTATGATGAAATAATGTAATTTTAAGATTTAAAATTCGGGAGCGTGACGTTTAAATAGGCAACCTTGTTTTGATAAATTCGGAATTTGAATAAGAATATTTGGGTCTTGAATATCGCAGCCGTGTAACCATACTTTCACAATACAAAAGTTTTTTTTTGGAGAAATTGTAATACCATTAATAAACTTATTGTTTTCAGGGTCGATACATAGTGTTTCTCCACAAAGAGAATAAAATAAGTGAGTCCATACGTCAAATACTTGTTTATTTAATACTTTAAATGAGAAACATCCGCCATCACGATTAAGTTTGTCTTCCCACATTGGAGTAATACCGGTTTTCATAACAAACAACATACAATTTTTAACAATTTTTTCAGGAATGTTTTTATTCAATGCTACGAGCGTTTCAACCGAATCTATGTTATTTGATAACAACTTGTAACTAGATAAATCCCACTGCTTGTCGTGTGGTAAATGATAATACAAATCCCATTTACCATTCAGAGAGTGTGACTCATTTAAACCTTCTTCTAATAGCATGTTAAACTATATTAGGTTAATAATATATTAATACGTGTTGTCTTTAAATGTTTATAAATAATTTTTATATCTATATCAATTTTATATCTATATCGATTTTACAGTAAAATCGTTTTTTCCGATTTCTAAATACTGATTGTATTGAATTATATATTCATTAATATTGAAATCCATTACATGAATCGTATAGTTATTATCAAATACAATTTTCTTGTTTATTGTCTTCAGACATCTCAATACAAATGCTTTGTTGAATAATTCGTTACCCACAATAATCATACCGGCCGGAATATCTATTTGGATTGAATCAGATAATTGAGGGTGTTTATAAAAAACGGATAAAATTTGGTTGTCGCTAGGACAAGGTTCACCATTATTTTTATATTCCGAATAATAAACTAGATAGGAATCATCAAATCTTGAGATAATACAAGAATTTTTACATTTAATGGATAAATTAGAATCTTCATTTAATTTGTGAAAATCGTCTAAATTTTCAATTTTTTTTGTATTAAAATTGGTTATTAATATATTATTATTGATATGATAAAATCCAGTCCATCTCATTTGTTTTGGTTCTTTTAATGAATAATCAAAAAAGGTCGTTAATTTTTGTTTAAAATTGGTATAATAATCGGTTGTTCTCTTGACAAAACCATTTGAGTTATACAAATGATTCATTTTTTTTTCACAATATAGCACGAATGTATTAATATTCCAAATAAATGTGGACATGAATGGTATAGTAAATGATGATATATTACTAATTATATTTTTAATTCTGTTCATTAACAATATTATTAATTATTTGTTTAAATCTATTAAAATACATAAATATTTATGAATGATATAATGAGTAAATAAAATTGATTATCATATGTTCATTATATGGTATATAAAACCGAACTTTATGAATAGTCCATTAATAATATTAAAGGACAAATTGCCGCGTGAGATAATATCAAAAATACAATTGTATTTAACAAATGACTTGGTAAATGTCGCAGTGCGTGACTATATATATTATCTGTATTATGAGAAAGAATTATATGAAGAATTTGTATTGGCGAATTATGTATTTCCTGAATGTCGATGCAATGGGTTTCCGGATAATGGACTATCAAAGTATTATAAACGAAAGGATTGTAGTGTGTGTTGGTATTTTGAAAGTGGTGGTTGGTCATTAGACAGATACAATGTATGTGTTTCAGAAAACAGTCAACATCGTAAAATATGTTTAATAATATAAAATATTCAAAATTCTATATTATTTTTGAAATAACCCAAGGGTTTAAATATCAATAGCAATCGTGTTTTTTTCTGAACGAGGCTTTCTACGAGTTCGTTTAGGTAACACAGTGTTTTGTGTATCACGCAATGAAGAAGCACTAATCATTGAATCATTGTCGTCGTTTCTGCTCGACTGAGGTTCGACATCACGTGTTTTAAGTCCAGATAATAGATTGTCCAAATTAACTGATTGTGGTCCTTTCATCTCGGGTCTTTCAGATGGTTTCGATCTAATTTGTGTAGGTTGGGACTGAGGTTGCGCGCGAATATCTTCAAATTGTTCATTTATATTAATTCCCTCTTCTTGAAACATTGAACCTCTTCCCATTGCTATATCGGGTCTATTGGGTGCGTTTGAATACTGCATTGAAGGTCTTTGGGGAGGTGGCTGATTCTGTGTTTCCATAGGAGGAGGAGGAGCACCATAAGAAGTATTCACCTGTTCTTCGGGATGTAAAACATTATTCACAAACTCAAATCCAGGTGTCTGTTGGTTCATAGCCTGTGTAGTGGCCGTTGAAAACATTTTCATTAATTCGGGACTCTGTTTAATTACGTCATTGAATCCGGGCGTAGCAGTCGAAAGCGCTTTATTCGTAATATTCAATACAGCACCACTGAATCCTAGGCGCAATAATAGGGATATCTCTGGAGACATCTTTCCCCCTTTATATTTGTCGTGTAATTCTGCGAAAATCTCCTCGTAACTATCAATATCCTCATTAATTTGTTCACCCCAACCATCTAGATTGAGTCCAAATGGGTCAAAAACCGCATTACCATATTCAAGAGAATTGACTAGGGTAGTAAACCACCAACCTTGGAGTTTAATACCATCTTTTTTACGTTTATCATCCATAGCAGTTTCATATTCGTCTTCAACCTCATCAAAATCAGAATCCATTGAAAACTTGGAGGAATGTTTAATAAACCCCTTATCATACCATTCGTCTAATTTTTTAATCATAGCGCGTTTTTTTCTTCTCTTCTCACGTTCAGATAATTTAGAACCTGTGGAAGAATTTACTGGAACTTCGTTTATTTTAGAAAATCCATCCCATGTTTTAGTAGAACCACTATTTTCAGCAGTAGCGGCACCAATATTAGGTCTAATATCTTCTACATTACCTAAATCAATCTTTACGTTATCTTCTGTTTTACTACCAAAGTTAAACATATTTCCAAATGATGATTTATCTGGTGTGACTCCAGCGTCGTCGATATTTTGAGTGAGTGTATTTAGTTCACTCTCAAGATTGTCTAAATCCTGCATATCCACCTTTGTGGATGAATTTGCGGATATTTTTTTATCATTCATTAAAAGTTCGACACCTGGACCAAAATTTACAGAAGAATCTCCTTCTTGTAGATTAAAAGTAACAGGTTCAAGGTTATCTAATTCAATATCAATGACTTCCATAGGTTTCACTTATGTTAGAGTAATACAATTTATTTTTAAGTCGTCCGCATAAGTAATTATATTATCACGTTTTAAATACCAAAATCCTTGTAAAAAAGAATCGGCTAAATCGTCCTTTTTTGATACATTTAAAATGTCGGGAGATTTCCCTAAACATGGATTTTGTCCAAGAATCTGTTTACATATTTCAATACCATCCTTTTTATGTTGTTTATATGAATTTTCTTGGACATTTTTTGTTAAATCTTTTAATTTGTTTACTGATGATACATATTCAATATGTGGGCAAAAATCCTGCATAATGAAGTATTGAGATAGCATACCTTGGACAGTTTTCATTCTAGAAGCTATTTTAGAGATTTGATTTTCAATCGCAACATGTGTTACCTCTCGTATACCCGGAACTTTATCTAATTCTAATTTCATTTTCTTACCCACAGTGATAAGATCTGTATCATTAGCAGTTTTTGAACGGATTTTTTTGATTTTTACTAAACAACGTTCGTCGCAGTGTTTGATAAATATTTCGATGGTTTCTTTTTTTGTTTTTGGTATTTCACTAAATATATTGAGAGAGTGTCCAAGATTGTATATTTCATCCTTTGATTTCTTCGAAAGTTGCCCCTTTTTATATTGGTCGTTAGGGAAAAACCAATTATTCTGTTTAATAGACATTTTTGCGTGAGTCTCACAAAAACATTGTTCGTCCTTTTTGTATTTTGCGTTTTTACCACATAATTTAGTTTGTTTTTTCGTTCGAATTTCAAAAGAACATTTTTCTTGGACTTTTGTTGTTTCCAACAGATTTATAACGTTCCAATCTTGGACAATTAATTGACCATCTTTATATTCGAAAATACAATAGGCTAAATTCTTAATACCAACATCGAAACTTATTAAATTCATTATTTATATCATGAATTTAATTATTTATATGGATACTTCTCCTAAACATCTTTCTATTCGGGAGTAGTAAAATACAATATTAATATAGCAATAATACCACATATTGTATAATAGAGTAACTCTTGGACTTCTGTTAGTTTATATTTGCGTAAAAACATTTCAGACAAACCAAACCCTGCTATATACGCCAATACCTGTTCGATCAATTTCAATACCACTAGTGGAAAATCCATTTTTATATTATAACAATACATTATCGTTACTAAAATAGGGTAACGATATGTTGGTATTTTTTATTTTCATCTACTTGGACATTTTATTAAATAATTCATCCTGGGTCAGTGTGATGGGTTGGAACTTCGATTGTAAATCATCTCTTGATAAGTAAAGATTCTTTAAATCACTCTTCTCATTTAATAAGGTACCGCGGTCTTTATATAACAGATGACTTGATGGAGGGTTATGTTGAACGTTTAAATTTGTTCGTTCTTGTGGTGTAAAACGTTCGAAATAACCTACATCATTACATGCTTCTTGGAAATTTTCACGACCAATTTTTTGCGAATTTTCAGTTAAATATTTGCGATACTCCCAATTCGAATTAACACCACTGTTTTGTAGAATAGTTTCGTTTAATATTGCTTCGGGTTGATGAGCTGCTACAAGTGAACGACCGTCCGTCATATTCGCAGGCATATTGGGATAGACATTATTGGTAGCGTATCCAAGTTTTGATTTATCTAAAATAAAATTATTTTTATAAGCGTGTTTTATCGGTTCTGATCGTGGATAAGAAAACATTATATATTTTGAATACATATTGTTTTCTAAATATAATTAAATTTATGCCGAATGTTCCTGAATTAATGATAAGATTTGTGCCTTCTTCATTTTTGAAGCATCCTCAACCCAACCTTGTTCCAAAATATATGTTTTTAAGCTTACTAAATTCATCTTGTTAAAATCTGTTTTTTTTAATGCGTTTTCATCAATTGTTTCTGTATCAGCAGTTGATGTAAGTTCAACAACTGAATCAATTGGAATCATTTCATGAATAGATATATTTCCCTGACTGTTATTATCAGATTCATCAACAATCTCATCATCCGAATCGTCTAAATCATAATCGTCTATATATGAAACTTCTTCATTCTCATCTTCATCTTCATCTTCATTCTCATTCTCATCTTCATCTTCATTCTCATTCTCATCTTCATCTTCATCTTCATCTTCATCTTCAGTAACCTCATTAATTTGAGGTAATTCTTGATGAACCTCTTCTGTGTGGAAATTTGAATACAAAGAAACCGGATAAGGACTATGTGGACGGTTCATTAAAGCTAACGCTTGTTGTGTTTTACTAACTTCTTGTACTAAATTATTAATAATTTCAAACATAGTGTCTTGTTTTGATTCAGCATTCGAAATACGCTGTTTAAAATGATAAACTAACAAAAGTATGAGTAAAAATGTTATGCCTAAAGTAAAAAAGAATGACGTCTCCATAAAAGAAAATAATCCCATTTTATACTATTAAAATAAATTTTGTATTTAAGTTAAACGAACACTATAAAACTTAATTTATTATATATATTTAATGTATAATAATGGATACTGCCAATGATACAACAAATACATCCAATCCAAAAATAAACATTGGTAAAAATACAGATAAAATAATTGGACTATCAAAAAATACAATCATAGTATTTCTGTTTGGTTTAGTTATTTTAGCACTTTTAGGTTTTAATATTTTTTTAGGAATAGGTGTAATATTAGATCGTCTATTTTCTGGAGTAAAAAATGTTTTCACTAAATTACTCGCTATGTTAGGATTTTATACAGGCGCTATTATCAATACAACCGCCGACGTTGTAGGTGATACAGCCAAAGAAACAATTGATATAGCAGAAGGTTCATTACAATCTGTTGGAAATTTGCTTCAAAACCGTAATAATGTAGGAAATCGTTCGATTGAACAAGAACAATGGAATTTGAATTTCTTTGGATTAAATCCAACCCCAAAAGCCAACGAGTTTAGTGAATATGATGATAATGATGATAATATGAAATTAATAAATGAATTAACATCAAAACTCGAACAAACTAATAATGAATTAGCAAGTGAGAGGAAAAATAATATTAAGAAAGAGTTAGACGCTACTATTAATACAAAGAAAGAATTACAAAAAAAATTACCTAGCAAATATAATAAAAATAATACTGATATCAAATGGTGTCCTATTGGATTAGACAGTAATGGAGGACAGTGTATGCCTATCGGAAAAAACGATGAATGTGTATTTGGTACAGTATTTGATAATGAAGCAACGTGTAAGATGAGTCAAATACCTGATTTTAAAAAGACGAATTACAATAATTATTCCCAAAATTGGGGGATGAAACCTCCTGTTCCACCACCCGCAGCATTAGTTCCTCCTACAAAACATCCTTTGTTATACAATTCATTACAGGGAATGCCCAATAACAAACCTTCATGTGTGCCTCATAATCCGTGTCATCCTTCTACCCAAAATATAAATGGTTTAATTCAACCTCCTTATAAACAATTTCCTGTTCAATATCCACCAATGAATGTTCTGTCTATTCCTCCTATGAATAATACAAATGTTAATCGACAAAATAACAACAATAATGGATTTGGAAATAATAACAACAATAATGGATTTGGAAATAATAACAACAATAATGGATTTGGAAATAATAACAACAATAATGGATTTGGAAATAATAACAACAATGATGACTTTGGTGATAGCAAGGATGACTTTGGTGATATAAATAATGACTTTGGTGATAGCAAGGATGACTTTGGTGATAGCAAGGATGACTTTGGTGATAGCAAGAATGACTTTGGTGATAGCAAGAATGACTTTAGTGATAGCAAGAATGACTTTGGTGATAGCAAGAATGACTTTGGTGATAGCAAGAATGACTTTGGTGATATAGGCAATTATACTCCTTCCATTAATGATAATATGGATAAATTACACGATCAATCACACACGCATCATTTTCTAACACATTCACACAAAAAATTTGATAATAATAATAATAATACATTTTCAATGAGTCCTGGATTTGATTTATTATCAGACATTAAACCCGATACTGATGTTATAAATGAACCTGTAACTGAACTAGCTTTTACTCCTGATGTTTCACCAACAATTGTAACGACACCTGATGTTTCACCAACAATTGTAACGACACCTGATGTTTCACCAACAATTGTAACGACACCTGATGTTTCACCAACACCTACACCAACACTTGTAACAACACCTGATGTTTCACCAACACCTACACCAACACTTAAACCAGTTGTACCAGCACCACCAACAAAACCAGGATGCTATTTATATAGTGATACGGGATGTCCAGAACGCAAAGGTGTGAGTTTAGATAATTCAGGAAAATGGGTTGGAGATTGGTGGGGTATGAAGAATAGAAAAACAGGTGAATCAAAAGAGGCGTGTGAACAACGCGCAAAAGATGTGAGCAAATGGTGTCGTGTAAAAGAAGATTCATTCACATCACATCTTGTCCCTGCCCCTGTTAGTCAGGAAGTAAGTACTGAATCAACGACTAAACTACCACCACCAACAAAAGAAACCTGTTTAGATAGAGCGATATCGCAATATGGTGATAAAGTTACCGAAAAAAGACCAAAACTGATGACTAGTAGTAAAGGGTGGAATCATGTTCCTCAAGGTTGTTCTGTACAAAGCGGAGGTGATTGGGCAGCTCATTGGAATGTTAAAGATGGTGCAAATCAAGGTATTTATTCAAAAGTCGGAGATACAGGGCCGACAATAACAAAATCTAACTGTTTAGATAGAGCTATATCGCAATATGGTGATAAAGTTACTAAACGCAGAAAACATCTTTCAGCCGGTGGTTGGAATCATGTTCCTCAAGGTTGTTCTGTACAAAGCGGAGGTGATTGGGCAGCTCATTGGAATACTAAAGATGGTAAAGATGATGGTACTTATTCAAAAGTCGGAGTTCCAAAAAAATAAATCATAAAAAATCAATTTATTATTTTACATCGTTGAAATAATAAATATTTAGTAATTATAAGTCTTTACAAATAGTATAATATGAAAAAAACGTGTTCAAAAAAAGAGATAGCGATAAAAACAAAAATAATAACACAACAAACGTCAACGATTGTAGATAAAGAACGAGATGAACGTATCGCAAAAATTATGGAAAATGATATTATAGCAAATGCTAATATTGTGGATGAATATAACAAGGGAAAATCAATATTTGTAGAAGCCGCGTTCCTAAAAAAAATAGAATGGTTATCTGAGTCACTTGAAAATGGTCCAACTGAAGATGACGTTACTTACAATGAAAGATATAATTTATTTATGGATTGTTGTGAAATAATAGAAAATCAGGTATTGGATACTCAAGTAGACGATGAGTCATCAGAAGAAGAAGAAGAAGAAGAAGAAGAAAAAGAATCGAAAGAAGAATATCATAAACTATTTATGTATTTTATATCATTGGGTGAAGATAAAATATTTTTACATACAGATTTCAAAAAAGAATATGATGTAGTTATGAAAGAGTGTGAAGAACAATATGAATATGTGAATAAATATAAACCGAAACAAATAACATTCACAATGCAAGTGACTGACCTATATGATGTAGATAAATATGTTAAAATTTTTATGCATATGTTTGGTATTGATGATACTCGTGGAGGTTCATATACAGATATAGAATTACCAGTATATTTGAAAGAATCAATCTTATATGAAAAGACAATAACAACAATAGATTACTATTTAAAAAAAAACAACAAATGATT
>Ga0233434_1004580_pt1 | contig 10561 bp, 9 predicted proteins | sample SI_122_August201_4_FD_182738 | JGI IMG/M metagenome (GOLD analysis project Ga0233434, IMG submission 182738) | Seawater microbial communities from Saanich Inlet, British Columbia, Canada - SI_122_August2016_120_MG | ecosystem: Environmental > Aquatic > Marine > Inlet | place: Canada: British...
CATCGAATCCATCATGTTTTAATTCAAATGCAGTTAATCTTGAACCTTGTTGAATAGGTCTAGTTTCAGTAGCAATGACTTTTACATTTTTACCACTTTCTCTTGTTGCTCTAATTACACCTAATGCAGTACCATATGCAACAGTAGCTAATGCACCAGCATTACAATGAGTCATTATAGTGTCATTATCATCAAATAGTACAGAGCCATTTCTTCCCATAGATTTGTTAATTTCAATATCTTCATCAGCCATTTTTTTAGCTGTTGAAATAACTAATTCACGAATTTGTTCGGCAGTTTCTCCAGTCTTTGCAATATTCATAATTTTTTCTAATCCCCAGCCCAAATTTACTGCAGTTGGTCTGGTTGCAAAAAGAATTTTTCTCGCTTCCTCTAAATCTGACAATAATTCTTCTTTTGTAGTTGTCTTGCTTTGTAAAGCAGCTAAGCCCAATCCAAATGCACCAGATACTCCAATTGCAGGTGCACCCCTAACTATTAGAGTCTTAATTGCATTAGCTACCTGATTAAAATCATCATATTCAACAAACACTAATTCATTAGGAAGTTTTGTTTGTTCAATCATTATTACTTTATTATCTTTCCATTCAACAGTTCTAAGTGAAGAATCTATAACGATATTTTTATCCATAAAAATCAAAAATTGTATCCATATTTAAAATGATTAATTATGATAAATTCAACTATTATATGATCAAAAATATTATCATAGTTATTGATTAATCATAATTCATTATGCAAATTTGATTCACAGAATATGCATAAGGTATATGATCTTTGGCCAGAAATTGCTCAAGAGCATTACAATAAAAATTGGAGTGAAATTAACATTGACAATATTTCACATGTGGTATTTGCTGGAATGGGAGGGTCCGGAGCAATGAATGATATTTTTTCATCAATTTTATCTAAAACTAACATTCACGTAGATGTTGTTAAAGGATACTTACTACCAAAAACAGTAAACTCAGAAACATTAGTCATTACAACAAGTGTTTCAGGGAATACTGAAGAAACTCTAAGTATTTTAAATGCTGCATCAAAATTGAAATGCAAAATAATTGCTTTTTCAGATAATGGAAAAATGGAAAAGATATGTAGTGAAAAAAAGATAGATCATAGAAAAATTTCTACAATACATTCTCCCAGAGCATCGTTTCCTGCTTTTTTATTTTCAATGATGAGAGTTTTAGAATCGCTTTTACCAATTGAAAAAAACGACATTGCAGATTCATTACAAAAATTACAAAAACAAAGAGACCAAATTTCATCAAATAATTTAACGATTGAAAATCCTGCAATTTCATTAGCGGAATGGATTACCGACATTCCTTTAATTTACTATCCATGGGGATTACAATCTGCAGCTGTAAGATTCAAAAATTCCTTACAAGAAAATTCCAAAATGCATGCAATTACTGAAGATGTAATTGAAGCATGTCATAACGGAATTGTGTCATGGGATATGTCATCTAACATTAAACCAATTTTACTTCAAGGAAGTGACGATTATGTCAAAACTAAAGAGAGATGGAATGTGTTAAAAGAATTTTTTGATTTAAAAAATATTCAATATAAGGAACTTTATTCCCAAAAAGGAGGAATTTTTTCAAAATTAATTAATTTAATTTACTTGCTTGATTATTCAACAATTTATAGATCAATTATTTCAGAAATTGATCCTACACCTGTGAAACCTATAGAATTTATTAAGAATAAACTTGATGATCAAACATCATAAGATTGTTTTTTGGATTTTTCATATTTTTTATTAATTTTTTTTGCACTTGGGATTTTTTTAAGATAAAATTCATTAATTTTATTTACTTGCCAAAGTTGATCATCATCAATTAGTTTAAGATTTGGAATTACACAATGTCCGCCGATAAATCCCGGAAACAATTTAGGTCTATTTCCAACATATTTATGAATCTCATCAGCAAATGACCACATTTCATCATAATCAACTTTATGTTTTTTTGCAATTACATTACTTAATTGAGCATAATTGATTAACCAACCATAATACGTAGTATCAACAACAATTTTTGCTAATTCTAAAGAAACAGGAGTAGACATTTTCTTTGTTTTTACACCACATTTTTTCATCATTGAAGCAAATTGAGATGAGGCCAATTTTTCATTTGGAGCATTTTTTTCAAGCGAAAAAAACTTTGAATATTTTTTTAGATCTGAATACATTCTTTTATGAAGACCTCTAGTTGCACTGTAGATTATTGGGATATTCTTAATTTTTTGTTGCAGTTTTTTGGTCGTTCCAGGAGAAATAGTACTATGTATTACAATTCCTTTAGGGGAAAATTGTTTTGTTAATGCTTGAAGATTGGATTCAAATTTTGAATTGAAAGGAATACAAATATGTAGAAATCTAGTTTCATATTTATCAAAATTCAATTTACTTTTTGGGATACATTTTGGATCTATATCAAATCCCTGTGTTGTAAAGGAGGTTGAAAGTAAATTAAAAATTGGCTTTCCAATTTCTCCAAGACCACATACAACTTCTTTATTTTTCAATTTAAAATTTGGTTATTTTCGATGATTAAAAATGTTGCAGATTATTTCTAAACAATTTTTGATGATTTTTTGTATATTATGTATAAAGATATTGTGTAGAGAATTATAGATAATAACACTGCAACAGAAAGTCCAATTAAATCAAACATACTTCCCAGAATAGGAATTAAAACTAACATACTTCCAATTCTTACTATTGCAGAATAACCAACAACCGTAGATTCTTTTGATTGTAATTTTGCATTTAAAATTGAACTTATTGTAAGTGGAATTATTGCAATCATCAATATTTGTAAACTAGGTATTCCTGATGAATACTTTTGAAAAAATTCATTTATGAAAAATGGGCTAATTAAAATTGCCATAAAAGCAATTACAACAGATGAAGAAATAATTAGATAATTAATTTTATTATGTTTTTTTCCACTAGATTCTTCAGATAGTAAAAAAGAATGTAATGCTAGAGGAAGTATTTCCAAACCAAATAAAATTTGTATATTTAATTGATAAATTCCTAGATTTGTGAAACCTAAAATTGGAAAAATAATTAACTTATCTATAAATCGAGGAGCTCGAATTGAAAAATCTACACCAAAATTATGAATAAGAGGTTTAAAATTATTTTTAATTTCTGCAAAAATATTTTGTTTAAATGATAAAAATTTAAAAAAATCTAGACTACAAATGATATAACTAACAGATATTCCAAGTAAAAGACCAGATATATCAAAGATAAAATATAATGGAAATGGGATAGATATAATAAAAATTCCACGAATTACTTCTATCCACATATACTTTTTGTATTTTTTTAAACCTAACAAATTATGAATATTCATAACATATAATGTAATTCCAAAACATAATACTGCTGCAAAAAGATCTATCGTCAATAGAATTATTGAAGCAATTAAACTAGTGATTAGAGCTAAATTATTAATAGATTTTACAAATGAAAGGTTATTTTTTGCCTGATATACTGTAACACTATGATTCAGACCAAACCGAGAAATTATTGAAAATGTACCAGCTAATGCAATAAGATAACTAAGGTTTCCATAAGATTCAGGTTCTAAAAAAGCTGCAAAGATCAAATAAAATAGTGCTTGTAATCCAGCTGAAACTATTCGACCAACCATAATAAAAGAAAATTGATTACTCCCAGATAGTGACATATGATAATATCTAAATTTTGTTTGATATTTGTTTGTCTATTTATTTAAGCATAAAAAAATTGGAAAAATTTACACACGAATACTTTAAGTATCAAAATATTAACTTTTGATAAATGAAGGATAATGTTGGAAATTTTTTACTTGATAAACGAATCAATGCAGTAATTCCACATGTGAAAGGCAAACTTTTGGACATGTGTTGTGGTTCAAATCAATTAGTAAAAAAATATCCTGGAGATGGACTAGGAATAGATATTGAACAATGGGGAAATGTTGATGTTATATTTGAAGATGCATCGAAATTACCATTTAATGATAAAACTTTTGATACCATTACAATATTAGCATTCATTAAATTATATTCCAAATAAATTAGAAGCATTAAAAGAAACGAACAGAATTTTAAAAGATTCAGGTAGATTAATTGTTACAATGATTCCACCTAAAATTTCACAAATATGGCATCTTTTTAGGGATAAATGGGATTCTGATCATTCAGAATTATTAATGAAAAATGGTCAAACATATGGATTAACTGAAAATAAAGTATCAGAACTTTTAACCACTGCAGGCTATGAAGTTGAATTAAACAAAAAATTCATGTTTAGAGTAAATAATTTGACAATAGCAAAAAAAACTAAATAAACCAATAAAATTTAGAACATAATATGAAATTAGTTGTTATTGTACCTGCTTTTAATGAAGAAAAAACTATCAGTGAATTAATTTTAGGAATACCTAGAAAGATATCAGGATTTGATAAAATTGAAGTGCTGATAATTGATGATGGTTCTCGCGATAAAACAGTAGATTTTGCAATGAATGCAGGTGCAGATAAAATTGTATCTCATTCCGTTAATAGAGGAATGGGTGAAACTTTCATGACAGGTATTAGAAATTGTATTTCTATGAAAGCAGATGTTGCTGTAATTATTGATGCAGATTTACAATTTGATCCTAAAGATATTCCAAAATTAACAGTACCAATAATTAACAATCAATTAGATGTGGTACTAGGTTCAAGATGGTTAAACCATAAAGTTCAAGGAATTCCCAAAAGAAAATTAATCGGTAATAAATTATTTACAAAATTAATATCCTTATTATCAGGTCAGAAATTTACGGATACTCAAAGTGGGTATGTAGCATATTCTAGAGAAAGTTTAATGAATTTAACAGTTGTAAATGAATTTAATTTTTCTCAAGAAGCAATTTTAGATTTAAAATTCAAAGGTTTTAGATTAGGTGAAGTTCCAGTTTCAGTAAAATATTTTGAAGAAAGAGAATCAAGGATTGTTAAGAGTTTATTTAATTATAGCTCACGAGTGTTTTCTATGATCATAAAGACATTAGTTTATCATAAACCAATTCTTACGTTTGGAATTTTAGGTTCAGTTCTAATTGTTGGAGGAATTTCTGCTAAAATTTTAACAGTAACAAAAGCATTAGGGTTTGGAATAGACTCAGATTTATCTACAGGATTTATTATTTTAGGAATCGTTAATTGGACATTAGGATTATTTGCAAATGTAGTTTTTAAGAGACATGCATTCACTGAGAAAAGCTTAAGAAATTACATTAAAGAAACAAATTCAGATAACTGAATTTTGTATAGTATTATGTGAATAAACGTAAGAAATTTTTGCTGAAAATATTTTCTTTTGCTTCTTCTGAAACTAATGCATCTTCAACTCCCCAATACATTGATCTGTATGAACACCATGGAAAATCTGAACCAAACAAAACACGTTCCGAGCCCAATACCTCTACCGCATATTCTACTCTAAGAGGTGTAGATATTCCAGATGTTTCAAAATAAATATTTGAAAATTCTTTTGCTGCATTTACAGCAGATTTTACAATTCCAGTATCATTTCCACCCATATGTCCAAAAATTACATTAATGTTTGAAAATTTCTTTGCAACTTCTAATGCATGTAAATAAGATGAATTAGATTCAGGGCTACCATCTTTAAACCGTCCACAATGAACTAACAAAGAAGATTTTTTCTTATCCAGTACTTCTAGAATTGGTTCATAAATTGGATCAGCAATTGATCTATTTTCAAAAACACCGTGGAATTTTACACCAGATAATCCATCTCCTAGTTCTTTTGATAGAATTTCAACATCACGAGGTACTTGAGATTGTTGAATCCAATACAAACCGTGGAGAAAATCGTGTTTTTTAGATAAATTAATTATTTCACTGTTATTTTCGTTAATATCTACATCAAGTGTAAAAATCATCATATGATCTAATCCTAGTTCTTTCCTGTAATGATGAATATCCTTACTTAGTAAATGTCTTTTAATCTTTGAAGATCTTCCCATATGCATATGAACATCATTTACTTTTCTTGTAGAAATCACACCATAGTTCATCAAGGATGATTAATAATTCTTATTGCAACACATAGTTTTAAAAATTAGAAACAGAGTTAGATATATTTTTGACCAATTACATAGTACCAGGATAAATAGATCAATTTCTTCTTTTTTGGATTAATGGTGTCAATAACATTCATCTGAGGAATGTTTGTAATAGTTTCTTTAATAGATTTTTTCGTATAGCCGCCAATATCAGCAGTGAGTTTGGAAGCTAATGGATGATGTGCAGTTGTACCACAAATAATCAACATTCCATTATTTTTTAAACACTTTGACCATTGTGATAAACAATATGGAATATCATAAGAATGGTCTAATGAATTTGAATATATAAAATCAAAATTATTTATCCATTCATCTTTGATGTCATGAAAATCCCATTGTATTGTTTTAGGAAATTTTGTAGCAGTTTCAGAAATTTCAGTTCCAAAAATGTCACAATTTAGATATTTAGAAAACCAATCTTGTTCTTTACCCCTTCGAGTGCCATGACATATACCATTTGAAATTGTAGGAATTTTTGTTTTAATATAATTTGAAAGCATTTTGACATTTTCTTCATATTCAAACACACGATGAATTTTTCGTTTATTTGTCTCAGTTTGATTTTTTACATATTCAGAATATTCTTCATCATCTAACATATAAAAAATAATAAAATCCTTGTAATAAGTCCTTTTGGAGATTATTAAAAAATACAAAATAAATTACATTATTTTTAATAATAAAAATTCATTATATATTCCAAGGAATATTTCGGTTTAAAAGAATTTCTAATTTTTTAATATCATCATGATAAATTTTTTCCAAAACTTTTCTATCATCAATATTCATTTCTGATTTAGTAGTTTTTTTTCCTAAGACAGTTTTAACAATCATTGATGATGATTTTGGAATAATCTTTTTTCCAACTTTTTTTATAAAATTATTTTTAAGAATTTTTTCACTGATTTTCCCTTTGGGAACAACTAAAGCATTATGCACTTTTCCTATTGAATCAGGAAGATCTGCTTCAACATCCAAAAATTCAAGAATATCTTTCATGTAAAAATGTGGATCTTTAAAAAATTCTTCATAAAAATAAATTTGGACTTGATTTTTACCAAAAATTTCAAGATAACGTTTTACTTGCTCATAGTAAAGACCAGCTTCAATAATTCTTCCAGAATAATCAGCAGGTGCACTTAATGATCGATTAATACAATCAGAGAAAGGATGAGATTCAGTACCATAAGTTACTAATTGTAAAAAATGAGAGTAGGCTCTTTCTATAGGATTTCGTAGAATAATTATAATTTTTGCATGAGGAATAGTATCATGAATTAACTTTGGGCATTTTGGATCCCATAAATATAAAGGACTGGCATCTCCAATTACTTTTTCATCTTTAACATTTTTAAAAAAATTTAGATATTCTTGTTTATTATCTATGATTTTAGATAAAAGTAAATCAGGATTAACATTTGGACAAAAATAATTAAGCTCTTTTGATTTTGGTAAAAAAACTCCTGTTGTATCTTTCAGGTATTGATATAGAGAAGTAGTACCAGATCTGCCTCCACCAATAATGAAAAAATTGGGCCAAATTTCCATAAATAAAATTTCTTTTGTTCATATTAAAATTTTAAAGTTTAATGTTTTCAAATTGATTGAAATTTTTATGAAAAGATATGTTGAAATTGTAGTCACATTTAATATAGAAGTTTATTGAAAATTAACATGAAATTTGTTGTAACAGGCGGTGCTGGTTTTATTGGAAGTCATTTATCAAGATTTTTAGTAAAAAATAATCACGAAGTTATAATAATTGATAATCTAATACGAGGAACATTAAACAACATATCCGAAATAAAAGATGATGTAGAATTTCACAAGGTAGATATTTCTAACTATAATGAAATTGATGCTGTAGTTGATTCAGTAGATGGAATATTTCATGAGGCAGCTCTAGCATCAGTTCCTCAGTCATTTAAAGAGCCAGAGAGATATCAAGAAGTAAATGCAATAGGTTCAGAAAATATATTCAAATTAGGTAAAAAACATAATGCAAAAGTTGTATTTGCTAGCACTTCAAGTGTTTATGGAGATCAAACCAAATTTCCTGTTAGTGAAAATGCACAAACAAATCCTCTTAATCCATATGGTCAATCAAAACTAGAAGCAGAGAAATTTGCAACAAAATATGCATCTGATGGCCTAAAAGTAATTGGACTAAGATATTTCAATGTTTTTGGAATTGGTCAAAATCCAGAATATGCTGGAGTTATACCTAAATTTATTGAGAGAATTTCACAACACAAACCTCCCACAATAGAAGGGGATGGAAACAATATTCGTAGTTTTACTTTTGTGGATGATGTGGTACAAGCAAATATTCTTGCTTTTCAGAGCAATGTGAATCATGAATTTATCAACATTGCATCAGAAGATATGACATCAATTAATGAATTAGCAAAAATGATGATTAAAATGTCTGGGTTAGATCTAAAACCAATTTATGATGAACCACGAAAAGGTGATATTAAGAAAAGTAATGCAGATATTTCTAAAGCAAAAGAAGTTTTAAAATGGGATACAAAAATAACATTAGAAGAAGGATTAAAGAGAATTTTTCCTAAAATTTAAAATATATTTTCAATATTAGAAAAGACTTGAAAATATTAAAAAATAACATTACTAAATTTTTAGCTATAGTAACTTTATGACATAAGGCATATACCATAGTAATAAAACGAAAAACTAATGAAAATATTTCATTCAAATATTAAAAATTTTCTAGATATTGTAAACATTATAAAAATAATTACTATAATTATTGTTGCAAGCTATTTAGTTTTAGATATCATTCCATTTTACGAAGGGGCTAATTCATATTTTTATGCAATAGAATCAATCAATTTTTCTAAAGGAGTTTTTGTTTATACTAATGAATTTTTAGAAAATACAGGAAGACAAGAGTTTGTTACAGGTAATTGGCTTATCACCATACATAATACTGCAGTTCCAATTGCAGGTATAGGTTTAGGATTAATTGGTTCCATATTTTTTACTGCAAGTGGATATTTTGGATTATTCTATTTAACACCAATATTTGCAATTATTTTATTAATTACAACGGAGAGATTAGGAACACTTGTTTGTAATCGATATGTAGGATTAATTGCATTACTTATTTTAGCAACAAGTAATCTAGTGTTAAGAAACAGTATACAACTACAAAATGATACTGTCTTTGCTGTATTTTTAATCCTTGGGATTTATTTTTTAATTAGATTTACAAAAAAAGATAATGTAAATTATTTGTTAATTGCTTCTATTTTTTTCACATTTTCATCATTTATTAGAGTAAATGGAATAATCATTTTTCCAATAGAAATATTAATAATTATAATTTATTTTTCAAGAATTAGAAATAAATTTTTCGGTATAAAACCTAACATCATCAATCATACATCAAGAAAAAAAATAAAGATCATATTTTTTATTTTAATTCCATGGATTATTTTCATATCCTATTGGTTTGCTTTTTATGATTATAATTTCGGAGATCCTTTTACAAATTATAGATTATTGCAAGACAATGATGATGTGGTAAGAGATTCTACTATTAGTTCATTATTCATGTTTAAAGATAGTGATTGGAATGATATAAAACAATTTTCAATGTATTTGTTGCCATATCAAGTACCAGGTGCGTATAATTCTATGGAAAAATCTTATGATGAGAGTATTCTGTTTTGGCCAGGCATGATATCGCTAATTTTACTTTTTACAATTACCATAATTTTTATCAAGAAAAATAAGAATTGGGTTTTTTTAATTTTCCTAGTGATAATTTTTTCAAATGTCTGGTTTTATTCTGCAATTACAACAGAAGAAAGATCTGAAAAAGGTGTTCCTGGAAGATATATGATACCAGTATTTCCTTTATCATCAATTATGATTGGTTTCATAATTTTTAGAATATTTTTCAATCCTAAAAAAGATAATACAAAATTTTTCAGAAAAAAAATAATCAAAATAGTAGGATGTATTCTTTTAATAATATTTTTTACTTTATCCTTTTTCTTTTCACCTATATCAAATTTATTTAATTCTGAATTTGTTGCAAAAAATCCATGGGAACTTTCAGAAAGATATCCTCTTGATTTAGAAAGATTAGATCAAAACAGTGTCATAGTTACACTTATGGGTGAAAGAGCTATGGAATATCAACTAACACCGTTTAAAATAATAAAGAATGGGGAAATTTCAAATAATTCCACAATATTGTTAAAAGAAATTATTGAGAAAGGAAATGACGTATATGTATTTAAGAAATCATATACCGTATTTGAAAAAAATTTGATGAGTGATTTAATTAATGATTATGAATTTATTTTGAAAGATTATTCTAAAACATTTTGTAAAGTAGAATTATCATCATCAGAAAATCT
>Ga0233434_1004583_pt1 | contig 10558 bp, 15 predicted proteins | sample SI_122_August201_4_FD_182738 | JGI IMG/M metagenome (GOLD analysis project Ga0233434, IMG submission 182738) | Seawater microbial communities from Saanich Inlet, British Columbia, Canada - SI_122_August2016_120_MG | ecosystem: Environmental > Aquatic > Marine > Inlet | place: Canada: British...
GAGAGTTTCACTCTACTATATTTTGTATAACACAATACCAAAATACATTTCAACGGAGTGAGGTAAAAGTGCCTCCACTCTCTCCCTAATTGTATTACAATAGAAATTGTATGGATCTAGTAAATCCTGACTAACTATCTTATTTCATGACTAACAAAATTGAACTATTAGTCTAAGATTATATTTTTTTGGAGAGAGTCTTTGTCTTATATTATCATATGCTTATACGCATTATTGTCTGAACTTTATCTTTGTAGTATGGTGACACGTTCTACTAACCGAGGTGCATCGTAATCAAATCCCACTTCTTGCCAGATATTTCAATTCGTTACAATATGTACAGCGGTGCGTTGATTAGTTCAGTTTCAAATTCAAGAAGAGATTGGAATCTTATTTCATTCAATGTTAACTCTTTGAATACATTACTCACTCCCAAATACACGATCACTATTTCAAATGAAATGTGGGAGAGCAGACATTACATTCAACAAACAAGAAGTTGCAATCACTGTCATACAAAAAAATATAGAACCATAACTGATGAAGAAGGTAATCAAACAAAAGAATACTATGAAGATAGAACTGAAATTCCTATAAAAGACATTACAATCTTTGATCAAGAAGTATCGGATATTGTTTCAGTTTTACTTCAAGCCAAATCAAGAAAAGTTTGGATTTGTCCACAATGTAGAGAACTCAATTTGATTACTGATACTCCAAGTTCAAATAAAGAATATCAGAGTAATGCCACTTTTGGAGTAATCTATGAAAAACCAATTTACAATATTGTAATCAAGAGTCAATATGACAAGAAGTGCATGATGTGGCTTACTTGTTTCCTGAGAGAAATCGATATGGGGTTAATGGCGTTTCAGAAGGAGTATTTTGACCAACATCAATTAGGCATGAAGGAGGATATCCCGTCGATATCTCATAATATCTAATGACTGAGTACATTCAATCCAACTATTTTGAGGCTCAAAAGCCAATAGGAAAACCCTCAGTTATCACATGGCAAGGGGTCAGAATGGTTCGTAGTCACAGCATTCAGGCAGTGGCTAAAGAGATTATCAATATGAGTGCAAATCAGGAAATGGTTTCAGTTAATGCCATAGGAAAACAATCTACAGGAAAAACGGAACTTCTCAAAACAGTTTCTCATTTAATCCATAAACACGCCAAAATTCCGTATCAAATTTCATATTTTGGAAAAGAGGAAATGTTGAATTTAGAACAGACTGTATCATTACTCAAACCAATAAATCAATTATTGATTTTTGATGATATCGCATTTCTAAAAGCAAGTGCTACAAACAAACAAATTGATCAGATTCAACAAGTGCTATCCGTAATCAGACATCTTCCAGGTGGAACAGATGTTAAAATAATTTTAATGAAATCGTTTCAATACACAAAAGCAATTCCACCTTTTTTGAGACAAAATGATATGACCTTTGTAAGTTCAGTTGATGATAATGAAATTGATAATCTAACTATATTACTAGGAAAAAAATATTATTCAAAAATTAATCAATTAAAATTTTTAAGGGCTCAAGGATCAATGGGAGAAGAAAGCAAGTCTAATTTTGTTTTTGATATGGGTGGAGGAAAAAAAGTAATTTATGGTTGGCAAAGACCATTTCTTCCCTTTATTTACAAAACTGGTGTTGGTTGTAGATTAATTGTTTCCCCATTGAGAACTTGGATTGATCCAATTTGCAATGAATGTGCAGGGGTCAACAAAGAAACTCAAGATAATAAAGTAGATGTTAAACAAGTCATTGAGGATTTTATTTCCAAATTCAAAGATGGGAATGTAATTCGAACAGCAGTAAAAATAAAATTAATTCAACAAGGTATCAATGCATTTTCACCCAGAATAGTTCAAGCTGTAAAATACATTGAAAGAATGCAACAAGAAAGATTAGTTAGTGTTGAAGCATTAGCTTCTGAATTAGAATTAACACCAACAAAGACTCTGTTATTTCCAGATAAACAACCTGAGGTCTCTACATAATGGAAGTAACCTGTCAAGAATGTGGAGGAATATTACAAGACCTTGCAGCATTAATGATTCACATGGAGAATACCCATAACAAACACGCAGTCCTAATTTGTAAGATATGCCATGAAAAATGTATTGGTAATGATGATTTTGACAGACATCTTCAATTCACTCATGGAACTAAGCATTGGAGCCTAAATCTAGTACTAAAACAAACCAAACGAGATATTGAAAAGATGGGGACAGGGGTTTGAGTTTTTCAGAGTTTAGAATCTAATCAGGATGAGCATATCTTGTTGAACAATGAGGGGGTAACTCTGACACGTTTTGTTAATTATACCTAGAATCAAGACCCCCACCAAAAATCAAAGTTTTTAGAAATATCATTATCTTTAAGTTCATACTTTCATTATTATGATTTAGGAAAAAATATCTGATTTGACTAATGCTAACACAATTCATAAGGAAATATCTCACATTGACTCCTTTGGGGAACTAATTGATTGGGTTAATTCCAATAATGAATTGCCTGATGAATTTGTTAAGACTATTGAATATCATATTGAAAAAAGAGGTTTTGAGGATCACAAGTTTGAAGAATTTGCATATCCACATTTTCATGGAGTAATGCTACCTGATGACCCGTCAACTTGTTTTGAATTAGGTAGGTTGTATGGAAACCTATCTACCGCTATTGATGTATCCTATAAAATTACAAAATCATTCACTGACCGTCAGAAATATCTGTTGAATAGGCTCGTATTTTTTGGATTATTAAATAAATTTCAACATGAAAAAGAAGTTTGGAAAATGAAACAAGATGAGGTTATTTAAAAAGAAAAATGATGAAGAGTTGAACAATCAAGGTATTGATTTACAACTTCATCAAAAATTCCCAGAGGCACTAGAATATTTTGATAAAGCATTGGAGATAAATCCAAAAAATGACTCTGCTTGGAACAACAAAGGGTGTTGTATGGATAATTTCAAAAAATTCCCCGAGGCACTAGAATGTTATGATAAAGCATTAGAGATAAATCCAAAAAATGTTGAAGCGTTGAACAATAAGGGAATGTCATATTATCAAAACCATAATGATAACAAAGCATTAGAGTATTTTGATAAAGCATTAGAGATTGATCCTAAATACGAAGAGATATTGAAAAGTAAAGGAGATGCATATTCTAATCTTAAATCATTCCCCGAGGCACTAGAATGTTATGATAAAGCATTAGAGATAAATCCAAAAAATGTTGAAGCGTTGAATGCTAAAGGTATTGTATTGTGTGAACTAGAAAAATATAACGAAGCAATAGAATGTTTTGATAAAATATTAACACTGAATGAAAATTTTATTGATGCATGGCACAATAAGGGTCAAGCATTATGGGATTTAGATGAACGTGAAAAAGCAGATGAATGTTTTAACGTAGTTAAAGAATTAGAAAAAAATAATTAATGAACTTAAATTTTAGGATTCTCAAAAATATCTGCATTAATTACATTCCAAGTTTGATCATCTGATACTAACTTCTTTCAAGTTCTTCTATTTTTGAATTCAATTCTTCTAGTTTTAGTTCCCAACTATTAGCCATATGATGATTATAGTCAATTTCAGCTTGTTGTCGTGAACTATGTTTTTTTACTGATTTTTCTTCCAAATATTTTGCAAAAGATCTGTGATATCCTACAGAAGCTTTAGCTTTGTTTCTTTGAGGGGCATAAAATTCCAGTTTAACCCAACTGATAATTTTTTTTATTTGCATCTAGACTCCATTCCCGTGTTTTGTAATGGTAGAACCAATGATTTCATCTAAATTAGAGTCTGAGGCATATGTTAGAATTTTTTTGGCTATCGGGTCTATCATATCATCTAATACCTGATTTCGTATTTTAGAGGAATCATCATACTTTGATGTTACATCAATTCCCGTATACGCTACAACACCTACAATCAAAATTACAATAAAAAAAATTGTTTTAGGCATTAGATTCCCCAAAAACTAGTTTTTTTACGAGGAATGTTGCTTCTTTCAACTTTTATGTTTGAATCTTTTGCATATTTTCTAATTTTGTGAGGGACTTTGGTATCCTTTGCAACATAAAGTAGTCCTTTTTTTGCATAACCTGGATGTCTCTTGTATTCTTTAACTTGGTCTACATGAGATCTTGTTAATTCTTTGACACTTTTTGCATCTCCAATTCGTCTATCTCTTTGGTTTTTTGGATTTATTGCAAATGCATCCGGTCTTTTGTTAACTGATGTGAATACTTTTTGTTCATGAACCTTGTATCCATCAAAAAATTTGGATTTTGGCATTTCTTTTTCTAATTTTCTCCAATTACTGTCTTTGAGAATACCTTTTCTTCTTCCAAACATTATTTTTGAACTCCTACATTGAATTCTTTTTGTTTTATTTCATTCATGCAATCAGTTGAAACAGATTGTATAAGATGTCCTTGGAAATGGTGGTTAGGTTTTACACCTGGACTGGAAATTGAAAAGAATGATTTTTTAAAATTAAATATCTTTTCTTGTTCTCCAAGTTTGTATTGTTTGTGTTTTAATTTACTCATACAAATTATTTGTAAATTATCGCTTAAGAAGATAGATTTCTCAAAAGTTTTTTCATGCGTGGGTCGGAAATGGATTTCCTTATTTTTTTTAAAATCGGGGACATGTTTTCTGTCTCCTTGATTGAATTTCTTTTGATTTATTTTATTCATGAAAAAATTTTCAAAAAACGGTATTAAAATAAAGAAAATCGTGACTAGTTATTTTATGACTAGAGTGGAAATTTAGTTGCTAAAAATACTATTTTTTTAAAGAAATCTAATTTTTGAATTTACAAAAGATTCAAGTATAATTGTATCATCGTATGATTATGGGTTTATTTGGAAGAAAGAAAACACCTGAGGAACAAGCAGCTGAGAATTTTAAACGAGAAAGAAAAAACGACCAGGAACGTGCCAAATATCAAGAGCAAGAAAATAGAAGGGAGTTTGAAAGGAGGGAACACGTAAGAAAAGAAGAAGAACATCGAGCTAAATATCAAGAGCAAGAAAGAAGGAGGGAATTCGAAAGGAGGGAACAATTAAGAAAAGAAGAAGAAGATGCAGATAGGCGAGCTGAGTATGAGAGAAGACAAAATCGAAGAAATTATGATTAATATTTCTGTGTTAAACTAGAGTAATTTTAATTGAAAATAAGTTCTTTAAAATAACTTATAGATCGTATTAATCACTTTCAATTTTTCTAAGTTTTGAATTCAATTGTTAGTTGTCAAATATCGGTCCCATGATAATTATAGTTTATTTCATTTTTTGGAATGATTAATGAGTTTAAATTTAGGGAATCTATCCTTGAGTAGACTTTCTGTTGATTTGTTATGAACATAGTTTGTTTTAAAATAACTTCTTAATTCATTTGCAATTTTGACTACCTCCTTACTATTATTTTGAATATTTTTTAAATCATCTAAATTAAATTCTCCGCTAGGATTAAAAATTAAAATATCTACAGGTTTGAATTCATAATCTGCAAGATATTCCATGCTTTCAGAATTATTACTTGCAAAATTTTTTATTATATTTAGCAATGCGTTTGCTTCATCATTCAAGTTGAGGTTTTCCAGAATTATTGGATGAGTTTGATCATATTGTAAAGAATCAGGAGTTTTAATCTCTAATGTAGTTAAAATTAAATCAATTTTTGCTTCCATTCGCTCTAAACGTGTTTGAAGTTCTTTTTCACTAGTCATATCTTTCACAGGTTTCATTTACCAACACCATATCAAAAAGCAAGATTTTGGCGTTGCCTGCTCAATTATTTTTGAAATTTCTTTCAAATCATCTTCCAACTCCTTCCATGATGAAAATCTCGGATCATTTTCATTTAATGTATACCAAATTTTAGCACTTTCATAATACTGATTACTATATTGTTTTTCAGCTGTTTTTACATTTTCTTCAATTTTTGTTACATCTTCCTTTACATATTTCAAGAAATTCCATGCCTTGTCCGTATTTTTTTTAGATTCTTTTGAATTAGAATTTATTTTTTCTAGTGATTTCTGTGTAATTTTTATTTCTGATTTAATATAATCTAGTTTTTCATGAACTTGTTTTTGTATTGATGGTAATTCATTTTCTATTTGTTTGAATTTTTTATCTCGCTGTATTTCTTCTTCTCTTTCTTTATCTTCCCTCGTCTCTTTTTCTATTTTTTGTTTATTTTCATACTGTTTTTCAATAATTTTTGCATTTTCAATTATCTTATCCATATCCGAGAAAATTACTTGATAACTATCTAATACTATTTTATCAAGATCTCCCCTTGTTATTCTATCCGAAGTATCTTCAAAATTTTCTAACACTTCTTTTACAGATACTGTTATACTATTACCCATAACGTTTTTTTCAATTAATTTTTTTGCTTCTGGACTTTGAAAGGAATTAATTATTTTTTGATAATGTTGATGCAAATCAGACATCTCTTGTAATGTTACAGGAATGCTAAGAGTTGAAGGATGTATTTGGGAATTAAAATTAATTTTAAAATATTTTGTGTCGCTTATTTCCCTACCTGCAATCTCACTGAAATATTTTGCAATTATCTTATACTCTCCATTTTCATACGTTCCTGCATGACCAAAATTTGTTCTTATTTCGGTGTGATTTGTTTCTCCAAATTTGCTTTTTACAAATTGCCATCCATCTTTCTGTTTATAATATAATTCAAATTTTGGGGCACCTTCAGATTCATGTGTAGTAGATACATAACCACTAACCCAAACCACTTGATATTTTCCAGGTTTTTGATCACCTTTGTATAGTTCAACTGTTACATTCTGAGATTTTGGTTTCATAGTGACTATATTGCTATCAAAATATGATTTTTCAGAATTAGAACTAGTATCTGACTTTTTTTCAAAATTAATTGTGATTGTAGGTGCATTTGTTTTATCAAATTTTGAATCTCCATCAAAATTTGCACTATATCTATATCCATTTTGACTATGATTTGAAGAATCTAATTTTAGCACTTCACAAATGAGAACTTTCCCTGATGAATCAGTTACATAATTTGTCTTAGGAGTATATGCTATTGGAATTCCTGAAATATTGAGAACTTCTTTTCCTACGTGGATTATTTTTGAAGATATCGGATACCATGAATTGTATGTACTGTCATGATAATCCCTTAAAGAATATTCTACACAAACTTTGTCACCCTCCTTTCCATTACTTGTGTCTTTACCATTAACAGTCCATGAAACCCCTAAAGATGTAATCGACTCATCTTTTATGTTTGGAGGTTGGTAGGTAGGTGATTTGGGTTTCATTGATTCTGCAACTTGTAATACATAATCAGGCGACATTACAGGGAACCATTTTCCTGATGGAGTTTTTATCGTATCCCATAAGTAAGTGCAATGACTTAGAGTAGTGTCATTTGAGTAGCAAAATTTGTATTTATCTTCAACATCATGAACGGCATTTGTAATTATACTGGATGAATACCCTTTCCAATCTACTAGAAAATGTGCAAGTTCATGTGAATGAACCCAACCTCCGGATTTACTTTCAGGAGTAAAAGATTCTGCTTGAGATACTATGGATGTTGCACCCGAACTATAATGTCCTAAAGAGCCTGTAACTGTTCGGTCTCTATAACTCATTAAATAATCTGGAATTATTATTGCAAGGTCTCCTTGACTTGTTAATTGTTTTATCACTGTAGGCATTACATCATCGGTAATGCATTGTTTGTAAAACAAATTATCAGGAATATTGGCTTTGTTAAAATATTGAGTTGTTAGACTGGAATAGAAATCAAGTGCCTTTTCATGATTAGAGTAACACTTGTTTGTAGTAGTTACAAAAATTATTGACCAATCTAATTTGTTTGGATCATTTGTAATTGTTCTAGTTTGTGTGGAACTTGTTGTTGATGATTTTTCTTGAACAATAATTTTTCCATCCATCCAAGGATGTACCATACAAAAGTATGGAATTTCACCAACAACATCTGCAGTCCATCTGTATGATTTCCCTGGTGCTACTGTTGATGTATCAAATTCACCTGTGGGTCCATCTGCAGCACTTCCTGCAGTAAATGTGTGTGCTGCTGAATCTGTATTTGAAAATATTACTTTTTGACCTACTGCAACTATTGCACTTCCTGGAGAGTAACATCCGTATTTGGATTTTGTACAGTTATCTGATGAACTTCCTGAACCTCTATCTGGTACTATTGTAACATCTGCAAATGCATTTGGTAAATCTATGACCACTATTGTTACCATCAAAATTACAATTAAACCAAATACTAAACCCCTCACGATGAATATCACATGTTATCATTATTTAAAATGAGCCTGATAAGACACAATTTTTAGAGAAATTAGGCACGAAATACTTAATTTTACATTTGCATAATTGCTCTTATGGGTGACTGTAGATGTCCTTTTCATAATTGTCCAAATTCTTCTTATGATCCAGTACATTTTGGTCATGATGAATTACATGGTGATCCCAATGTTATTGGAACTACACGTGTACGTGAAGATTCTGTAAAGTTTGGAATATGTGTTTCATGTATTCAAAAATGTAGTGAACATCCTCATTAAATTTCTAATTCTAAAATATTAAGTACATAATTCTTGTAGAAAAATTATGCACGTGGGAGAATGTCCAATGTGTCAACAAAAGGGAGTTGAATTAACTGAACATCATGTTGTTGAGGCACCTGATGATGATGGTAATGCTCATAGCATTGACTTGTGTCCTGACTGTCATGATAAACATGAAAAATATCGTAATTATCTAAGAGATATTTGTCATATTAATATTGATAAAACTAAAAAATAATTATTTAATATTAGGAAAACAATTCGATAATTCTACAATGTCATTAAATTGATAAACCAATTCATTTCTATCTAAATTCAATTCAGTTTGTTGAGAACTTATTTTATTTAATTTATCATAAAGATGAGTTGCAGTTTGATATTCATTTGGAGGAAGTTCTTTTCCAACATATTTGGAATATTGTGTATCAATTAAATCATATTCAGACTGTAATTGTGAAATTTTGAGTTCTAATGAATCCATTTTAGATTCTAAAAGATCATATTTGTTTTCAATAGTTTTTTGTCCAACATAATATTCTTCTAAAGTATGGGGGATATTATATCCTAAATTATCCATTTGATAAATTCCATCCTCCCCATACATCAAATGGTTTTCATCATTAGAATGCTTTAGTCCAAATGAATGCCCCATCTCATGCATAATGGTATTAGAAACATTATTCACATCTTGTTGAACATATTTACCATTGCAATCATTTTGACCTAAAGAAATGTCTAATTCACAATCTCGAACATCATTGTTTTCATAAAAAATACAATTTGCAACTCCTTGATGTGATTCTGCCTCATAAACTTTCCAATTAATTACAATGTGAGGAGAATCATTTGTTTCAATGAATTCTATATCTGGATTATTTTCCTCCCACATGGAAAGAGCTTTTTTAACTGCATCTAGTGGAATGGATTTGTTTGGAACATCAGGAATAGGATTAATTGAATATGTGTATAGATTATAGGGTTTAGGAGTGATTACATCCACAACTTCTTCTATTGTTGATGAAAAACTATTATCTTTAGATACTTGTTTTGGTTCAACATCCCAACACCAAAACAAAAAACAGAATTGATTTTTTACAGATTTTGTATTTTCTTGTTCAAATTGAATAGTTTCTACTTTGTTTTCAATAGTTTTTTCTATTACTGTTGGATTTGAATAAGTACCTGATTCATTTTGAACAGGTAATATATTCTCATTTTCTTGAAATGAATTGGAAACATAATTTTTTGAAAACTCTGTTCCGACAATTTCTAAATGTTGTCCATATCCTAGTGGAATTTTAAATTTGAGAGTTCTATCTGGAGGGAATCTATTTACTTCCTCATGATAAATTTCAGTTCCATCTAAAAGAACAATAAATTGATCATCTTGACCATTAGATAGTTTTGAATCCATGTAATCTCGGTTTATGGTGACTATCAGATAATTTTGTGGTGTGGGAGCATCTGATCTATTGGGATACAAAAATGGATTAAAACCGTTGACGGTGATGTCAATTATGGGTATTTTTGGATCAATTACCCCTGCTTCCACAACGTGAACAGATTCAGATTCGATAAAAAACAAATCTTTACCAATTTCAGGTTGAGGGAATTTAGATGTATCATAGTTAGTTGAATCTGGAATTACTCTAATAGTATCACTCTGAGCAAAAGCAACTTCAGTACTAGTTGTAATTAACAAAACAAATACTATTGCAATTAAACCAAATACTAAACCCCTCACGACGAACATCATATGTCATCATTATTTAAAATGAATCCGATAATCTGAGTACTAACTAGGAATTTTTACCAGTAAGTTATGTTAAACTATGTTCTATTCGTGTAATTATTTGGCATTTAATGTATCTGGGTCGTTATTTCCTGGCAGATACGTATCTCCTAACTGCACTTTCAT
>Ga0233434_1004595_pt1 | contig 10539 bp, 7 predicted proteins | sample SI_122_August201_4_FD_182738 | JGI IMG/M metagenome (GOLD analysis project Ga0233434, IMG submission 182738) | Seawater microbial communities from Saanich Inlet, British Columbia, Canada - SI_122_August2016_120_MG | ecosystem: Environmental > Aquatic > Marine > Inlet | place: Canada: British...
TTGATTCAATTGGTGTAGTTCCATTACCTGTAGACCACTCAATTCCAGGTGTTCATGCATTTATTTTACATACTGCAGATGGTTCTATTGGAAATACTGCAGATTTGAGATTTCATGGTAGACGAAAAGATGACACTGAAAAATTTGTACAAAGATGTGCAGAATCTGATTTAGATGTGTTGCTATGTGAAGGAACTAGAGTTGATGCACCACCATCAATTACAGAGTATGATGTTGAAGGAAGAATTGCAGATATTGTAAATAATACTAAAGGTTTGGCAATTGCAGGTTATCCAATAAGGGATTTAGATAGATTGTTATCATTTTACATTGCAGCAAAAAATACTAATCGTGATTTAGTAATTGATATGAAACAAGCATATCTTTTGAAATTATTTAATGAATCTACAAACTTGAAAGGAAAGTATCCCGGACCAACTGATAAAAATATCAAAATATACATTCAAAGGGGTTCTTGGGGATTAATTGACAAGGACCTTGATGTGTTTACAGAAAAACAACTACATGCAGATTATGGATTGTGGCAAAGAGAATTTTTAGATTATCCAAACGCTGTAGACTATAGAGACATTGTAAAAAAACAAAATCAATACATCTTTTATTGCTCTGACTTTAGATTGCAAGATTTAATTGATGTAAAGCCAACTGAAGGCTCAACTTACATCAGGTCATTAACAGAGCCATTTAACACAGAAATGGAAATCAAAGAAGACCAGGTCAAAAATTGGTTTGTGCACTTTGGTGTACTAAAACGAGAGGATGATTGGCATCAAATCCATGTTTCTGGGCATGGAGATGGGGAGCAAATCAAGTATGTTATTGATAACACAAATGCCAAATCAATAGTTCCGATTCATACTGTAAAAGACGAGTATCATAAGAAATGGCATTCAAATGTAAAAAGTGTAAATCAACATGATTTGGTAAGTTTGTAAAATATGCAGGAATCATTTTTAGTGTGATTATTGAATTATAATTTCAAGTAATTTTTTATTTCACAAAATGTTAAACAGATCAATTTGGGAAACGTTCATTGCAATATCTCAACATATCTTCAGGAGAAAATTTTTGGGAATTATTTTGCATTCGAACATAAAATTCTTGATTATTTTCATCAATATTAATCCAAATTGCTTTAGTTGCAGGAGGTACATGGATTATCAAATAGGATTTATCATCATTAGAACCAAATTGGAATTGTAGTCCAGAAACAAATGCATTATTTTTTAACATTCTCTTTAAATATTCTGAAACGGATCTTTCAAAAGTTTCAATTGAATTTTCACATTTTTTTAAATCCCCATCCAATCCTAAAACACTTGAGTCATCATCAACCCCAATGAATAATCTACCCCCAGTTTTGTTGGCAAAAGCTGCAATAGCTATGGCTATTTCTTTTTTAATTTTAGATATATTATTTTTAGAATCATTTTTACGACCATCTGCAGCTTTAATGTCACCGTTAAGTCGAAATTGTTCTTCTTTCAAATCATATTGAAATGTGGCTTTGAATTCAGTATGTTCATTTTCATGTTTGGGGATGGATGTGTTATCTAATTCCTTTGCAGTGTTTTCTGGATCAATTATGACTGTTGCGTTTACTTCATAGTCTAAATCCCCTGGACCCTTTGTTTCAGATGTTATTGTTGTGAATTCACCGTCATTTTCTCGAGATTCTTTTTTAATTATTTTTCCAGTTCCTAAAAATAATTCTTTAACACGTCCTACTTGACCATCTTCTAATTCTACTTTGATTCCATGTGGATGTACAGAATTTTTAGTTAGAATATTTTTTACAATTCCTATAGAAATTTTTCCTGTTCCTTGGTCTTTTTTTGTTTCAATCCCAACTTTTGTGCCTGGTTTTATTTGATCGCGTGAAGGAATATCAGTCATGTTAGATTTGGTGATTATTCGGTTTAAAAGATATTGGAAACGATGTTATGAAAATAGGATAGTGGGATTTGGCCTAGAGTTTTTATAGATTTAAAATAAAAAAAATAGATGAGTCAAAAAATACCTGCATTTGGAGGTAAAGGTTATCAATCAATGAGAAATAATGATTTCTCTACAGAAGCAGCAATTGCTGAAGTTATAGATAATTCAATTGAAGCTAATTCAAAGAATATCAAAATGAAAATATTTCAAAGTGTTCCTCCTGGAAAAATTAAACCAAGAGTCAACAAAATTGCATTTGGTGACGATGGTATTGGAATGGATGAAGAAACAATCCAATATGCATTACAAGTAGGGTGGTCAAGTAGATACAACAGTAGGAAAGGGATTGGCAGATTTGGAGTAGGTATGACCTATGGAGCTATAAGTGTATGTGAATTTGTTGAAATTTATTCAAGGGAAAAAGGAGGAAATTGGAAATACACATTTCTAGATATTGAAGATAGAGAAGATAATCAACAGCCTGGAATTGAACCAATAGTTGAAAAAGATCCTCCAAAAGAATACAAAAACTTGGCGGGAGATTATGGAACAATCATAATCTGGAAAGATATCGATAGAATAGGTTTAGATTTTGAAATAGACGAATTCAAACATTGGTTAGGGAGAGTTTATAGAAAATTCATTGGTGAAGAAATTATTAAAAAAGAAAAAGTTGTTAAAAATGAAAATCAAAGAAATATTTTCATTCAAATTAATGGTGAAGAGGCCGAAAAAATAAATGCGTTCGATCCAATGTATTTAATTTCAAACCAATTTCATATTCTTCCTGAAAATGAAAAATCAAAATATTTAGAAGATATAACATTTGAAGTAGATGTTTCAGACATAGATGCACCATACGAATCAGTAAAAAAAGGTAAATTGACAATCGTGCTATCTCTAACACCAAAAAGCTGGAGGCCAGAAGCAAGAGTAAGTGGAGAATCTAAAGTAAATAATGCAAGATGGATATACGAAAATGAAGGAATATCAATTCTCAGGGCAGGGAGAGAAGTATCATATACAAGAATTGACACAATTAGCCCTGAAAGACGAACTCATGATAGATTTTGGAGTTGTGAAATAGATTTTGAACCAACGTTAGATTATTTGTTTAGCGTTAAAAATATGAAAGTAGGAGCAAAACCAATCAAAGATTTAAGAGATGCACTAAAGAAATCACTATCTCCAAAACTTGCAAAACTTGCTAAAGAAATCTCAGATGATTGGACCACAGAAAATATCAAAAGTCATGAAGGTAAAACAGGCTCTATAGGGAAACATGGTAAAACTGAAAAAGCAATCGGTAAAGTTTCAAAGCCAAAATCATCCGGATTATCATTAAAAGAACAAAAAAAGAGGGCAGAAGCATTTGTAAAAGAAAGAAAATTAAAAGAGGAAGAAAGAATTGCATTTTTAGAAAAAGTACTAGATCCCAAAGGTCCACCATTTATTATCGAAGAAGATCCCAATGGAAGACCAGATGGTCCTTTTATCGACATTGTTCCAAATCTTGGGAAGAAAGTAATCACATACAATATGCGTCATGCTTTTTTTAATAGTATATTTGAAAAATTAAATGAAGTAGAGAAATTAGGGAAGGAAGTGGATCCAAAAGATGCACGTCTAATTAACATAGCAAATGATTTGAAAGATGACATTGACTATCTAATTTTTGCATTTGCAGATTCTAGATATGATATAAGTGGTTCACGTGGAGAACAAGAGGAACGAATTGAAGATACTTTATCAGATGTAGAATTGGGTTGGAGTGATAAATTAAGACGCGTATATAGAAGAAAAGATAATTAATAAAATGCTAAACCAAAACCTTCGAATTTCAGAATTACAAGGAAGTTTGAAAAAATACATAGATGTGATTGATCTCATTCAAGATGATATTTTAGGGGAACAAAAAATCCCTCTAGTTAACGATAAAAAGAGATTAGGTATGATTCATCATGCACTAAATGTTGAAAACTATAAAAAAATAGAATTTAGACAAAGATTATTAGAACATAGTGAAGATGAACAAATTATTTCATTTTTAAAAAAATTAAAAATATATTCAGAAGAATTTAAAAAAAATCCAAAAAAAAGATATAATCTCATAAAAAAAGCAGCGGCAAAAAAATGGGGAAATAATGAAGAAACAAAAATTTTTGTTAGTCATTTTGGATACGATGAAAGTTTACTGCCAAAAGAAATTTTGGCAAGAAAAGATCAGGTTGTAATAAAAAATGCAAAAAACCCCATGAATGTTCTTTGGTCATATCAAAGTAAAATTTTCTATGAGGCAATTGAGGAAACAGAAATTACAACAAATAGATTTATCATCTCCATGCCTACAGGGGCAGGAAAAACTAAAACTGCAATGCAAATAGTAACAGATTTTCTAAACAACATCAAAAATAAAAATGAGAATAGACAAGTGTTATGGATTGCAGATAAAGAGGAATTATGTGATCAAGCGGTAGATGCTTTTGAAGAGATTTGGCCACATATAGGAAAATTTCCAATTAAATTGTATAAATTTTTTGGAGATTCAAAATCTGAAGAATTTGAAAAAAATTCAATCATAATTGCCACATATGGTAAATTAAGAGGTATTTCTAAAAAGAAAATCATTAATCCCGACTTGATTGTTTGTGATGAAGCCCATAATGCAATAGCTCCAACATACAGAGAGACAATAGAAAATATTTCAGAATATAAAACAAGAGTAATTGGTCTCACAGCCACTCCTGTACGTTCAAACGATTCAGAAACTGAAGAATTAATTGAATTTTTTTATGGTCATGAACCAATATCAATTGATTTTGAGGATGAAGAAAATGCAATAGAATATTTACAAAAAAGAGAATTTCTTTCACGATATAATGCACATACAATAGATAGTGAAGTAAAATTCAGTGTTTCAAGAGATTTATTAAAATTGATCGAAAAAGATAGGGATTTACCAAAAAAATTTCTTCAAGAAATTGCATCAAATGAAACAAGGAATTTAGTGATTGCAAAATTATTGTATAAACTAGGTAAAGATGGAATTAAAGTGCTGTATTTTGCACCAACTAAAGAACAATCAAAACTAATATGCGCATTAATGATATCTTTTGGTTTTAATGCATCCCATGTTGATGGGGAGACTCCCACAGATTATAGAAAAGGAGTCATAAAAAAATTCAAAGCAGGCGAAACAAAAATTTTGTGTAATTTTGGAATTTTTACAACAGGATTTGATGATCCAAAAATTGATGCTGTTGTAATTGGAAGACCCACAACATCACTAGTTTTGCATACTCAGATGATAGGAAGGGGAATGAGGGGACCTAAAATGGGAGGAACCGAATCATTTGATTTATACAGAATTAATGATGAATTACCTGGAATAGTTTTAGCAGATAGTTCTTTCAAAGAGATTTGGGAATATGGAAATTAGAATTTCTAGAATGACCTGTTTCATCCCCTCACCATTGATCGAATCCATTAGAAAATATTTTCAAGAAAATGAATCAGAAAAAATCTATCTTTATGTCCCATACATCAAAACCAGATCTTTAGAAGAACTACTTGATAAAATTCAAAGTCAAATCACAATCATTACAACTTGGCACATAAATGACCTAGTTTCAGGTTCATCAGAACTAAAATTATACAGATTTTGTAAAGAAAACAACATCACATTATACATTCACAATAAAATTCACCTCAAAGTATATTCTGTTAATTTAGAATCAGCAGTAGTTGCATCAGGGAATATTTCCCATAATGGATTAATGGAAGGTGGAAATTATGAAGCTGGAGTTCTAGTAGATAAATTAGAAATTTCAGATAGAATGTATCTTGAAAAAATAAAAAGAGAGGCAACATTTGTTGATGATGATGTTTATCAAATATACTTAGAAGCATATGAAAATGCCAAAAACCAAGTTCCAGAACAAATAGACTTTGATGATCCAAAAATAATTCCACAAAAAGACTACTTTTTAAAATCAGCATTACCAATGACAGAAAATATTTCAGAATTAATTCAAGGGTATAATAAGATTAATTCAAACTCTAAACCATCACAAAATTCAGAAACTGCAAACTGCATCTATCATGATTTGGCAAATTATGAAATATCAACAGGATTATCTGAAAAAGAATTCAGAGAAAATCTAAAAAACCAGTTTTTTTCACATCCATTTACTAAGAAAATAGAGGAATTCATTGATTCCAATGAAAGAACCCAGTTTGGATTCATCAAAAGATGGGTACGAGATCATTGTACAGATGTTCCATTACCAAGACCGTGGGAATTTACAAAAAATATTCAGATTCTTTATCATTGGTTTATAGAACTAGGTGACGGGGAATATGAAATCTATAGGTATGGAGAACATACTGAAAGTATCAGAAAAACTACAAACTAGCCACGAATTTTAGCAATAGATTTCAAAGCATTTAGAATCTCATCAATTGCAAAATTAATCTCTTCATCAGTATTGAATCGATTACACCCAATTCTAATGGAATTATGTGCCTGTTTTTCACTCAATCCCAAGGCTAAAAGAACATGAGATGGTTCCACCAGATCACTAGTACATGCAGATCCTGCAGAAATTGCCAATTTTTTTGATACTGTATTGATAATAGATTTACTTTGTACCCCATCGAATCTAATATTCAAATTATGAACCAACCTGTTTGTTAGATGTCCATTTAGTTTTCCTCCAACTACTGAAAAATTCTCCAACATTGTATCTGTCCATTTTTTGTATTTTTTATTCTCAGTATCCATGGAATCAATTGCAATCTCTACTGCTTTTGCAAATCCTATAATTCCAGGGACATTCAATGTTCCTGAACGAATGTTTCGCTCTTGCCCTCCACCATACACAATAGAATTAATTTTAACGCGAGGCATGATACTCCTAATGTATAGTGCACCGATCCCTTTAGGACCATAAATTTTATGAGAAGACATTGACATTAAATCAATATTCATTTTTTTAACATTAATTGGAATATGTCCTAAAGCTTGTGCAGCATCAGTGTGAAATAATACGTCATATTCATGTGCAATTTTTCCAATCTCTGCTACATTTTGTATGGTTCCAATTTCATTGTTTGCAAACATTATTGAAATTAGTACAGTTTCATCTGTAATGGAATTTTTTAATTCATCAAGATTGATTTCGCCAAACTCATCTACTAGTAGATACGTTACTTTACATCCATTTTCTTCCAAATGTTTTGCAGTATCTAAAATTGCATGATGTTCTGTAACACAAGTAATCAAATGATTTCCTTTACTCTTGTTTCTATCCATTACTCCAAGTAGTGCCAAATTATCAGATTCGGTAGCCCCAGATGTAAAAAGAATCTCATCCATGTTGCAACCAATGGATTTTGCAATTTTTTCTCTAGCTTGAGAAACTGCAATGGATGCATCATATCCAAAGGAATGATCTAAACTTGATGCGTTACCAAAATTTTCTGTAAAATAGGGTTTCATTTCATCAAATACACGAGGATCCACAGGCGTGGTAGCATGTGAATCAAGGTAAATAGGATATTTTATCTCAGACATTTCGTTCTTCTTTGATTAGTTCATAAAAATCCCCTAGATTTTGAATTCTAGGAGCAAGTGCAGTAACTCCACGATTAATGTGACAGCGAGTCATTTCATTCAATTTAGAATCAGAGAGCCCATCTTTATTCAATCTGTTTTTCATTAATCCCAAGTATAATGATTCATACTCTCCAAACAATATAGCAGGTTCAATATCATTTCCTTCATTATCATATTGACTAATAATTGGGGCGGATTTTTCCTTTAGTGATAAACATAATGCAAATCTTGCAAGTAAATTTGGAGTCAATCCAGTTCTTGCTTTTAACCTGCCAAGTTGATTTTGACTTTTTGCACTGAGTTTTATTCTACTGAACTTCAACTGTCATCTCCTCATTATCAAAGAAATATCCCTCATGGATTTTTGTTTTACCTTTAACAGTATCAAAATCAATTGTGTATGATTTTGAAATGTATGGTTTTAATTTTTTATAATAATTAGCATCAATTTCTGAATCAGTTGATAATACTATGGTTTGCTGAGAAGTTTCAGGGAAAAATGATTCAACAAGACTGGATCTATGATCTACATCTAGTCTTGCAAGTGGAGTATCTATCATAAATGGTAATGGACGTCCTGAAGTTTTTGCCAATCCCCAAACAAGAGCTGTCGCATAGATTTGCAGTTCGCCTTTTGATAACATATTTTTTGTAATCTCATCATCATTGCCATTGTATAGTTTTACTGAAAATGTTTCATTATCGATAGTTACTTTTTTGATAAAGTCTTTTTTGTGTAGTAAGATGTCAAGACCTTTTAAAACATTATTTTCAAGTAAAGAAATTTTTTCGTTTCTTAATGATTGAGAATAGTTCTCCAATACATCCAAAACAGATTGTGCCAATACATCACTAGAGGATAATTTCTCAGAACTAGACTGCCTGTCAAGACTAGTACGAATTTTTGCATTAAGCATTCTTAGTCGAGTTTTACCTTGAGCCAAATCTGACTCTAGTTTCTCTAGTTTGTCTTGCAATCTATGCTCCTTATCACGAAATGAGTCCCTTTCAGTCATGATTGATTTTATTTCCTCAATTTCAGGCTTTATCTTACCTACAACTGCAAATTTTTCAAGTGCCCTTTTTTGAATACCATAAGATTTTGTCAATTCTTCAAGCAGTTGAATAGTTGATTTTTTAGAATTTTCAATTAATGATAAAATTTGTTCCATTTGTACAGGAGACCAGTTAAAGAAAACACTAGATTCAGAATTTCTAACAAATTCTTCTTTTAGAAATTTAATTAATTCTGTGTTAATTGATTTTTTAATATCAATTGAAATATCTGGTAAGAATGATTTTAAATTTAAGACAGTTGTAATTTTTTTAGAGTTTTTTTCAAAAATTTCTTTTTCATAATTTAATAAAATTAATTTTTGATCAGACTCTATTTGGGATTTAATCTCTGCTAGTTGTTCTGGAATTAAACAAAAAGGTAGTTCCCCAGAACACAAATCAGATAATTCTTTTTCACTAATTGTAATTTTTGAGGCCATCTCTGATTCATTTTTTTCCATCTCTTTATTTTTCTCATAATAGTTACCTCCAATTTTCTCAAATCTTTCTGTTGCTAACATAAATTCATTATGAATTAACTTGATTGATTCAGATCCTTCTGTAATATTTGCCTCTAGGATCTGATTTTTTTCTTCTAGAATTTCTTGTAAAAATAATAGAGACTGCAACTCATTTCCATCAAAATCTCTTTCACGCATTTCATTAGATGCAAATCTAATCATAGATTCATAATTTTCTAAATTCTGAGGTTTATTGTGTAATTTTTTGTAACTCTCATAATTATTACGCAACTCTACAAATTCTACTAGTTCTGTTTTTAGCATTTCATATTTTAATTTCTCTGGAGTCATTGTATCTTTTTTTATCTCAGATTTTTTTTCATTGTCTTTTTTCTTTTTTGCCTCTCTATACAATACAAATCCAATATCTTTTTGGAGTTGATTTACCAAATCCAAGCCTAACAAAGTATCAAATGAAGATTGAATGTACTTGTTTTCATTATTATCGTCAGCTATACTCTGAATTTGTTCTCCATCAAAGAAGAATAATTTTGCAATTCCTCTAGGGATTAATTGATGGATAAACTGCTGCCATTCAGATTTTTCAATTGAATCAATCTCTTCAAATTTAGCTTCAGTGTGTCTATTCTTTTTTGCAGTAATTGATAGCCCTAATTCTTTGAATTCATTTGATTTAGAATCAGATTTTTGTATTGACAAATCTTCATTTACTTTACCATCATTATTGACCCAAGTTCTGGTAATTTTGTATTCTTGTATTTTACCATCAAATGCAATTTCAAATTCAATTGAAATAGAACAAGTAGATGAAACTGATTTTGTATCTAAATTTCTATGAAATGAACGCAAGATTTTTTTCTCATATTGTTTTTCAAGACCTGCATCATCAAAGTCCTTACCATAAAAACAAAGCATAATTGATTCAAAGAGAGTTGTTTTACCTGCACCATTTTTACCTCCACATAAAATTACAGTTTTCCCAGGGCTAGTCTTAAAATCAAATTCATTTTCTCCCCCATATACTCCAAAATCAGTAATGAAAATTTTATTGATAATCAAAACTATTCTCCTTGGGAAACATCTGTGATGAGGGCTGCTTTGTCTTTGATGTCTTTTTTTACTTGTAATTCAACTAGAATTTTTTCAAATTCTTTGTCATTATCCACATCACGCCACTCTTTTGATAGTTCTGCTCTAATTTTATCAAAAACTTTGGAGTGTCTGTTTGCACCTTGAGATTTTAATTCTAAATTAAGTAAATTGCTGACTAGTTTGAATGGAATATTGTGATTAGAGCATGTTTCTTCTAACAACTCTTGTTCGGTATTACTGAAATTCCCTAATTCATTTTGGACATTATTGAGATTTTTACCTGTAATTTCAGCATAAACGGCATAGGCAGAATTTTTCCAATCACCTTGCTCC
>Ga0233434_1004599_pt1 | contig 10530 bp, 9 predicted proteins | sample SI_122_August201_4_FD_182738 | JGI IMG/M metagenome (GOLD analysis project Ga0233434, IMG submission 182738) | Seawater microbial communities from Saanich Inlet, British Columbia, Canada - SI_122_August2016_120_MG | ecosystem: Environmental > Aquatic > Marine > Inlet | place: Canada: British...
GGGCTGTAACTCGATACTGCGGCGTGGTGGCGCTTGTGACGCCGCCGGGCGTCTGCGGTGTCGACGGTAAAGGCTACGGCCACGGAGATGGTGGCGACGCCGAGAAGGCAAAGGCGAAGCGTGCGTGATGACGCTGACGATTTGACCCCAAGCATGAATTTCCCCGTCCGATTCCCAGTTTATTCGCCTCGTTCTGAGGCCAAATTTGGTCCGGCCGCAGCCAATCTTCTGGCTGCGTCGTCCATGCGAAACTGCGGCTCCAAAGGGCCGGAGCCGGACAGTCGGTGATCCGGCTAAGGTATTGGAACCGCGCAGCTTTTCGTATTCGTTCGAGAACGTGAAAAGCGCAGGGAATCAAATTAGGTCGCGACGGTTTCGAAAGGGTTAAGCAAGGGTTTCCGGAGTTTGCAGCTTTTGTCACGGATTTAAGACGATTGTGCGACGCACAATATTCTTGACTTATTTGTGCGATGCAGTACTACCAAAGTCGTGGTTAGGGAGCCGGGTACTTCCCGGCGCAGGACAACAGTCTGGGAAAAGGACACTCCGTAATGGTCAAGGTTGAAGAATTTCAGCAGTACGGCAAAGAGCAGTTCGATGCCGCAGTTGCGTCTGCCAACACGTTCTCGAGCGGCCTTCAGTCGATTGCGAATGCCTACGGCGAGTATGCCAAGAGGTCGTTCGAAGACACCAAGAGCTTCGTTGAGAAGCTGTCGGGCGTGAAGTCGATCGAAAAGGCGGTCGAACTGCAGACCGAATACGCCAAGACGTCATACGAGACGTTCGTTGCCGAGTCGCAGAAGATCGGCGAGCTTTACACCGATCTCGCCAAGCAGGCTTTCAAGCCCTTCGAAGGTCTGGTCGCGAAGGTGACCGCTCACTAATTCAAGGCTCTCTCCACTCACGAAAAAGCCCGGCTCAACGCCGGGCTTTTTTATTGCGATGAATGATCCGCCGTTCGTTACTTGGCGATACGCAGTTTCGACAGTGAGTTTCCGATTGAATCGAACGCGGCTGCGATGCCGCTTGCGCTGGTCGAAGAATAGAAATTGCCGCTGTCGGCGCAGTATTTCAGAATGGTGGATTCCGGATCGCCATCGGTGTTGACCTGAATAGTGTAGACCACGGTTGCTCCGTTCGTCTTGTTCTTGATATTGTCGCAGAGAATTTTCTGCCGCGCATCGATCGGTGATGCCGACGAGTACCAGCGATTCTGCGTATTCGCTCCGTCCGACAGCAGGATGATCGCGTCGGTGTACTTGTAGTTCGCATCCTTGGCGGGCGTCGGGAACGGATCTGTCGATTGCAGCAGCATCCACGCCCACTGCATGCCGATGCTCTGGTTGGTGTAGCCGACCGCGACGAGATTATTAATCTTGCCCTTGATGGTGCTGTCGTCCGTCGATCCGTCGGATTCGTTGGCGGTAAACACTGACGTCATCGGCAGGATCGACGAAGCGCAGTCGTTATAACTCTCGCCAAGAAACAGCGTCCCCGGGGTGGCGGTGGTCGGCGCGTCCTTGGTCGTGTCATAAGATTGGGTGCGATCTGTCACGCAACCTTTCCAGTTGTTGAGATTGCTGGCGGTCCATACCTTGCCGGCTGCGACACACGAACTCTTCGTCGTCTTGGACGATTGGCTGCAACTGCCATAACTTTTGTCCCAATCAAGCCAGGCCGCGTTCTTGTTGGCGGTGCCGACATTGACCATCACGTTGAAAGGAATGATTGACAGATACACATCGTCGACGGTTTTCGCCGACGACTTGAGTGTGTCCACCAGTTTCTTGGCTGCCGTTTTCATGGCGTCGAGTTTGCCGACGCGGTTCATCGATGCGGTGATGTCCAGTGCCATGGCGACGCGCATCCTGGTGTTACCCCAGACTGTCGTCGAACTCGCGCCGAAATCGAGGTTCGGATACCCCACGACCTTCATGAAATCGGTTTTCATGGTGGCCGACCCCGTCAGGACGACCTTGGATCCCTGACTGGTGCTCTTGGAATAACCGGCCGTCACCGCGACGTTGAGCGCCTCCGGGTGTTTGTAGAGCGCGTTAAAGTAGTCTTGTGCCCTCTGGCTGATTTGGTCGGTCGTGAGGCCCGACGCGTCCCTGGAGATCATCAGGGCAGTGGTGTCGAGGGCGGTCTGCATGGCGGTGCGGGCGTTGTTGACGCGAGCGTAATCGACGGCGGCCCCAACGAAGCCCAGGATTGGTACGATTGCGATGCCGAACATCACGGCGACGTTGCCGCCTTGCGCATCGCGGAAGTGCGCGATCGTTCCGCGGACGCGATTGAAAATCGATGCATCGTTCATGACGTCACCAGAAGAATAGGGCTCCGGGACGCGAGATAGGCTGCAGGCGTGAAGAGGTAGTAAAGTGTTGCGATGAATAACGGGTACACCTGAGAAGTAGGCGGCCGGGGATCGTGGGGCTGCGGTTTCATCGTGAAGATCGGGTTTCCCGCTTCGTTCGAATTTTACCAATTCGCCAGCCGCACAGCCGGGGCCTGAGGTGCGGGAACGTTTGAAAATGGATGCAATGTTCATTGCGGTCACCAAAAATGGGTCCTGCCATGTCGTAGAAGTGGGCAATGAAGGGGCGGTAAAAGTTGCCGTCAATCTACGTAAAATGCCCCATGAAATGGACCTTTCGGCCCCTCAATCGGTTCGTATTGTCAACAGCACTTCAACGCCTCATAACGAAATTCGCGCGATTTTGGGCGCTTGCGTTAACCATCCGGCATTGCCGTACGGGCGTCGTGCGGTTCTCCCGGCGCGATTCCAGCCAGCAAAGGCATGCTTGCGGGCGGGCGAACGGCGACCCATATTGTTAATCTGATCCGACGGCGTTTTCGTTGCCGGAAAGGTCGCTTTGTGGGGATTTTGAATTCTTAAGCCATGCTGCACTCGTCTTCATATCCGGAACCAGTCGCGGCGCCCAAGGTGTCCAGCGAACAAACCGCTAGCGCCCGCCCGCGAATGAGCAAGGATGATAGCGGCAGCGAGGGGCGGGGGGGGGCAGGCACGTCCGTCATTACCAAGGTCAAGCCCAAGACCAAGCGCCCGAACCTCTACCGCGTGTTGATCCTGAACGACGACTACACTCCGATGGAGTTCGTTGTTCATGTTCTGGAGAAGTTCTTCAACAAGGACGTTGAAGCCGCGACGACGATCATGTTGCATGTTCATCATCACGGGATCGGCGAATGCGGCGTTTTTACATACGAGATCGCTGAAACCAAGGTGACGCAGGTCATGGACTTTGCGCGAAAACACCAACATCCTTTGCAATGCGTGATGGAAAAGAAGTAGCATTTGAGTCTCGTTCGGCGTGGGAACCGGATGGGGCGATGAGAATGCAAACAGGTTGCAGGAACTGATCAGACCGGACCGGACGACAACCGATCGAATGAAGTGGCGGGGGCCATAAGGGACGCGAATGCCGACTTTCTCTCAGAGCCTTGAACAATCCCTGCACCGCGCGCTTGCCATCGCAAATGAGCGGCATCATCAGTATGCGACGCTCGAGCATCTGCTGCTTTCGTTGATCGACGACTCTGACGCCGCCGCTGTAATGCGTGCATGCAGCGTCGATCTCGACAAGCTGCGCGGCAGCCTCGTCAACTACCTCGAAACCGAATTTGAGAATCTGGTCGCGGAAGGTTCCGACGACGCCAAGCCGACGGCCGGGTTCCAGCGTGTCGTGCAGCGCGCGGTCATCCACGTGCAGTCGTCCGGCCGCGAAGAGGTCACAGGCGCCAACGTGCTGATCGCGATTTTTGCGGAGCGCGAAAGCCATGCGGCCTATTTCCTGCAGGAGCAGGACATGACCCGCTACGATGCGGTAAACTACATCAGTCATGGCATTGCGAAGCGTCCGGGCGTCTCCGAGGCGCGGCCGGTGCGCGGCGTCGATGAAGAAGCCGATGCCAAGGGCAATGAGGATTCAAAGAAGAAGGGCGAGGCGCTCGAAACCTATTGCGTCAACCTGAACAAGAAGGCGCGCGACGGAAAGATCGATCCCGTCATCGGCCGCAACGCCGAGATCAGCCGCGCCATCCAGGTGCTGTGCCGCCGCCAGAAGAACAACCCGCTGTTCGTCGGCGAAGCCGGCGTCGGCAAGACGGCGATAGCCGAAGGTCTCGCCAAGCGCATCGTTGACAGCGAGGTGCCGGAGGTGCTGGCCGCCGCAACGGTGTTCTCGCTCGACATGGGCACGCTGCTTGCTGGCACGCGGTATCGGGGCGATTTCGAAGAGCGCCTCAAGCAGGTCATCAAGGAACTGGAAGCGCATCCGAATGCGATCCTGTTCATCGACGAAATTCACACTGTCATCGGAGCAGGCGCAACCTCCGGCGGCGCGATGGACGCGTCGAACCTGCTGAAGCCGGCGCTGGCGTCCGGCACGATCCGCTGCATGGGGTCTACTACCTACAAGGAATATCGGCAGCACTTCGAGAAGGATCGCGCACTGGTACGCCGGTTCCAGAAGATCGACGTCAATGAGCCGACCGTTGAAGATGCCATTGGCATCCTCAAGGGCCTCAAGCCGTATTTCGAAGATTATCACAAGCTGAAGTACACCAACGACGCCATTGAGGCGGCGGTGAACCTCTCGGCGCGCTACATCCATGACCGAAAGCTGCCAGACAAGGCGATCGACGTGATCGACGAATCCGGCGCAGCGCAGATGCTTGTGCCTGAGAACAAGCGCAAGAAGACCATTGGCATCAAGGAAATCGAAGTAACCATCGCGACGATGGCGCGGATTCCGCCGAAGTCTGTCTCCAAGGACGACGCCGAGGTGCTCAAGCATCTCGAGACGACCCTGAAGCGGACCGTATTTGGTCAGGACAAGGCCATCGAAGCCTTGTCCGCCTCGATCAAGCTCGCCCGCGCGGGCCTGCGTGAGCCGGAGAAGCCGATTGGCTCGTATCTGTTCTCGGGCCCAACCGGTGTCGGCAAAACCGAGGTGGCCAAGCAACTGGCCGCGTCTCTCGGCGTCGAGCTGATCCGCTTCGATATGTCGGAGTATATGGAGCGGCATACGGTGTCGCGTCTGATCGGCGCACCTCCGGGCTATGTCGGATTCGATCAGGGCGGTCTCTTGACCGATGGCGTGGACCAGCATCCGCATTGCGTGGTGCTGCTCGACGAAATCGAGAAAGCGCACCCGGATCTCTACAACGTACTGTTGCAAATCATGGATCACGGCAAGCTGACCGATCACAACGGCAAGCAGGTCAATTTCCGTAATGTCATCCTGATCATGACCACCAATGCGGGTGCTGCCGACATGGCGAAGGCCGCATTCGGCTTCACGCGCAGCAAGCGGGAAGGCGAGGATCACGAGGCGATCAACCGGCAGTTCGCGCCCGAGTTCCGCAATCGTCTCGATGCGATCGTGTCGTTCGCGCACCTCAATCCTGATGTGATCGGCATGGTGGTCGAGAAGTTCGTGCTCCAACTTGAAGCCCAGCTGGCGGATCGAGACGTGACTATCGAGCTGTCCGAGCCTGCGAAGGCATGGCTGGTGAAGGAAGGCTACGACGAGCAGATGGGTGCGCGGCCGATGGCTCGTGTCATTCAGGAGCACATCAAGAAGCCTTTGGCGGACGAGGTTCTGTTCGGCAAGCTGAAGGGTGGCGGTCACGTCCGCGTCGTCCTGGTGAAGGACGAGGGAAGCGAAGCGGGCGCCGAGAAGATCGGTTTCGAGTTCGTCGAAGGGCCGGTGACCCCGAAGCCTGAAAAGCTGCCCGGCACCCGTAAGCGCGCCGCGCCGCGCAAGCCGAAGGGTGGGGATGGTCCGAAAGGTCCAGCCAAGCCGCCGCTCATGAAGGTCTGAGCGACGCGCAAACAGATGCAAAAGTCGGCGATCTCACGATCGCCGGCTTTTTTGCAGCTTGCGCTGGATCAGAAGCGTTTTAACGCCGCGAGCACGGGCTCGAGTTTTGCACTGATCACTTCGCCTGCCTCGGAGGCAATCGCCCACGCAGCCAATCCCGCCAACACAGCGACAATGAAATATTGAGCGGTCGCTACGGCGATCAGTGGCCTCAGCAGTCCCCGGCCTATTCGTTTGAACGGGCTTATTCGTTTGAAATTGTCGCGGGTGGGTTCCTGCGGAGTGTCAATTTGAATGTCAGGATGGATGTCTGCGGCGAGTTCGGAAGTCGCCGGATCATTCTGTGCATCCAGCAAAGCGAGATCGTGGATATCCGCGGGCGGTGCGGCTATCGCTCCGTCCTGCGCCGCCTCGATATGTGCGACCACGTTGCTCATCCCAGCAGTTCATTGTTTGCTAACCTTAGGCTGGCCGCGCGGGTGGGGCTATGATTAGCGATCGAAAGACTCCGTTAACGTAAACGAATCCGCCGCATAGGCGTGCGAGAGACCGGCAATTCTCATCCGATGGATAAGCGATCCGCGGCAAGTTCTCTAACCGTCGCGGTTTTACCGACTTCGTTTGTTTCGATTGCTTGCGTGATCCGTTTTTCGACATCCTCGTGTGGCAGTTGGTGGCGATGAGACAGCGGGCTCCGTTGCATTGGGTACTGTGCCTGGCCGTCGGCGTGATGCTGACGGCAAAGGTTCAGATTGCGCGCGGTGACGACCCTGCGCCCACGAGGGCGCCAGACACTCCGCAGGAGACATCCGAACCTAAGGCTCTGGATCAGGGAATTCCCGTAACTCCTCCCGTTGCCACCGAAACGAAACGAGGCGCCGATGCCCCGCCACCGGCCCCGCCTGCGAAGGATGCGAAAGACACCGATACGCGAGAGACAATGTGCCTGATGATCGAATCCGCGGCCTCGGCGCATAATCTGCCGCTGGAGTTCTTCGCGCGCGTGATCTGGCAGGAGAGCCGCTTTCAGCCGGATGCGGTGGGGCCTGTTACACGCAGCGGTCAGCGCGCGCAGGGCGTTGCGCAATTCATGCCGGGCACCGCGACCGAGCGCCGACTGCTCGATCCGTTTGATCCCGTGCAGGCTCTGCCAAAATCAGCAGAGTTCCTCCACGAGCTGCGGGAACAATTCGGCAATCTTGGGCTGGCTGCCGCGGCTTATAATGCGGGACCGCGCCGCGTGCAGGAATGGCTGACGGGAACCGGCTATATGCCGAGTGAGACCCGAAACTATGTTTATGCGATCACCGGTACGACGGTCGATAACTGGGCCGCGGCCGGGAAGAACGGCGCGATCAAGGACCGCGCGCCGCCGACGGGCTGCCGCGAACTCATGGCGTTGCTGAAACGTGCGCCAAATCCCTTTGTCGCCGAACTTGAGCAGCGTGTGAAGCTCGGCGCGGCGATGCCGTGGGGCGTACAGCTTGCCGCCGGATTCTCTCGCGACAGGGCGCTCGCGATGTATGCGCGTTCCATGACGCGCCTGAGTGCGATCATTGGCGATCGCGACCCCAGTCTTCTGAGTTCGATCTTCCGGAGCCGCGGCACGCGGCCGTTCTATCAGGTGCGGGTGGGAGCCGACACGCGCTCTGCCGCCAACGAGTTGTGCGATCGCATCAGACGGGCAGGGCAAGCATGCATCGTGCTGAAGAACGCACAGGGGCATGGTTAACCGGCGCCGGTGCTGAATGCGGGGGAGATTCCAGGAATCTCTTGTAACGGTTAACGTCGCAGCCCGATCGCATGCAAAAAGAAACCCAATAATTGCAGGCATTATTTGAATCTTTGCGGAGAATTTTATGCTCAACGAAATGCTAACGGGATTGCTGCACTTTTCGATTAAGTTTTGTGAAACCGTTTTCCAATCATCTGATCGCGTGCAGCGAAACGTTTCGCTGCATTCTGTGAGGAGGCTTTCGTGCTGACGTTTGGAATTATCGGTATTGCATTTGCAACCTTGTGCGTTCTCGGTTCGCTGTCGTCGTCCGCGCGCGAACCGTCGATTTGATTTTGATGCCGCTGTTTGCGGCCACGTTCGTCGGCGAGCATTGGCTTCCGGCGGGCCCTGCAAGCCGCCGCGTCTTAGCGGTGCGGCCTCCCGAAAATTGGCAGCGCCGGTCCCTTGACGACGAGGACATTTCACCCGCGTGATGAATCAAATGATTCATCCGGTGTTACGCTCCTTGGCACTTCCCGCCCTTGATTCTCCGAAATGGCAAAGCTCCTTCGCGGCGTTCGCGTTCGGGGTGAAATCCGCGCTGTCGTCGATTCTGGCGCTGGTGCTTTTCGGCACGTTTATCGGGGTTGGCGCATTCGCCCATGACACCGGCTTCACGCTGGGGTGGGCGGTGGCTACCACCGTATTGGTCTGGGCCGGTCCTGCGCAGATTATCCTGATTTCCACGTCACATGCCGGTGCGACACTGCTGGAATCCGCCTTGGCCGTGACTATCAGCGCCATCCGCCTGTTGCCGATGGTGGTCTCGGTCTTGCCGATGCTGCGAACGCCGCAAACGAAGATGCGCCAGCTCGCGCTGCCGGCGCATTTGGTGGCGGTGACGGTCTGGGTCGAAAGCTTTCGTCTGTTGCCACACGTGCCGCGTGAGAGACGGATTGCCTTCGTAAACGGGCTTGGCGGAGGGCTGGTGTTCCTGAGCTGTGCCGCGACCGTTCTCGGATATGGCCTGGCGGCAAGCCTGCCGCCGATTCTGTCGGCTGGAATTCTGGCGCTGACGCCGCTGACGTTCCTGCTGTCCACGGCGCGCAATGCGCACAAGCTGGTGGACAAGCTCGCGCTTGCGTTGGGGCTTGCGCTTTACCCACTGGTGCAACTGCTGCACACCGGTGTTGACATCATGATCTGCGGCCTGACCGCCGGCACGATTGCCTATGGCGTCCATCGTCTGAGGGGCCGAGCATGAGCGGCCTTCTTGGAGATACGCACGCCATCGCTCTGCTATTGTTCGCGGGCTTCCTGTCGAACGAGGTCTGGCGGGTGCTCGGCCTCGTGATCGGCGGCGGGATCGACGAAGGTTCGGAATTCCTGATCTGGGTGAGGGCAGTCGCCGCTGCAATCCTTGCGGGGGTTATCGCTCAGATTTTGATTTCACCGCCCGGCGCGCTGGCGACCGTGCCGGACATTGTCCGATATGGCGCCGCCGCCGTTGGGTTTGGCGTTTATCTGGCGACGCGCAAATCAGTTTTCGCCGGTGTGGTCGCCGGTGAAATCGTTGTCCTTGCAGGCAAATGGTGGATGGGCTGAGCCGAGCTTCGCAGCTCAGTTGTTCAGTGCCGCGATCAGCCGCGTGGCGTGATCTTCCAGCACCTTGACGTCCTCCTTGCGGGTCGCCGGCGGAAGCAGGGCGACGCCCTCGACCCGAGGCATGATGTGCACGTGAAGGTGGTAGACGACCTGGCCGCTGGCCGGTTCGCTGAATTGCTGCAGGGTAATACCGTCGGCCTTGAAGGCCTTCATGCCCGCGACTGCGATCTTTTTCGCCGTCCGCGCAACATGGGCGAAACTCTCGGGCGAAATGTCGAGAATATTCCGGGCGGGCTCCTTGGGAATCACCAGGGTATGTCCGGGACAGCGCGGCATGATGTCCATGAAAGCGAAGGTGTGTTCGTCTTCATACACCTTGTGGCACGGGATTTCCCCGCGCAGGATTTTTGCGAAGATGTTGTTGGTGTCGTAAGCGGTCATGGTCGGCCCCGGAAAAATTGCGGTTCACAATCGCCGTCCGAAGCGGCCCGGTCAAGCCGGGTTGTTTAGGCGGCGCGTTGGTCAGAAATCCGGTGTGCGCTCCGGGATGCCGGTTGCGATCTCATCGATCCGGTCGGCGAGATTCGTCAAGTCGCGGTGAAGTCCGTCCAGTGTAAATGCAAGGCCGAAAACGCGCCCCACCGCATTGAAATCGAGTGCACGCATCGCGCCGGATTGACGCAGCCCGGTAAATGTTTCGGTGAAGGCGAGATGTGCCGCGCTGACGTCGTTTCGCGAGACAATAACGACCGCGTTGAGCGCAGTCGCGCATCGTTCGGTCAGCTCGGCGTGGGCGCGCAGCAGGCGAGCCGCCGCAGGCGCCAGCGTCGATGCGATCTGGGCCGGAAGAGGTGTCCGCAGCACGCCGCCGATGGCGACGAGATCGTTGCGCACGCGCCAGAGTGTGCGTGGAATTGCTTGAGGAATGCGATGATCGGCAAGGCGCGAGGCGCGCTCCCTGTCGGCATCTTTCAAGGCCTGTTCGACGGCGGTGAGCGCCTGGCGCAAGGCTGGATGTTCGGTGGAAGGGACCAGCGCTTCGCCGCGCTCAAGCGCATCGGCTTCCGATAGCAGCAGCTTTTGAATGCGCGTGAGCACGGCCACGGAGCGGGTCACCACGACGGCATGTGATCGCGCCGGAAATATCAGAACCATCGCCAGCACGCCGATCAGGCCGCCCAATCCAATCTCGATAATCCTGTCGAGAACGAATTGCTCGACCGGTGCGCCTGCGGGCTCTGTCAGCAGCATGATCGCGGCGGTGACCGGCGCGACCCGCAATTGCGGACGAACCGCAGCGCCCCATACGGTGGCGCCAGTGACAAGCACGAGAGCGATGCCGATACCGAGGGATGTGTT
>Ga0233434_1004603_pt1 | contig 10514 bp, 12 predicted proteins | sample SI_122_August201_4_FD_182738 | JGI IMG/M metagenome (GOLD analysis project Ga0233434, IMG submission 182738) | Seawater microbial communities from Saanich Inlet, British Columbia, Canada - SI_122_August2016_120_MG | ecosystem: Environmental > Aquatic > Marine > Inlet | place: Canada: British...
CCTTCAACACCTGTGTTACCTTGAGCACCTGTAATACCTTGAGTTCCTGTAATACCTTGAGCACCTGTGTTACCTTGAATTCCTGTCTCACCTTCAACACCTGTAATACCTTGAGCTCCTGTAATACCTTGAGCTCCTGTAATACCTTGAGCTCCTGTGTGACCTATAAACCCTGTAATACCTTGAACTCCTGTAAAACCTGTTCCTGTAAAACCTGTAGTTCCAATTACTCCTGTTATTCCTTGAATACCTGTAATACCAATGACTCCTCTTTCACCTGTAATACCTTGAACACCGGTTTCACCTTGAGAACCAGTATTACCTTGAGAACCATTAATCCCTTGAACACCTGTGCTTCCTTGAATACCTGTTATTCCTTGGGTTCCTGTAAATCCAATAGAACCTTTATTTCCTTGAGTTCCGGTAAATCCTTGAATACCTGTAGGACCAATATTTCCTTTTAATCCTGTGATTCCTTGAATACCTGTAGGACCAATTGGTCCTGTATATCCTGTTTTACCAATTAAATTTACAGATGATTCATAAGTAACTTCTTTTGTTGTTGGATTATAAAATAATATATTTGAATCACTCTTTTTTTCAATAGGTTGAACATAAAATCCTTTTTTTTGTATATCTAATGGAACCCCAGTACCATTAATATGAATGACATTATTTATTTTATTTTCAGTTCCTGCATTTTGTCCTATTAAAACATTATTTTCACCTATATCAATTGTATTATTATTATTACCAATACTTATCGAATTCTCCTGAAATTGAATAATATCATTTTTACCTATTATAATATTATTCATTTCAATCGTGTCACAAATAACATAACCTTTATTATTTGCCAAAAAATATTTATTTGTGTCTTCATTATTTAATAAATATAAACTTTCTTCACCTATTAAATCTTTTTTTAAATTTAATATTCCTCTTATATTCACATTATTTGTAAACATTTGAGTGTCAATATTAACATTTTCATTGAATCCTGAAGTGTTATTTAATAATACTTTACCTTGAATTTCTTCACTTTTTTTATTTACTATATTTTGATCAATAATTTTAACATCATCATCATTATTTATATTGGTAAATTCTTTTTTACCATTATCATTTTCATTAGATTTTTTTTTTCTAATTTTTTTTTTGATGTTTGTATCCATAATTTATAATAGTATTTTTTTTTATTAAAAGTAAAATAAATTATTAAAAATTAATAATTTATTCAATTTATTATTAAATTTTAAATTATTTAAAAGATACTTCTTAGTATTGAAGCATTAAATGATTGTCCATTTACAAATTTACATAATTCATAACGTTGATTAGAATTTAAAATTAATTTTTTTTTATTCAGTTTTTCATATTTATAAATAAAATGCCATAATTTACTACTTTCAAGACAATTTGAAGAATTACCATTCATATATTATATATCAATTTAAAAATATTTTATTATCTAAAATAAATATAAATAAAATATTGATTATTATTAATGAAATGTGCTTATGTAACATTAATTAGTGATGATCAACCAGATTTCATATATAATATTATTTTAGGGTATTCATTATTAAAAACAAAATCAAAATATGATATTATCCTTTTATACACTTTAGATGTTCCTTTTTATAAAATAAAATTATTAAGTAACTTTTTTAATCATGTGATTAAAGTAGAAAAAATATTAAGTTTAAAAAAAGAATTTAATCGTAATCTATCCTATTTTTTTACTAAGTTCCAAATATTTACATTATCTGATTATCATAAATTATTGTATTTAGATAAATATCAATATATAAATGAAAATATAGATTATTTATTTCAATTACCTACACCTTCAACTTTTTGCTATAAAAATAAAATTAAACGCAGTCATATGTTTTTAATATCACCTGATAAAAATTTATTTAATCAAGTATTAAATCTTATTGATACTGCCAATTTAAATAAAAAATATGTTGATAAAAATATTTTAAATTTGTTATTCAAAAATATTAAATTAAATTGTTTTTCCAGTAAATTAGATTTTCAAAAAATAATAAATGTTAATCCTAATATTAATCAAGTAAAAATTTTTGATTATAATTTTATTTATAAACCCAATAAATTTATAGGTAAAAAAAATATATCTAATAATAAAGATTATATTAAATATAAAAAATACTATTTACCATGGTTAAATGATTATAAACATTTATATATTTTATTAAAAAAAAAAGGAATTTCTTTAGAAAATCTATATTCAGTCATTAGTACTAATTATATATTTTATTTAAAAAATTTATATCCAAATATGAAAATTTATAAAATAAATAATAATCATAAAAATATTATTAATAATTTACTTAATGAACCCATTAATAATTATTATTCATTTCAAGATATTATTAATGTATTTAAACAATTTCAAATACCATTATTCATTTATGGTGGATCATTAAGAGATTTATATATCAATACAGAAATATCAGACATTGATTTTTACTATATATCAGATTATCACATGATTAATAAAATATTAAAATCTATACCTAATTTGTATTTTAAACAAGGATTATTTAAAAAATATTTTAATATAGAATATGGTGAAATGGAATTAAGTAATTTTGATAATTTAAGAAAATCATTAGATGCACCTTGTAATTCTCTTATTTATGATTTACAAAATAATAATGTATATGATTTAACAGGTCTTGGAATTGAAGATTCAAAAAAAAAAATATGGAGAAAACCTCCAAGTGACACATTTGAAGAATGGTCCATTGATCATAATAATTTAATTTATCGACTTGTTAAATTCTTAAATAAAGAATTTAATATTCCAGAACAAGATAGAAAAGATATTTATAATGAATTATATTATGTTCCAAAAGATAGAAATTATTGGCACTTTTTAAAATCACCTAAGTATTATAATGACGATTTTTTTAATACCATCATAAAAGATATTGATTCATTAAATTTAAATTATTCAGGCCAAGAATTTATAAATAAATATCAAGAAAATATTAAACCTTTATTACTTAATAATAAATAAATTCGTTTATTTATATATTTTTTTATTATTTATAAAATAATCATGACTCTATTTTATATTTTATGTTTATTTTTACTTAATTTTACTCATTCAAAAATTTCATCAAAATCACTTATAAAATATGAAGAAACTGTACCATTAAAATTTATATATTCAAATAAAAAATCAAAAAATATCTACTTAAATAATTCAAACTTAATTATGTTAAAAGGTGAAATAAATAAAAAAAATACAAATCAATTTTTATATGATCTTAATCTAATCCATAATAAAAAAAATATTTTTATCTACATAGATAGTCCAGGAGGATCAGTTGAAGAAGGAAATAAAATTATCCGTGAAGTTCAATATTACAATTTAAAATGTATAGCAGAAAAAGCCTACAGTATGGCTTTTGCAATTTTTCAATCATGTAAATATAGATATATTATCCCTTTTAGTAAATTAATGCAACATCAAATAAGTCTTGGTATTCAAAATGAAAAAGGAAAAATTGAAAACTATATGCAGTTTATTAATCAAATTGAAAATGAACTCGTTCTTATTCAATCCTCAAAATTAAATATGAACCCTGATGAATTTAAATTAAAAACACTAAATGAATGGTGGATTTTCGGTAAAGAAATATTAAAAGAGAATTGTGCTGACAAAATGATAATGGTTTTTTGTAGTCCATTTTTAACAAAGCAAAATATAACTGTGAAAACCAGTTATTATGAATATGTATATTCAAAATGTCCATTAATTAATGAACCCATTGAAAAAATTAAAATAAAAGAACAAAATATTTTTGATATTTTTTTATAATGAATCATTTCGAAGATAACGTCTTTCATTAGAATAATTATTTATATTCTGAAATTCATCACTTTCATATAATAATAACATAAAAACAAAAAATGATATTATTAAAGCAAGTATATATAATGGAATTATTAATGGCTTTGATATAAATACATTAAAATGAGTTTGATAATATAAACACAATAAACTAATTATTATTGTAGAAGAAAAATGAGATAATATTATAATTAGGAATAAATTCATTAATAATTTAAGTAATTAGTATTAATTATTATTACTAATTATTTTTTTAAATATATAAATATTTGATTTTTTAAAAACTAAAATTATATTTATATATTTTATGAATATGAATAATAATTTTAATTCAAAATATGATATTAAAGAAATATCTAAAATATTATTATTATACAGTATTTTAATATATAAATTGAAAAATACAGATTCATTAGAAATAGATAATGATGATAATAAAGATATTAATGAATTATTAAATTATATAAATAACCATGAAGAAATTTTATTAAATAAAATTTGTGATATAACACATGCTCATGTATTGATTATTAAAAATAAACGAAATAAACAAATTAAAATTATTTTTAAAGGGACAACTGATTATCATAATACTTTTTATAATATGCAGTTTCATCAAAAATCAATAGATTTTTTGAATGATTCTGATATAAAAATTCATAATGGATTTTATCAAAATCTATTTAAAGGTAAAATATATCAAAGTATAATTAATACATTAAATAATCAAAATTTAAAAGATTATTTAATTTATATTTCAGGTCACAGTTTAGGAGGTTCATTATCTATATTATTTGGTTTTTTCTGTTCTTATATATATAATAATAAATGTATAGTTATTACATTTGGATCAAGTAAAGTTGGAAATTCAACTTTTAAACAAAAATTTGAAAATATTGATAATCTTATTTGTTTTAATTATTATAATCTTAATGATTATATATTTCATTTACCTTTAATTCATTATAAACATGTAGGACAAATTATTAAATTAAAACAAGAAAAATATATAAATAAAATTAATTTTTTAAAAAATCATTGTTATGATTTTTATTTTAAAAACTTTTTATTTACTTATTCGAATAATATTTAAAAGATTAATACTATACTTATATATGGATAAAGATATATTAAATTCTTTTTATCAATGTTTTCGTTGTAATTATAAAACTAATAGAAAAAGTATTATAAAACAACATATTAACAAAAAAAATAAATGTATAAAAAATATTAATTATTATTTTATTCCAGATGATATTATAAATACCTGTACTCTTTTAATTCAATCAAAAAATAATAATCATAATAATTTTATTTGTGGAAATTGTCATAAACATTTTAGTTCAAATTATAATTTACAAAGACACTATAAAAAATGTATTGAAAATAATAAAAAAAATAAAGAATTATTAAATAAATATAAATTATCAAATAATGAACATTTGAATGAGTATATTAAAGAAATATGTAACTTAAGTATTAGTCAATATTTTAATAAACCTATATTTATTAACTCATTTTATCAAAATTGGAATACAAATAATATTGATATTCTATCTAAAAAATTATTATTTATTTCAAATGATAAATATTCGGATATTCTTAGAAAAATTTTAGAAGATAATAAAAATATTAATGTTTTATTTAATAAAAATGAAGAATATGGTTATGTTATTAATAATCAATTTAAAATTGAAATTATTCATAAAAATAAACTTGTAGAAGAAACAATGCGAAAAATATATAAATTATTAAAACAATTCAAAGATGAATTGAAAGAAAAAGATAAATCTTTTGATCAAGTTTTAATTAGTAAAGAAGATGAAATTATTTATGATAAATATTTATTATTTCAAAAAAGTAAAGATATATATCATAAAGTTCAAACAATTATTTTAAATATATATCATGAAAAATTTATTCAAAATCAAAATACTATTTTGTATATTTTATTAAATAAAAATATTGGATTTTGATATATTAAATGTATAATAATCAAACTGAACAATTTAATGAACAAAATTTTGAAAATATATATGAAACTAACTCAATTGATGATTTTTATACTAATAATGAATTACAAAATTTAAATATTATACCTATTGAATATTTTGAAAAAAATTATTTTCAAATTTATTGTGAAAAAGAATATATTATAAAAGATTTTAAGATTATTTATGATATGGTTTTATGTCTTCCATTAACTAATCTTGAAAAAAACTTGATTTTAGTTAGATTTAGAAGAATTAATTTATTTTGTTTAAAAAATTTTAAAAACATATCTTTTTATTATATTAAATCAAAATTATTTATTATTATTTGTGGTATTCTTAATCCATCATTATTATCTATAAATACTGATTTTAATTCATCTTATTATTTATTTTTATTTTGGTTAATCTGGAGTCTTCAATTAAGTGTTAGTATTATTACTTCCTTTATTAGTTTCTATAAATGGGATAAAAAATATTTTTTATATAGTTCTTATAAATCTAAAATTAATCAAGAAATATGGCTTTATCTTGGTTTAACTGGTAAATATAATAAAGATTTAATAGAAAATGATGGTAAAATTAAAAAAATAATAGAACCAAATCATAAAAATAAATTAAATTATTTTTTATCCAATATTGAAAATTTATTAAAAAAATTAAAAGATTTTAATTTAGAAATTGAAACAAATGAAAATGATAATAATGAACAAAATAATCGAACAAAATTTCATAAAAATAAATTAATAACTTCAAAAGATAAAAACAAAGATGAAAATGATAGTATTGTGTCTAAAGAAGAGGTGAATAATAATAATAATGCATCTGTACCACCTAATCCTGCCGAAAATAATTTATAATTTGTAAAATTAAATTGATTCATCTGAATTAGAATTATATTCATATAATCCAAATAAATCTTCTGTTAAATCATCATAATCTATAATATAATAATTTATTGATAAATCTTTTTTTTTTGATTCTTGCTTTTCAATATAAAAAACAATATCTTTTTTTATATTAAATTGATTTATTTCATAATATGTCCTTATCACTTGAATCCATTTAAAATTTGACATATTATTATCTTGTTTTGTTAAATTATTATTCTTATATGACCATTCTTTAATTTCATCTAATAATTTACTATTTAATTTATTTTTAATATTTAATAAATGATTACTCATTATCTTAATATCATTCATATTTATATTAAATACATTTTCTGAATATTCTTTTTGATCATCAATCGGTATTGGTGGATGAAATATATAATTACTTTTAAATGATTCAGGATATTTTTGATAATAATTAGAAATTATGTAAATATATTGATGAATTTCTATATTTTTTATATTATCTTTATTTAAATCATATTTTTTTTTAATTTTTTCAAATAATTTTTTTGTTTCTTCTATTTCTATATTTATTTTACTTAATTCTTTAATTTTATATTTAATATATTTGTATTCAATAATATAATTATTTATTTCAAATAAACTATCAGGTTTATTTTTATTTTTAGGTCGAAATACTATATCTTTTTCTAATTTTATATTATTTTTTATATAATATAAAGCAATTAAATATAACCATTGTTCTTCATTTAATTGACTTGAATTAATTTTTTGATATTTCATCTGTTCTACTATGTGTTTCATTCGACTTTTTGATGTTTCTATATCATATAAATAATCTTCATAATCTGATGCAAGTTGTGGTGTAATGGTCGCTTTCAAATAAGGCTCACTAAAATGACCTCCCCAAAATTCATCAATAATAGGTTTATTCCATGTAATATTTAATTTATCCGCAGTTTTTTTAAAGTTCAACGCTAATTCAAAAGCAGATTTAGGATTCACATTTAATTGATTAAAATGTTGAATTTGATCCCATAAATAATTTTTATATATACCTTCATCTTCATCATTTTCTAATGGAGAATATAATTCTTCATCATAATATAATCCACATTTTTTCTTACCACTATTTTTTTTATATAATTCAATTAATTTATTTTTCATCTCATTTATATTTTTTTTTGCTTTACTTAATTCTTGATTAAATGTATATTTAATCAATTCTTCATTTGATTTTTCTGTTATATAAGAACTCATATTTTTATATATATATATATTTAAATTTCAATTTTTATTTTATTTATAATTTATTTATGTGTTGTAATTTACACCCCTTCAATTCTAATTTCATTAGGATTTACATATTTGTTTTTATCATTATGATTAGGCTTAATTGTCGATATATAATCACCAATCTCACCATAGTAAATTGAATCATCAAAAATATCTCCTTTATTATTTGGATTTTCTGAAACTTCCGTTACATAAACATATTCTATCTTTTCATTCATTTGTATTACTTTATTTATTGAATACTCAAAACATTTATTACTAATTTCAAATTGTTTTTTTGAAAACCATCCATAATAAACCTTTTCATTAGAATATCTTAAGTTATCCATTTTTATTTAATTTATAGAAATATTTATAAAAAATCAATTTTTTTTATTATTTTTTATAAAAAATTGATTTTTTTATATTTTAAAAAAATAAAATAATAAATAAAAGTATTATTTATGACACATATTTTTTTATATTTAACGATTATTTTTTTTATTGAAATTACTAAACTTAATTTTAATTTAGATAAAAAAAAATATAATGATAATGAATACTATTTTATACATAAAGATATAATTTTTGATAAACAACTCAATTGTTATGTTCATTATCCAATGTCACCTACATTAAAGCCATCAATTTATAATATTTAAATTTTTAATTTATTAACAAATGAAATATAATCTTTTTCTTTTATTCTCAATTCAAATGAATATTCATATTTTGTGTGAATATTTTCAATTTCATAATTTATTATATTGAATTTATTCATTAAATTTATCATTTTTTGTTTAATACTTTTATCACAAATTAATCCATCATTATTACAATTCATTACATTTCCAATACGAATTATACGATTATCATTATCATCCTTAATCCATCCAATATTTGTAATTGCTTTATTTTCCATTAATGATTCAACAGTTGAATTAATCATAATTTTGTGTATGTATATTAATTATTAAAATTGTTTTAAATCAATTTTTTTATATTATTTAATTTTATAATTTTATTATATACATCTATTAAATTAAAATAATACATATTATTATTTTCATCATCAATACAAATTAATTGTTCATTATGATGTAATTGATTTTCTTTTATTCCTTCAATTTGTATTTGAACATTTAATTCTTTGTCGGATTCATTAAAAAGAACAACTTTAAATAATATATTTTCTTTTAAAGTTAATAAATAAAATATATATTTTTTCAATTTATATTCATATTTTAAATAAATCAATTTATGATTAAAACATTCTTCATAATTATGTTTTAAATGATATGAATTATTATCATTATAAAATAATCCATCATATAATGTATTTAAAAAAAGTTCATTATTTTTTTTTAATGATAATTTACCTTTTTTATAATAATATTCCTCTTCATTATAATCAAAATATAATGATGTTTGTTCATTATTCATTATTTCACCAAATAAACGCGATCCAGTAGGATGTTCTGGACATTTGCCATAAAAATGATTTTCCATATTATTAACAATTGTGTCTATTATTTGTTTATATTTTTCATTACCCCTTTGAGTAATTAATATTGTATTACAAATTAATTCTGGATCTGCATCTTGACAATAAAAACTCGTATTATATTCATCGATTAAATCATCAAATGATTTTCTTAATATAAATTTATCATCAATAAAAATACCTCCTTTTATATACAATAAACAATAACGAAATAAATCTGATTTATAAAGTATCGGAAATAATTTATCATAACATTGTACTACTTTTTTATCAAAATATTTTTTAATAAATGAACGACATTGTTGATCATTATAAAATTGATAATCATAAGATGGATTTAATTCAAATATACTTTGTACTGCATTATAATGACTATTATTATTGTATTGATTATTAAAATTATATTGATAAATTACTTTAGGAATTTTTATATCGTTTGATGATTTTTCATTCACATTTATTTTTGTAAAATAATTAATAATCTTATAATGCTTTGAACAACTTCCTACATGTATTATTTCTTGTTCTTTTTTATTCATTGAAAATAATTTTATTTGAATATCACTTACCCATCCATTTGTGTTTAAATTATACTTTCTTATAATTATTTTTATTTTATTTTTATTTATAAAATATATTATACATGATAAATCATCATAATGTATATTATTTATCTCATATTTATTTTTTATAAATAATGAATTTGATTTTTTTTTTAAATAAGGTATTTCATATTTATTTTTCATAAATTATAAAACTAAATTATAATTTATTTTAATACTAAATATTTATTTTTTTCTTCTTCATATAATCTATCATTTGAATTTATTTTTTCAATGTACATATTACTTTATATGATTATTTAATCATATAATTAAAAATTAAGCAAAAATATATCATTTTTTTTGATGATTTTTTATTTTTGCTTAAATTTTTTTACTTCATTTTATTCATCAAGAAATATTTTTTTTTTTTTTTTATTTTTTTATTCAAAA
>Ga0233434_1004609_pt1 | contig 10506 bp, 11 predicted proteins | sample SI_122_August201_4_FD_182738 | JGI IMG/M metagenome (GOLD analysis project Ga0233434, IMG submission 182738) | Seawater microbial communities from Saanich Inlet, British Columbia, Canada - SI_122_August2016_120_MG | ecosystem: Environmental > Aquatic > Marine > Inlet | place: Canada: British...
AAGATTCATTTATTGGCATTTTTTGAAATGTTTTTGGGATCCATCTGATAATCTGGAAAGAAGTATAGGCGTAAACTTTGACTGGTATTCACCAAAATATGCATATCGCCATACTCCTGCAGAAGTCAAAAAATGGTATAAAGAATCTAAAGTAAAAATTATTCATTTTAACGAGATTGAAAGTGGAATAAGTATAACTGGAAAAAACAAATTAAAATAATTTTTAATTTATTAAATAAATGATATTGTGGATTAATTTGAACTAAACTTATGAATGATAATTTAAAATACTAGTTTTTAGAATCTCGTATAATTTCTATTACTAATTGAGCTTCCAAATCTTTCTGTGTTTGTCCACTTTTTTGTTTTCTGATAATGAATTCTTTTTCAGATAACCCATTTGCTAAAAGTACTTTTTTTATTTGTTTTATGGAAATATTGTTATAATAACAATTATCTTCATCTCTCCACTTCATTTCATGTTTATTGATATCTGGGAAAAATCCTCTGTAAGAATTGATATATGCATATTTTTTACAAGATTTGATTAAATTTGTTAAAAATATGTCAATATTATATACATGATCAATTACTGCATGAGAAAATACTAAATCAAATTGTTCTTTTATCTCCATTTTTATAAAATCTCCATTTTTAAAATTAAATTTTGAATTAGTCTTACAATATTCAATATTTGTTTCTGAAAAATCTATTCCTGTATAATCCAAATTTTGGAACATATGTTCATGTTTTATTGGATATACTCCTGTACCACAGCCTACTTCTAAGACTGATTGAATATTTGGTTTTAGTTGATTAAAATATTCTATAAAATTTGTATGTAATAGATTGTTAGAATTATGAATTTCTTCATACCATTTGTGATTGGCTTTGGTCCAATCTTTATTTCCATAAGATGACTTACCAAATATTTTTTGTTTTAATCCTTTGATGATTGTATTTGAAACAGCTTTAATATCTACCAATAATTTGATACTCTTTTTATACTATATTTGTGCTTGGCTTAACAAATTTTAGAAATTTATTTTTTTATATTATATTATGTTATGAACAACAAATTTTTTTTGATCACAAGAATGAGTTTTAGTTATTTAGTAAATTGATATATTTACCCAATACAAAAAATATTATGAAACAGAATTTAGGATTTCGTGCTTGGTTTTATTTTAGACAAGGATGGGCAACTTATTTTGCTTTTATTTTTGCAGCTATAAATACTCTCACAGTTACATATTATTTGGCAATAGAAAATTATCCTTTTTTAAATAATTTTTTTCCAACATTTTTTCATTATATTATAATTGTTATTTCTATTGGAATCCCGCTGTTAATTGGAATAGGTTATGCTCATTATAAAAAAACACCGTCATATAGGGCTGAAACTGATGTTACTATGGAAACAGATCCTTATCGCCGAAGAATGGTTGTTAATTCTGAAATATCTGTAACATTAAATTTAAAATTAACTGAAATGTTGCTAAAATTATTAAGAAATGAAGAATTATCTAAGGAACAAATCGATGAAATTACTCATCTAAAAAATATTCTTGCTACTCTTGTAAAAGATCGTTCTTTTGCTAATAAAAAAGATTTAGAATTTTATAAAAAAATTGATGATTTCAGTAAATCATCTAAATTCTAATTATACCATTTATTAATTGAAGAAATCATTTTTTCTCTATGTATATTGTATCTCAAAATTTATCTAATTATGGAGTGCTTTTTCCTGCTGATTGTATTTTTAGAATTAATCTTGCTTGGATAAATAATTTAAATGAATTAAAATTATTGCTCAAAAAATATCCATTTAATGAAATTTTTCTTGATTTGCCAATAAATCGTACAAAACCTCCTAATAATAATTATTCATTAGATGATCTTATTCCAATTATTGAATCAAATTCTAATATCAAATACTTTGCAATATCTAATGTTGATTCAGCAGCTTATTTAGAACCATATGTTAAAGTTTTACCTGCAACTATCAATATTGTTCCTAAAATTGAAAATGCTAAAGGTATTTCTAATATTGCTGAAATTATACACAAGTTGCCCACATCTAAAAAAATTATTATGCTTGATCATGATGATCTTTATTCTTCATTAATCAAACAAAATGAATCTCCATCAAAATTTAAAGATTATATTAATAATTTAATTAATTTCTGTACAACAAATAATGTAACTCTATTACGTACTATAGGCGTTGTTTTTAGTAATGACGAAAAACGTGTTACTCAATATATAAAATAATTTCTTATTTCCAATCAAACTTCATTTCCAACAATTCTTCTAATTCTTCATTATACGGTTTAAAATATTCTGATAATTCATATCTTGTTTCTAAATTCATATTTTCATATTTTCCGATATTATGTTTTTTTAAATCTTCAATTTTATATTGTTTTATTTGAAGAAAATCAAAAATATCTTTTAAAACTATTTGTGGATTTTTACTTAGATCTTTATTTTTTATAAATAAAATTTGTTTTCGTGGAAAAATTTCAAATAATCGTTTAATATGATTTACATATGTAGCATATGAAACATAGGGCATTTTAACTTCTTTTAATGAATGCTCTTTCACTTGATCAGAATTATAAAGATGCTCAAGAATTTCATATCTTTGTTTATCTTCTTCAATTGCTTCTTCAAACGTATTTTTTTCAACTCCACCTATTTTGTAATGTTGATAATGAGAATATGCATTGTCAACAGGATTTCTTAATATGATAATTAATTTTACATTTGGTAACAATTGTTTAATTCTTTTTATTGCTAATGGGTGAAAAATATAATGCGGTGTAGCCTCACCTGTTAGAAATTTACTCTTATTTTTAATTTCAAATTTTTTTTTATATATTTTTGTGGGAAAATATGATTTATACCAATTTAGCCCTCTCCAATAAGACAATGTAAAATAATGAATTTCCCGCCTACTTGCATTTTTAATATTTGGATGTTGACCCATATATTCAAATAATGAGTTAGTTCCACTTTTGTTAAATCCTGCAATTAAAAAATCAGGTAAAATTCTAATTGGGCTAGTTATGTTTCGATAAAATCTTTGTTTTGTAAATCCATATGGATTTAACCATGGATGATTTAATAACCAATTTTTCAAATATTTCCGAAAATTCATTATATTGTTACAAAATTATGTGATTAAAAAATTTTTCAATATTATGTTATTTTAATTATAATTAATTTCAAAAATTTTAATTTGATAATTATATTCTTGTTGCTTTGAATCAAATATTTTTTTTATATTTTGATTTTGCTCATAATTATTAAACACTTTTTTCAATACATCTGGTTTTTCTATTTGTTCATCAATAATTATATGTGTTATCCCATGTTTTTTCATATTTAGAAAAAATTTTTCAACATCAAAATCTAATGAAATTAACACAGTTGAATTTGTATCATAATTTGAACTAATTATTGGAAATTCTTTTAATTCTGAAAGTTTTGCAGCATCTAAATGTGCAAGAATTGGTGAATTAACAAAAAGTATAGTTTCTGTATTTTTATTAACTATTTTTGCTAATTCTACAAATTCTTGTTCTTTTTCAATATTGATACTTTTATAATTTAAAAATAAAATTGATGATATTATTACGATGAAAATTATTATTGTAACTATAATTTTTTTATATTTTCTATTTTTAAAATATATTTTAAATGAAAATACTCCAACAATACATAATATTGGCAAAATTGGAAATAAATATCTGCTATCTAAGAGTGGAATTGTATATGCATACAAACTTGGTAGCACCAAAAATAATCCCGGTATAATTAATAATGCTTTTTGATTATTTTTTTCTTTGAGAAGTAAAATTATTCCTAATGGCACAAAAATTATTAAATATGGAATCATTAATTTACTTAAAAATTGTATAAATAAATAAAAACTATTTATTATTTTTAATTCTAATCCGTTTGGATTATTTTCTGTTAATGTTTGTGTTTCTATTATTATCCTTCCAGTAAGATTATCTGTTCCTGTATTTTCAATTCTTTGCATACTAAATGGCAGTAATATTAAATAAATTATAATTATAAAAATTATACATTGTATTATATTTTTTTTTGTAATTTTATTTTTTATTAAAAATATTATACATAATACAGGAATTAGAAATAATCCTTCTGCCCTTACAATAGATCCTAATGCAATTGTAATACATGCACTATAAATTATATATTTATTTTTTTGTAAAATTAATGTTATACTTGTTACAATTAATAAAATAAATAAAGGATCTGTGGCACCAATTAATGAATTTTGTATTATTCTTGGTTCAAATACAAAAAATATTGTACTAATTAATGCAAATAATGAATTTGTAAATTTTTTTGCTAAAAAATATAATGGAATTATTGTAATTGTAGATAAAACTATTGATATGTAACTTTGTAGATTCATGTAATCTAAAAAATTTTTAGATTCAAAAAAGTAAAAAAATACTGTAATAAATAATGGCCACCCATTATTTGGTGTGTAGAGTGGATTAACTGGTTCTCCAGTTAATGACACATCAATTGCATACTTAAAATAAGATAGATTATCTGAAGAAAAAATTAATTCATTTTGAAAAAATATCGCTCTAATTGTAATGGCGCCAATTCCAATCAATAATAAACTTAGAAATGGAAATTTTGATGTTATTTTAAATTTATTTTCTAATTTTTCCATAATTATTATTCTATTTTTTTAATACCTACAATATGATTGTCTTGGATGTTGGATTAATTAGATTCTGTTCTATGTTATTTCTATGGCATTTAACCGATGTTTATATATTAAAATAATTTATAATGAAGTATATGAAATATAAGCAAATTTTACTTACTCGTCCTCCTACTGGTTCAAATGCTTTACAAGGAGGTTCTGATGCTGATCCTCATCCACAACCTCCTTTGGGACTAGCTTATCTTGCAGGTGTTTTAGAGAGATTACCTGATGTCCATGTATTAGATATTCTTGATGGAAATTTTTCAGAAAATTATGTTTATGATGTAACGATGGCTGTAAAAAAACATAATCCTGATTTTGTTGGATTTAGTGCTTTTACTCCTTTTGCAAATCCTGCATTAGAAGCTGCAACTGCTGTTAAAGAAGTTAATTCTAATATCTTAACTGTTTTAGGAGGACCACATGCAGTTCTAGCTGATGTTACATTGCAAAAATGCCCCGCTTTAGATGTTATTTCATATGATGAAAGTGAAGGACAAATTCAAGAAATTGTTTCAGGTAATCCTCTTGAAAATATTACTGGATTATTTATTAGAAAAAATGGTAAAGTGGTTCCAACAGCACCTCGTTCTTACATTAAAAATATGGATGAATTACCATATCCTGCGTATCATAAACTACCCTATTTTCCAGATGGATATCATCCACATCCACCAAAAAGTACTGGTAAAAAATGGTGCAGTATAATGTGGTCAAGAGGTTGTCCATTTTTTTGTAATTATTGTAACCGAGAAAATAGTTTTGGATTACAATTTAGAAATCAATCCCCTGAATATGTTGTTGATCATATTAAATATTTACATTCAGAGTTTGGAATTGAGGAACTTACATTTTATGACGATGTAATGTCTCTTAATCGTAAAGCAACTATGAAACTTCTAGAAGCAATGACTCCCGAAAACCTGGGTTTTAATTTAGTATGGGATGCTGAAACTAGAGTTGATTTAGTAGATCAAGAAATGCTTTATGCTATGAAAAAAGCTGGTTGTAGAATGATGTCTTATGGAATTGAACATGGTGAATTTATTCATGAGATAAAAGGAGGAACTGCTACGTTACAACAAGCTGAAAATGCAATAAAATGGACACATAATGCAAAAATTGAAACTGTAGGATATTACATGATTGGTTTACCAAAAGAAACACCTGAAACAATTCGTAAAACAATTGATTTTGCTAAAAAACTAAATTGTACGTATGCTATGTTTGCAATCACAATGCCATTTCCTGGAAATAAATTATATGATGAAGCAGTAAAATCTGGATTAGTAAAATTAGATGATACATGGGATCAATTTGTTTATTCTGGAGTTGGTGTTGGTGGAATCCAAGCACCTGTTTTAACTACAAATTCATTATCTGCCAGTGATCTTGAATCTTGGGCAAAACAAGCTTATAAAGAATATTATTTTCGACCTTCCTATATCTTGAATAAATTTTTAAAAATTAGAAGTATGAAAGATTTGAAAATGTGTTATGATGGTTTTAGAATGTTAAAAAAAGATATGTAGGGAATTTTATGGAAATTACCGTTGGAATTCCTGCATATAATGAAGAAAATAATATTTCAAAAATAATAAAAAAATTACAAAAAATCACTAATAAAATTATTGTATGTGATGATGGTTCAAGTGATTCAACTGCAAAAATAGCAAAAGAAATGGGTGCATTAGTAATTCAACATGAGAAAAATTTGGGATATGGATCTGCTATTCGTTCCATTTTTTTAAAAGCACGCGAAGTAAATTCTGAATCTCTAATTACTTTAGATTCTGATGGTCAACATAGAATTGAGGATATTCAAACTATTTTGAAACCTTTACAAAATAAGGAAGCTGATCTTGTAATTGGTTCTAGATTTTTAAATGATGATGGAAAAAATGTTCCATCATACAGAAAAGTAGGAATTAAACTTCTTACAAAATTAGCGAACACTTCCTTGGAAGATAACATCACTGATTCACAAAGTGGTTTTAGAGGATATAGTCAAAAAATTATTCAAAATATTACGCCATCTGAATCTGGAATGGGCGTTTCAAATGAAATATTGATTAAAGCAAGTAAGCAGGGATTAAAAATAGTTGAAGTTCCAATAATAATTCTATATGATGGAAATACTTCTACTCATAATCCTATTTCCCATGGTACGTCTGTCTTGATTAGCACTCTTAAATTTATTTCAATGGAACACCCATTGAAATTTTATGGAATACCTGGGATTGCATTTCTTTTAATTGGTTTAGTTTTTCTTATTTTTACAATCCATCTTTTTACAGAAACTAGACAAATACTTCTTAGTTCTGCTATAATTGGTGTTGGTTCTGTAATTTTTGGAATTATTTTAATACAATCTTCTATTCTTCTTTATGTTATGGTTAATTTGATTAGAAAGAAAAAATTTAAAAAAACAACCTTTAAGAATTAATTTTTTCTATCTTCAAATGATATTACAACAGCAACGGCAATTTTTTTATCATGACTAACAGAAACTTGAAATTGATATTTTTCTTTATTTCTTAAAATTTTTACATTAGGTTTTGATTTAATATGATTTGTTTGAATATCTAATAAACTAATATTTTCTTTAATTGCCTTTATTGTAGCTTCTTTTATGGCAAACTTTCCTGCAAATCTTTCATAGGGATTTTTATATTTTAAACAATACATAATTTCAGAGGGTAAAAATATTTTTTTATAAAATTCAGGTTTTCTCTCATATTTTATTTTCTCAAATTTTTTTACATCTGTAATATCTATTCCAATTCCAATTTGTTTAAACATTTTATTTATCTGACCAATACTTGTGCAATTCCTTCAACTAATAATTTTCCCTCTATATTTTTAATTGTAGTTTTAATTTTGATCATTTTTGTTGCTTCACTTTTATCAATTATTTCTCCTTTTACCATGATTTTATCTCTTATGAAACATGGTCCTACAAAATTTAGATTTTGAGAAAAATAAAGAGCATTTTTTCCTGGTAAATACATACCAACTAATCTTGAAAAAAATGAAGCCAATAACATTCCATGACATACTCTTTTACCAAATTTTGTTTTTTTTGCATATTGTTCATCTATATGTAATGGATTAAAATCACCTGAAATTGTAGCAAAATCCTCTTCTAATTCTTCATTAATTATTACTTCAAATGAATGTTTTAACCCCACATCAATTTCTTCAAATGAATACTCTAGAGGATTATTCATCTACAATAATTCCTTTATTTGTTAAATGTCTCTTGATATCTGCAATATTTTTTACATCCATTGCTTCATCAATTGTAAATTTTACATTAAATCCTGTTTCTAATTCGTTAAGCAATACATATCCGTTAAATGACGTCCAATTTTCTATGGTTTTTGGCCCTAATTCATCCGAAATAGTTGAAATATCTATCTTCATTACTCGTGAAATTATTTCATATAATTTGTTTGACATTATTCTATCTCTATTTTAAGATATTCTGGAAATTTAATTTTTGATTTTATTTTATATGTCCAAGACTGTCCCTCTTTTTTGAATTTATGATCTGATAAAAAATTTTCAATTGGTTTATTTTTTTGTGTTGGAATAAAATCTGCATTTATTTTTTGAATGTTATTTTCTTTTGCTTTATTAATAATATGGATCATAATCCCTTTTTCTATATCTCTTCCCATAATTCTACAACTCATTAGAAATGTATCTATTCTCCATTCTTTTTTATTTTCTTTTTTGATAATAAACACTCCTGTAATTCCATTATCTCCAAATTTATCCTCTACTTGTACACAGGTTACAATAAAATTTGAATCTTCAATCATTTTTTCAATATCTATTTCTTGATATCTTTTTGTTGTTAAATTAAATTGATTTGTTTTTAATATTAATTGTGAAACTCTTGGTAAAGTAAATTCATTTACATCTTTTATACTAATTTTTAAATTAAGTTGATTAAGAAATGTTTGAAGATCTGTACTTGTTTTCTCTAATTGAATTATTTTCTTTTGTTTCAAATACATTTTACCTCTGTTTCTATCTTCATCTGTAATTTTTAAAACACTAAAATCAATAAGATTCTCAATTTCAAGTACATATGATGATGGATCATTTGATAAATTAACAACTAGAATTTCTGGAAAAGTTGATTTAACAAATTCTCTGTTAACAGGATCATCATCTATGAAAACTAAACTATCTGATCCAATGTTAATTTCTTTTATTATTTCCCTCATATTACTGACTTTATCATTCCAATTAATACACATCGAAGCAAAATGTTCTTCTTTTAAGATCATGTGGGGATGTTCTTTAATGACCTTGATTGCATCTTCAAAATTATTTTTACTATTGATTGCTAAAATAATCCCTCTTTGATGTAATGAAAGTAATACTCTTTGAAATTCCATAAATGCATTTCCTGGTGGTTCAGGACCTAGCTTAATTCCATTAAAACCATCTTCTCCAATAATTCCTCCCCAAAGTGTATTGTCAAGATCTAATACTATACATTTTTTTGTTATTCCAAGATACCCAATAACATATTTCATTAAATCTTGTCCAAATGCAGGTAAATAATCCATTGATATTTTTAAATCTCCAAAAAAGAATTGACTATAATTAAAAACATTGTCTTCTCCATTTTTTGTTATAAATTTATCAAAATCATAAACAAAAACATTCTCTGAATTTAGATAATTTTTTGTAATTTGTTTATTAAAATCTTCAATCATATTATAAAAACTATATTCTGTTTTTGATTCAAAAATTCCATTTGGAGAAAATGATGGAACATTTAATTTTGTTACAATAATTTTTGAATTTGAATTTTTTATATAGCTATCTAACAAATTTTTAACTTCGTTAATTTTATTTTCTACAACCTTTGCCCTTTCTAAATGAGAAATAGAATAAGGAAAACGAAAAATTTCACTAAAAATATTTCTTGTATCTAAAATTAAAAATGTTATATCTGGTAAAAATTTGTAAAGATTACTTTTTTTATTTAATATTTCTTGGGAATATTGATTGTATGGAGCTTCATAAACCATACAAGAAATACCTCTTTCTGTAGATTTGACTTTGAGAATCTCACTTAATCCATTAATTGTAAAGCTTGACAAAAGAGAAACTCTGATTTTTCTATCAAATACTTTTGTAATCTCATTAGATTTATTGATATAATCATAAAGTGAATTTTCTTCAGGCATGATAATTAATACTCTTTTTTCATATTAATTATATTAACGATTAATTCGTATTAGCTATCAGAAACCTTTTAGACGTGGTTTTATTTTTTCAATAGATATCTTGGAAGATATTAATGATCCTTATTCATTAAATGAAAATGAAGTTTTAGACTATTATGGTCTTAAAGGTATATCTGGTAAATTTAATTTAAAATGTAAATTTATTAAAACTTGGATTCTACATTCACTTGCATATTTTACACCTTTGTCTAGTTTTATAATCAAAATACAACGTACTAGAGGAGTAAAAATTGGAAAATTTTGTCATATTTCACCTTATGTTCTAATTGATCTTGTTTATCCACAATTAATTAAAATTGAGGATAATGTAACTATTGGAAATAATTCAATGATTTTTGCACATGTAAATCCTACAGCTAGTATTGAATTGAAAAAAATTTATCCACGAAAAATTGCTAAAGTAACAATAAAAAAAGGATCTGTTATTTTTCCTGGTTGTATAATTACTGCTGGTGTTACAATTGGAAAATG
>Ga0233434_1004610_pt1 | contig 10506 bp, 9 predicted proteins | sample SI_122_August201_4_FD_182738 | JGI IMG/M metagenome (GOLD analysis project Ga0233434, IMG submission 182738) | Seawater microbial communities from Saanich Inlet, British Columbia, Canada - SI_122_August2016_120_MG | ecosystem: Environmental > Aquatic > Marine > Inlet | place: Canada: British...
AGACAACATACCAATGGCCGAGTCACTTTGCGCTATTTTAGCCTGCTCCTCATTATTCGATCCGGTAACCAGAAGCGTTCCCGGTGTTCTTTGCGAGGCATTACCAAAAACATATTGCATGAATACATGGCGGGTTCCCCGATGCCGTTCCTTATCGACAACCACAATTTTTCTATTCGGCCCTCCGACCTCTTTCCAGTTGCGGATTTCCCCCAAATATATCCCGGCAATCTGCCGAGCCGCCAACTGCTGGACCCCGGCTTGATAAATTTCAGATGAGACCACACAGGCCACTGCATCAAGTCCTAACTGATGAATTTTTAGATGGGACTTCTCGAAGCGTTTATTCTCATCAGCGGAAATACCCCGCGAAGCCATGCCAATATCAGCACGCCCCCCGGCCACAGAATGAATGCCTACCCCCGAGCCTCCGGCATTGACCAGAATGCGGCTGGACGATGATTCCATAAACTTTTGCGCCGATCGTGAAGCCACCGGTAAAACCGTGGTCGACCCGACGATCTGGATCCGCGAACCGGACTCCGCAACCACTACAAGTGGAAAACTCACGGCCAGAATAAAAACCAACCCGGCACAGACTCTCTCGTATCCGCTCATAAATCCCCTGATCTTTATATTGAAATATATAGATAACTATATATACCTGGGCAAATAAATCGTACCACAAATCAAAGTCGCCTCAAAGAGGCAAACCTTACAAAAACAGGTCTAAATTAGGGTTTATACTTTTAAGGAGTGTTCTAACTTTTGCAGGGCACCTATAGCAGGCAAGTGGTCTTGCTCAGCCGAGCGGCGGAGCCAGTGGATGGCTTCCTGAAAATCGACGTATGTCCCTCGTCCATTGCGGTACAGTAATCCGAGTTGATATTGTGCTGAACTATGACCCTGCTCAGCGGCCAGGCGGAACCATTTGAAAGCCTGATCATCATCGACACCTGCTCGATAGTGATTGCCCAACTCTACTTGAGCGAGGCAGTTACCCTGTTCGCCAGCTTTATGGAACCAACCTAACGCTTCTGCCGATGCGCCTGTGGCTTCCAACAATCGACCCAGGTTGAGCTGAGCCTGATCATCACCCTGATTGGCTGCACGTGTATACCATTTCAGGCTTTCCCTGTAACTTTTGGGTGCCCCGTTTCCCTGCTCATAAATTTCCGCCAGTCGATTCTGAGCCCGGGCATGCCCTTTAAGAGCCGCTTTTCGCAACCAGTTGATATCCGTTCCTTCTGATGAGGAGCTGTCCCAATCTTTCTCTGTATTTTTCGGAGTGGACTTTCTATACCATTTTGCGGCTTCTTCAAAATCTTTAGCCACTCCTTTGCCAACAAAATACATTCGCCCCAGGCTTTCACTGGCTAGACGGTTTCCCTGCTCAGCCGCCTTTCTATACCAATGAGCGGCTTCTTCGTCTTTGCTGTTTTCAAAAATCTGCCCCAGATAATTTTGCGCCAAATCGTTTCCCTCTCCGGCTGACTTCTGAAACCAGAACAACGCCTGCTCATGCCCGTTACCATTTTGGGCAAAGAAGATTTTTCCAAGACTGCACTGAGCATAGTCATGGCCCTGCTCGGCGGCTTTCATGAACCAGTAAATCGCTTTCTCGGTATCTACAGGAGAACCTTCTCCATTTAAATACATTCGCCCCAGATTGTATTGTGCCAGCGAGTACCCCTGGTCTGCGGCCTTGTGATACCAATGCAACGCCTGAGCGTGGTCGGTGGCAACACCTTTGCCGTGATAATGCATACGTGCCAGGTGAAACCGGGCGAAGGCATCCTCTTGCTAGGCCGCTTTGCGGTAGCAGTTCACTGCTAGCGAAAGGTCTTGCTCAATGCCTCTACCATTCTCATAGAGAATGCCAAGAAAAACCTAGGCGCGGGTTTCATTTTCTTTCGCAGAGCGTTGAAAACAGGAGAACGCCATTTGCTCATCCCTGTCAATTCCATCACCAAGAAAATAGAGCATGCCCAAATTGAATAAAGCCTGTTCATGATCTCCCGCCCGTTGATAAAACTCCAACGCTAGGAGTGGATTCCTATCACATCCCTTGCCATAATCGTACAGTAGGCCGAGTGAGTTTTGTGCCGGGGAAAAATCGAGATTGGCGGATCTTTTCAGCCACAAGAAAGCTTCTTCATATTCTTTCTGCTCAAAAAAGTACTGGCCTTTTTGATAAAGGTCTTCAGCGGTCGGTTCAAAATCCGGGGAAGTGGTTTCAAGAAAATGTTTGGCATGCGGGTGACCCTGTTCTGCCGCACTGCAAAACCATTGCAGAGCTTTTTTCGGCTCATGATCAACCCCATCCCCACAATAGTAAAGCGTGCCTAATTTAAATTGGGCGATATCCAATCCACTTAAAGCCGCTTTACGAAACCAGCGAGCGGCCCGACCCGGATCTTCCACAACTCCTTTTCCTTGTTCATAAAGATCGCCGAGGTTATAGAGCCCGGCCTCATTACCGTTCAATGCCGCTTTACGATACCAGGACTCGGCCTGAGAATAGTCTTGCGAAACTCCATCCCCATTTTCATAAAGAACACCCAACATATTCTGGGCTGTGTCGTTATTTTTTTCGGCCGCCTTCTCAAACAATTTTGCCGCTTCACCAGAAGACTTACCAGTGCCCTTGCCCTGATGATACATTCTGGCAAGATTAAACTGCGCCGTACCATCACCCTGCTCTGCGGCTTTCTTGTACCAGTGCACACTCATTTCATCATCTTGGTCTACACCTAATCCGTTTTCGTACATCACTCCGAGAAAACCCTGCCCCGGTGCGGAACCTTTTTCAGCAGCCTGAGTAAACCATTTGAAGGCCTCTTTATGATCTGCGGTAACGCCTACTCCCTTGAAATAAACCACTCCAAGGTTGTATTGAGCTTGCGGCTTTCCTTTACGTGCTTCACGAAACCAGATGTCGATATTTTTGCGCTCCACACGATCTACAGAACCTTTGCCATTTTTGTAATAAACCTCTGGCAGTTCCCTGGCCGTACCCGCATGGGTCCTAGGCAGAGCGTGCAAGTCCACATCGTTTCCGATATCTTCTATGACAACAGGTTTATTCATAAAGGTAAGTGATCAAATAAAGTCATAAGCCAAATCCCGAATCCGGGTTTTGGTTTCACTGATTTTCTCTTCGAGATCATCGGCGATTTCTTGAAGCAGGTCGCGCCCTTCCAACTCGGCAGATTCTATGTTCTTTTTCAACTGAAACATTTCCGTCAGAGTCAGGTCTTCCAACTCATCAGAAATTGCATACAAACGTTTTCGTACCTGGGCAGCCTGACTCACCACTCGGACCAACTGCTCACCCAGTTCCAGTTTGTCGTGATCAGGTTCTTCCGCCTCCCATTCAATCAGGATGGAACGAATCGCTTCCTCATCCAACCCATCATAAGCCTGATTGAGCTTCGCCATCAGGTCATGCCTGCGTTCGCGCTCCCTTGCAGAGGACGCTAAATCGGGGTGGATTCTTTTTGCCACACGACGAAATAATTTCTTCAGGTTTTCAGGTGGATTAAATTCTTTCGGTTTCTTCGCTTCGGGGCTTTCTTCATGAAATTCTCTCGCCTGTTCGCGAGCGGATTCCGCTTCTTCCCTGAAATTATCTGCTTTGGGGAAAACCTTGGAGGCCAAGCCCAATACCTGCGCCTTAACCTGATCCAGCTCCGCATACATCTTCCCGACTACGCTTTGATAACGGCGCTCGAAAAGATGCAGTTGTGCATTTTCAGTGGAGAGCTCAAGCTCCTTGTCAGCAAGCTTGCGTCGAAGATCTGCCAGCTCACGCCTTCTGGCCTGTAGCTCCTCCGCTTGCGGACTCAAAATCTGTATAACAGAAGACATAATTATCTTCTCACCTGAGATTTTTTCTTAAATAGGGAATACATTATTATCGGGCGAACATCACAGTAAAACAAGTACAAAGCATTACATTCTAGGTGCAAATAAAAAAATGCGTTTAGATTCAATTAGTTATCGACATTCAAGCTTTTCTAGCCCTTTTTCACACAATTCCCGAGAAAATAAAGACAAAACTTTCAATGACATAGAACATTAAAACAGATTAAACCCATAAAATCAAAAACTTACAGCCGTCCCATCTAAGCCCTTCTTCCATCATCTTAAAACCCTTTAAAACTGTTGCTTTACAAGCCAGCAGGGTTGCTTTAAAAGAGGAGGTGTTGAAAAATTTGCCTTTAAGGACCGCGATGAAAAAATCTCCTATTGTTATTGCCGAAGACTCTCCCTTTTTGACCAACGAAACCCGGAAGACCCGCTGGGCCATTCCTTATAATGTTGAATGCCTCAATGCGAGGATAGACAACCTACTGACGCGCAATCAAAATTGCATTAAAGGAAAAAAAATTCTCGATATCGGCTCGCATATGGGGACCTTCATGTACGCGGCTCTGAAACTCGGGGCCGAGTTTGTTCAGGGGATAGACACAGAAGAAAAAACCATCGAACGCGGGCAGGACCTGTTCCAGCAGTTACAGGTTTCTCAATCCAGCTATAACCTGCTGGTTGATGACGCGTTTCGTTATCTGGAGAATCTGGAGGAAGGAAGTTTTGATACCGTGCTCTGCCTCGGCACACTCTATTATATGGTCGAACCTTACAGACTGCTTAAGCTCATGCAGAAAGTGGCGAAAGAAACGGTTCTCATTGATACCTTCACCGCCGCCTATGCCGCCATTCAGGGCAAAGAAGCACCCGAAGTTTATAACTCCATGAATGAAGAAAACCTAAAACTGCCGATGCTGCTCACCGCCCTGACTCAACCGGGGAAAAAGGATTACCGCTTGCCACATTCTTTCCCGCACAACGACAAAGACCTCAGCCTCATCACCCTGCCCACCACAGCACTATTAGAAATCTGGTTCCAGTCATTAAGAATGCGTTACAACCAACTCGACTGGAGTGAATACAAGACTCGCCCCTGCACCTATCACGACCTGCTCACCCCCGAGCAAAAGAAATCTTCGCATTGGGCCAATGTCTACACCAGTGGCGTGAGAGTCTCTTACCTCCTGCAAAAATAAATACAATGAATTAAGTTGAGTTTTTGCAGGGGATTTTTCTGCTATTATTCATACCTGCTTCATCAAACCCAGACCGGAGAAAAAAATCATGTTTAAGGCATATGCTGCTTCAGGGGCTAAAAATGAACTCAAACCTTTCGAATACGAACCCGGACCTTTGGCGGGAAATGAAGTACAAATCAAAGTAGAAACCTGAAGTACAAATCAAAGTCGAAACCTGCGGTATCTGCCACTCTGACTTGAGCATGTTGAACGATGATTGGGGAATATCCCAGTATCCGTTGGTTCCTGGACACGAGGTGATAGGCATTGTCGAGTCGACCGGAGAACAGGTCAAACATTTGAAACCTGGGCAACGGGTCGGCGTCGGTTGGTTCTCTAATTCCTGCATGACTTGTGAATGGTGTGTGGGTGGAGATCAAAATCTATGTGGAACCACTGAGGGAATCATCGTTGGACGGCATGGAGGGTTTGCCGACCGGGTACGTATCGACGCAACCTGGGCAATTCCTATACCCGATGGAGTCAATCCTGAGTCGGCAGGACCGCTCATGTGCGGCGACATCACTGTTTTCAATCCGATTCTGCAGTTCGATGTAAAACCTACATACCGCGTAGGGGTGATTGGCATTGGCGGGTTGGGTCACATGGCACTGAAGTTCCTCGACGCATATGGTTGTGAAGTGACGGCATTTTCTTCAAGCTCAAATAAGGAAGAAGAAGCCAAAAGTTTCGGTGCCGATCATTTTGTGAATTCATCAGACTCCAGTTCTCTGGAAAAAATCGCTGGGTCGCTGGACTTCATCATCTCCACGGTAAACGTGCAACTGGACTGGCCAGCTTATATCAATGTGCTACGACCAAAGGGTCGACTGCATGTCGTCGGGGTAGTCCAGGAACCTATATCTGTGCCCGTCTTTCCTTTGTTGTCGGGGCAAAAATCGGTTTCGGGGAGTCCACTGGGAAGCCCGAATTCGATGAAGATTATGTTGGAGTTTGCTGCGCGGCATCAAATAGAGCCGATGGTGGAAACTTATCCCATGGATAAAGTCAATGACGCGATGGAAAAACTAAAGTCAGGCAAACCTCGTTACCGACTGGTCTTGAAAAATTAATTTTTTCAAATGAGGGCGAGATACTTAATAAGTTTGCTACGTTAAAGCTTTCACCACAACTTGTTTATCAAGTTTTAGGTAATCAGACCTTCTTGGGCAATCACTTTTTTATTGAGAAACTTTATAGACAAAGTGTAGACAGTTTTAGCGGTATACCGTTGGCATCTGCCTTCAAACCGTTCAGGGTTTAGGGTGAAGGTCAAAAACCATCCCGACAATTGATTCAATAGTTTTTTTCATGATTGTTTAAAGGGGATTTTTATTATAAATATTGTTCCGTCATGCAGTGTTACCAAGGAATCAAGGCAGTTTATTTCTTTACAATACTCGTCAATTCAAGGGGTCTACCCCTTCCGGGCACGAGAGCTTGGGAAGAATATTACGAGGCCGACCGTCCTAACTGTCGGGTGAAGAGACCTTGTACAACCTGTTCGTCTCATTGGCAATCTTGTCGTGCAAGTACAGGATCAACCAGCGTTTGCCGCCCTCTTTTACAACCCCTATCGCCACATCACGAAACAGGATTGCCGGTTGTTTTTTCTGCAATGTTTTAAAAATTGTTTTCGACCATTTCGCTGCCCGGCCAACCTGATGTTTATGAATCCAGTCAAAGAATTTATTGTCTGAAAAAGGGAGTGCCACATCTCGCGCCCCGGTTAAATGGGACACTCTGAGACCCAACATTTTGTTCAGCACCGGTTTCTGGCTCAATTGCCCGGTCCACTCCAAATAACCTGACAGACTTTTCAGCAAATCATAAACTCTGACTTCATATAAAGGTTCCGAAGAACTGGGATGCCAGAACCGGGCAATGCTTTCAGCCAAAGTAATATAGAGTGGTTTCACTTTGACCCACGGCAGAGGCTTGACTGAAAATAAAATATTTTTTCTCGATGCCTCAACGATGCCACGAACCTCACCCGGCAAAGATAGTTTTTCTTCCTGCAACTGATCCATTTCATCCAACAAAGTTTCCGGTTCGGGGACTTCATCGGCTCGGTGCTCTGCATAAACTTTCATCGCCGCTTCGCCCACCAGCAGGAGCCATTGAACCCACAGCACCCGAATCACTCTCAACCGGACCCGACGTAGAATAAAACCTGAAATCCACCCTGACCTTTCTGCATTGCTTCTATTCTCAGCAACAGCAGGATGCACTTCGCGCAGACGAAATTGAGTCAACATTTCCAGTCCGGGTAGTTCCAGAATCTCCAGAACCTGCCGGTTTATTTCCAGCAAGGCTGTGAACACATTACCGAGCCGAGCCTTTTCCAGCGGCACCTTCTCATTCGGATAATAAATCGAAGCAATGCGCGTAACCAGACGCAAGGTATCTGGGAAAAAGCGTAACTCTTCCTGGCTTGAAATTTTTTGACTGCGATAGCCAGCACAAGTTTCCAAAACTAATTTTAATGCATGGCCTTCCTCAAACGAAGTGCTCTCATCCTTTCTCTGCTCGACCCGTTTTTGTCGAGCATCCATGAACTTCCAGATGTGGAGAAATCCCTTGGCTAGATTAAGGATAGACATGAAGTTTTTTTCTATAAGAGGGAAGAAACATTGGTGTTATATTGAATGTGTTTATTGATGTTTTTTTCATTGTTTGCAAATTCAATCAGCCCAACCTCTGCTATGAAACTACTGAAATTTGTTGCCCTTATTCTCACAGGACTGATTTTAACCCAATGCGGGGAAAAGAAGACGGCTCAATATTATGTTCAGGAAGGAATAGAATATTCCAACCAGGGACACTATGACAAGGCTGGCGAATCTTTTTTTAAAGCCGTCGAAGAAGATCCCAAAAACATTGAAGGTCATTATGGGCTGGGCGGAATCTATAATCTCGAAAAAAAATATACGGATGCTGAGAAGGCTTTCAAGTCAGCTATCCAGCTCGACCCCACCCACTATAACGCATGGTACAGCCTGGGCTACACCTATGAACTGATGGGCAAAAAAGAGGATGCCGAAAAAAGCTATGAGAAATACCGCCGACTCAAAGGAAAAATGGATTCCATCATGAACAAGGAAAAGCCTTGAGACCGTTAATATTTTTCATCTTCCTCTTTGCCTGGGTCAGTGCCTGCGCCCCTACCAGCAAAAAACACCGCAAGCGTTACCGCAAGTCTTACCCCACAGATCAATCGGTACAGAAACAAAAACCAAAACCTTCCAGATCGAAAACTACCTCCCGGCCAAAGACTCCCGTTATTCGTGGTTCGGTGAAAACTTCTTTGCTTCCGACCCTATTGAACGAGAAGGACCAGTCCTTAATGATCTTGATCGATGCGGGAAAATATCTTACCGGGAAGGAAAAACTTTCTACCACTGGAACCCTGGACAAAAAAGAATCCTCCTTCGTAAATCTGGCGGCATTTTACATCGACCGGACAGAAACCACCGTCACTCAATTTCGTAAATACCAACCCCGTTACAACGAAAAACCTTTCAGCAATGGAAAAGATTGTCCAACCTGCCCGGCAATGGGCATCAACTGGATTCAAGCCAGCAAGTATTGTCGATGGGCTGGCAAGCGTCTACCCAAGGAAGAAGAATGGGAAGCCGCCGCCAGAGGAGTCAGCAACTTCACTTACCCCTGGGGAGAGGTATTTCTTCCCCAACACTCCAACTTACATGGGAAAGAAGACGGGCATCTGTTTGCCGCTCCAGTAGGATCATTTTTAACGGGTGCCAGTGCCAGCGGATTGGTGGATATGGCGGGGAACGTCTGGGAGTGGGTGGACAACAAAAAATCCTCCCGCCTCCAACCTGACACTCGCATTGTCAAAGGTGGAGGATGGACCAGCAATAAAAGCCAGGCACGCATTTCATTCCGCAATCATGTTGATCTTAAAATGAATAATCCGACATTCGGGTTTCGTTGCGTAAAGTCTCTGAAACAAAAAAGGTAAAACAGGGAGTCTAAACAAGAGAAGCCAGCGAAGAATTCGCTGGCTGGCCTCCTGCAACTAGTTTTTTTTCAGGCGGGGGTGAATCAGGAGCAACCTGATGTCGCTCCACAGGTCATGCACTTCAAACAAGTTCCATTCCGTACCAATGTCAAGCTTCCGCACTCCTGGCAGGCATCGCCTTCGTAGCCTTTTAGTTTGGCAATCACCGCCGTAGCAGTCGCAACCCCGGTAGACGCCGAAGCTCCATTACCGTTTCCATTGCCATTTCCATTAGACGGAACCGCGATTACAGGGGCAACTTCGGTTTTCGTAGAAGTTGCCGATGGTGACGAGGACGACCCTTTTGGGTCAAATGCACCTTCATCGTCACTCGACTGCTGATCCTTTTTTCCGATGGAATCCGCCCGCAAATCATCTGGAGTTACTTGAGCCAGATCGGTTCTGCCCAGATAAGTGATCGCTAGTTCACGGAAAATATAGTCGATGGTTGAAGTGGACATGGTGATCGCCTTATTACCGGTAACAATTCCATTCGGCTCAAACCGGGTGAACACAAACGCATCGGTAAACTCTTCCAGCGGAACTCCGTGTTGCAGTCCTAATGAAATAGCGATGGCAAAGCAGTTCATCAAACTCCGGTAGGCGGCACCTTCTTTATGCATGTCGATGAAAATCTCGCCGAGAGTTCCATCATCATATTCACCGGTTCTAAGATAAACCTTATGACCTCCGATGGAAGCTTTCTGGGTATAACCTTTTCTCCGGTGCGGCAGAGCTTTGCGCTTATGCTCACGGACCACTTCTATAATCTGTTTGGCCGTCTGCATGGCAGGTGTTTCTTCTTCCGTTTTCAGCTGGTTGAAGCTTTCTGTCGCCACACTGTTCAAAGGCTGACTCAGTTTGGAACCATCTCGGTAAATAGCGGTTCCCTTCAACATCAGCTTCCAACTCAGCATATGCGCCCGCTCGACATCGATCATGGTGGCATCGTTGGGCATATTAATGGTTTTGGATATTGCGCCGGAAAGAAAAGGCTGGGCCGCCGCCATCATGCGGATGTGCGCCTCAGGGCGAATGAAACGTTTGCCGTATTTTCCGCACTGGTTGGCACAATCAAAAACAGAGTAATGACGCTCTTTCAGATGGGGAGAATTTTCAATCGTCATTCTTCCACAAATGCTGTCATTGGCAGACTGGATTTCCTCATCAGTAAAACCGAGATGCTCCAGCAAGTTGAAGGTCACAGAGTCTAATTGCTCACCGGTCAACTTCAACACGTCTTTGCAGAACGATTCCCCCAAAACAAATTTATTGAACGCGAAACTGATATCGAAAGCCATCGGTAATTCAAGTTGAACATTATCGAGTACATCATCCGTAAACCCTTTTTTGCGCAGGGAGCTCCGGTTG
>Ga0233434_1004638_pt1 | contig 10459 bp, 10 predicted proteins | sample SI_122_August201_4_FD_182738 | JGI IMG/M metagenome (GOLD analysis project Ga0233434, IMG submission 182738) | Seawater microbial communities from Saanich Inlet, British Columbia, Canada - SI_122_August2016_120_MG | ecosystem: Environmental > Aquatic > Marine > Inlet | place: Canada: British...
TACCAACAGCTACTCGAGCGCAGTCCTTCTTTTAGGGGAATGGCTAAAACCGGGGAGGGAGACCAGCACAGATCAAACACTTGACAGTTTGACATGAAGCTTTTCGCTGAGTCTCAAAAGAATGTTTTTTTTTCACAGAAGGTTCATAAATTAACTGAACGAAGAACATTTTAAATTTATTTAGAGTTTTGAAAGACATGAATCAAAAAAACATTTTATTTGTAATTTCCCACTTTAATTCATCACCCTCAATTGAGCTCGATATTCTTGGAATACGAACAGGAGGATACCATCCGATTTGTTGTTTATTCTCACATGAAGAAACACTGTTCGAAAAAAATCTGAAAGACGCCGGAATCACGTGTATAAGGATTCCTTATTCTGGCAAGATTTCTGCGTTTTCAATTTTTTATAATTTATGTTGCCTTATTCTAAAATATAAACCTGAAATAGTGCACTGCCACCTATTGTGGGCCGGAATGTTAGGTTTAAGTGCAGCTGTAGTCTGTGGTGTTCCAAAAAGAATTATTACCCGCCATTATTCTGATATGCATCACATTTACTACCCCAAAGGGGTTTGGTACGATTGGTATTGCAATAAACTAGCCACTAAAATAATCGCTACCAGTGAAAACAGCTTAGAATCATTAATAGATTTAGAAAAGGTTTCTCAGGATAAAATTAAGCTAATTGAGTATAGTTATGATTTTTCAATTTATGACAACATAAAGAAAGAGCGAGTTCAATCATTATTGAATAAATACAACCCCGACAAGCGAACACCCGTTATTGGAGTAGTTTCCAGGTTTGTCTCCTGGAAGGGGATTCATTATATTATTCCAGCATTTCAAAGAGTTTTAGATTTGTTTCCGAATGCCATTTTAGTTTTAGCTGGCACTGAAGGGGACTATAGTGTTGAGTTGCATCAAATGTTAAAATCCTTGCCCGATAATTCCTATATTTGCATTAATTTTGAAAAAGACATATTAGCTCTTTATAAAACATTTGATGTTTTTGTCCACACTCCCGTCTCAAAAACTGTAGAAAGTGCTGGCTCAGCTTTCTTGGAGGGACTTATGTCTGGAGTTCCCTGCGTATTCACACTTTCAGGAGTGGCAAACTATTTCGTTGAGCACAGAAAGAATGCTTATGTTGTAAATTATAAAAATGAGGATGATATTTATAATGGGATCATTGCTTGTTTAAATGGATTCATGAAAAGCAAGAATATTGAAAACACACAGGAATATATAAGAAATCATTTCGGGCACAACACTAAGGTTGAACAATTACTTAATTTATATGCCGAACCCAATAAGTAAAAGACCTTTTCCCAATTCACATAAAAGTTAAAAGCTGATATTTTTCGGCTGTATCGAGTTGTAAAAATTCATTTAGGAATTGATAATAAAATCCATAATGATGCCACTCCTCATCGTATTGGGTTTTCCATTCCCTGATTATTTATCTGGGTTCCTCCAAACAAGGTGAACCTGTACTTGTTCAAACATTAATTACGCTCTTGGCGCGATAAGTTGCACCTTTTTTAATCGAAAAAATATCTACCCAGTCTTCCTACATTATTAGTAAAAAATTGGAAGCTTATGCCTATCGAACAAGATAAAGAGGAAATCTAAAAATATTCCATTAAATCCATCCTAAAAATAAAATGCAGAATAATTCTGACTCGTCTAAAAATTTTTATGCTGAATTGCCTATCTTCATGGATTTTATGGGGGTAACCGATGCAAAAAATTTTCATACTGTTCCTGATGATTGGATGGTCGTTGTTTCTGATATTAAGGGCTCAACCAAAGCCATTGAAAGCGGACGCTATAAGGATGTAAATATTTTAGGGGCCTCTTCTATTATTTCCGTTTTAAATTGTACCCAAAATATTGAGATCCCATTTGTTTTTGGTGGGGATGGAGCCTCATTCGTTATTCCAAAATCCCTTCGCAAGCCTGTAGAAAAAGCTTTAAATGGCACGAGAAGGCTTGCCCAGGCTAGCTTTGAAATGGATCTCAGGATTGGAATCGTGCCGGTAAAAATTGTGGTTAAAGGTGGAGCCCAGGTGCGGATTGCCAAGATGCAGGTTTCTCCATGGGGAACGTTGGCCATGTTTTCTGGAGGCGGTTTAGCCTATGCGGAGAAACTTATAAAAGATCCAGAGACATCCGCAACTTATGAAATTCAAAATGTTTCAGATGACAAGGAAGATAAAAATCTCTTTGATGGATTGGAATGTAGATGGGAACCCATCCATAGTAAAAAAGGTGAAACGGTTTGCCTCATGGTTTTGGCCAGAGGGGATGATGATTTAAGCAATGCTGGGACTTATTCAAGGTTCATAGACGAAATACGAAAAATTTATGGTACACAAAAAGACTATAGCCCCATCAGTCCAAGTCAATTGAAGGTGACATTGAATGCTAAATTGCTGTCTTCTGAAACCAAAGTAAGGACCTTTAATAAAAACTTATTCACACGTCTGGTTTATCCCCTTTTATTGAGAGGAGCATGTGTCCTGGGGAAAATTATTTTTAAGTTTGGGCTTCGAATCGGGGATTTAGATGGAGAGGCTTATTTGAACACCTTGACCAAAAACTCTGATTTCCAAAAATTTGATGACACTTTACGTATGACAATAGATAGCACTACGGAACAACGGGAAAAGCTTGTAGAGTACCTGGAGGCGCAGATGCATGCGGGATCATTAGTGTATGGAATACAAATATCAGATTCTGCTTTAATGACTTGCATGGTTTTTGATCGAAAAGACCGTCATTTACATTTTGTGGATGGGGCTTCTGGCGGATATGCTTTGGCGGCGAAGCAAATGAAAAGCCAAATGACTAAAGGGAAAAATAATTAGATATATGAAACCTGTTGTGCAGGAGGAAAAGACTGGGTGTGGGTTAGCCTGTGTGGCCACTTTGGCAGAGGTGTCTTATGCCGCAGTGAAAAAGAGTGCTCATAAGCAAGGGATATCTGCTGCTGATCCTAAACTATGGTCGGATACGGATTACATTAGAAAGTTATGCACGACTTTGGGAATCAAGGTAGCTAAATCAGAAAACTCCTTTCAAAGCTGGGAGAAACTCCCCAAATGTGCTTTATTGGCAATTAAATAGCACAAGGAAAATGGAATTCCTTTTTGGCACTGGACCGTGTTTTTGCGGGAAAAGAAGAAAAGATATGTTCTTGACCCAAAGAAAAACCTTAAAACAAACCAAAGAACTGATTTTGGAAGGATAAAGCCAAAGTGGTTTATAGAGGTGTTCCTTTAGAACTCTTTATTAATTTGGCTGCTAAACTCCCAGCAATTTCTCTTTGTGCTTAGGATCCAAGCCTTGAGAAAGTTAAGGGAAAATATAATTTAAGTCCTGGAAAAAATATATTAATTCATTATGAAAAAAATAATATTAGTTTTGGCATTGTTGTGGGCTATGCCATCGTTCGCCGGTTATCAGGAAGGAATAAACGCATTTGAGCGTGGAGACACCGTAACCGCATTAAAAGAATTTCAAGCTCTTGCAGAAAGCAACGATGCCAGAGGCCAATATGGTATTGGGATCATGCACGATTTAGGAGAGGGGGTACCACAGAATTCAGAAGAAGCGTTTAAGTGGTACCGGCTTGCCGCCGAGCAGGGCCATGCGGATGCCCAGAACAATCTGGGAGTGATGTATGAAGATGGGGAAGGCGTTTCCCGCAATTATGAGGAGGCAATGCGATGGTATCTAAAGTCGGCTGAAACGGGTAATAGTGACGCACCAAATAATGTCGGAGTGATGTATATGACTGGCGTTGGGGTTCGGCGGGATTTTGTCAAAGCTTCAATGTGGTTCCATATAGCAGGAAAAGGTGACCCTGCAGCGATGAGCAATAAAAAATTTCTCATGAAAAGAATGACACCCGATGAAATTACGCAAGCTGAGAGTCTGGCGAATGAATGGTTGATGATCCGAAATAAAAAAAATGCAGACAAAAAATGAGAGAGATAAGTTTGTTTCTAACAGCTTCCCAAAAGTTCGGATGCACTTATTTCCCAATGCAATTAAATTTCCTCCCTATATCGACAGTTGGATTTAATGTTGTTAAAAAATAATATTTTAAAATTCGTTCTATCTGTTTTTTGTGTTTGGTCTCTGGGTTGCGGGCAAGATTCTCGCGATTCTAAAAATCCAAAGCTCGTCATTGCGATTGACGCTACGTTTGTCCCGATGTCATTTTTAAATGATCAGGGGGACCTGGATGGGTTTGAAGTGGATTTAATTAAAGCCGTGGTAAAAAATGCTGGATTCAATTTTGAATTGGTCAACGTGGAGTGGGGCGGATTGTTTGGGGGCTTGATAACTAAAAAATTCGATTTGGTTATCAGTTCGATAACAATTCTTGAAGAAAGAAAAAATCGTATGGCTTTCAGCATTCCTTATCTGCAAAGCGGGGTATCGGTGTTAGTCCGGAAAGATATTTCCAATGCCGATAGCTTGGAACAACTTGCTGAAATAAAGGCCACGGTAGGGGCTCAAATAAACACCACCTCCTATTATTTTTTGCAAAAATATGAAGGAATAAATATCAAGACCTATGAGAAATTTGGTCACGCGATCATTGATCTAGCTAATAAGGGAAACGATGGTGTGGTTGGGGACTCTGTGCAGGCAAATTATTATTTTAATAAAAATAAGGAATTGACCCAAAACGCAAGGTTTCTGGGGTCCAGACTGTCATCAGAGAATTATGGAATTGTTATGGGAAAGGGAAATATTGAACTGAAACAAAAAATTGATGCTAGCTTAAAAGAACTACTTAAAAATGGAACGGTTCAAAAACTGCATGACAAATGGAACCTGGGAGAATTTGCGGTCGTGCCTTCGTCAGAATAATAAGACGTACTGGTTGGGCAGAAAAAACGAGAGCGCACCCAAATCTTTCTGCAAAATATGTTCAGTTTAACCCCTATTTTCCCTGGATATTTATTTTTCCTGATTTTTGCAGGTTTTGTCGAGAATGAAATAGACAGGGCAAAACCCAGTGAAGGCACTTTGAACAAGCGTGACTCCCAATAAGCCGGGCACGAGCAACCAAACCGGATCAATCCAGTAGCCTAACACAACCCCTATCGTAACAACTGCCCCTGCGACCCCATCATGGATACGTCTTTTCGTATTCATAATAACTCCTAAATTTTGTTTGGTAAGTTTTCAATACTTGTCATTCGCCGCTTTCAGCTTTAATTATCCCCCTATTAGGGGGGATAGTTCAGAAAAAAGGGCGTCCTCGAAAAGAAAGTCCAATCAGGTTTGAAAATGGTTTATATTTCTAACTATATATTTTGGTCACATTAAAGGAAATTTATATTTCAGGAGGTTTCATGTTCCAGATGACAAAAATGATATGTCTTGCAGTGGTGTTTCTGTTTTTTTTTACGGCGAATTTTGATTCAGGTCTGTTGATAAAACCATTTGACCCGCCCACCGTTGAGGCGAAGAAAAAAGATAAAAAATCAAAAAAACATAAGAAGGATAAAGGCAAGCATAAGGGAAAAGATAAAGACAAAGACAAAGACAAAGGCAAGGGCAAGGGCAAAGACAAAGATAAAGACAAGGGCAAAGACAAAGATAAAGACAAGGATTAGTCGGGAAGAGATGGGGCGATTAAACCTATCCGGATATAAGAGTCAGGCGATGATAAGTGCTCCGGCGATACAACCCGTGAGGACCGTAGCCAAAAAAGCTGTCCATAGAGCGCGTCCGCCCATCACAGTAATGTCATAAGCCCGGGATGGGACCAGAGCAGTAAGGCCACCAACAAAAATTCCCACACTGGCGAGATGCACAAATCCACATAATGCATAAGTTAATATAGTTACTGACCTCTGGGTAAACGGCGCGGGTTCGGCTACCTGGGTTTGTGCCAAGGCAAAGTATGCGGATACTTCCGTTTCTACAAACCTCGAACCTAAAATTTGGCTGGCCAGTTGCCATTCTTCAGGACGTAGTCCCATCAAGGCCGAAAAGGGTACGGTCAGCCAGCCCAGCAGATTTTGCACAGAAAGATTTTGCCCGAACGATTTAGCAAGCACCAGATCGACCAAAGCTTCCAGCCCTAATACCACGATCAAAACGGTGGCGATTCCTACAGCCATCTTAACCCCTTGAGAACCCCCTTCCACCAGTGCGACCATCAAATTGGAAGCTTTTTTGGTGCTGTTATCGGTCTGGGGCAAATCCCCCATAGTTTCAGGTACATTCAATTCCGGCAATGAAAGTTTGCTGGCAATAACAGAGCACGGAATGGATATCAAAGACGCGGAAACCAGATGGCCCGCAATTTGAGGGAAAATATCGTGGAGGGCAATAACATAAATTCCCATAACTGTACTGGCTACCGTTGCCATCATACAGGTCATCAAGGTAAGCAGTTCGGAACGTGTCATTTTTATGAGGTACGGCTGAATAGTCAGGCTGGATTCTATCCCAACAAAAATATTTGCGGAGGCAGATAAGGATTCGGCTCCAGATAAAGCCAGTAGCCGGTAAAAAATGCGGGCAAAAAACCGAACGACCGCTTGCATAATTCCTAAATAATACAATCCAGAAATCATCGAAGAAAAGAAAATCACAGAGGGCAAAACCTGAAAGGCAAGGACAAACCCTATTGAAGGGGTGCCATTCGGCATTGCTTGCCCTGGGCCAAGAGCAAGAGGCCCAAATAAGAACAAAGCTCCTTTATGGGAAGCGGAGAGAATAGCGACCAACATATCGTTGACCCAATGCAAGACAGACCGAGACCAGGAAGCCCAAAACGTTAAGCCACCTAAAATCCAAGCCAGGGCGATGCTTCCCAGGATAGTTCTTGTATTGATCCTTTGCCGACTTCCCGTGACCCAGGAAATGAAGGCGACCAGGAAAAAACCAGCCAAGGATATTAAATGGTAATTGCTTTCATCCATGATATAGGAATGCGAGATTTTGATGGTGCGTGACTAAGATGGTAAAAGATCCGATAACTTGCCATGGAGTTGGATGAAAAAAGGATTCAGGGTGTTAGGCTTGTTCAAATTAGCGAACTGGATTCATGAATCCATATCCAATATGGATATGACCCCGACAATGTTCCCGTTTTGAGTCACGGCGTAATGGCGAAGTTTTTTTTCTATCATTCTTTCGCGCACTTCTTTCACGGACGCCGATGCATCAATAGAAAGAATGGATTTTGACATGACGGTGGAAACACTGACCTCTGCAGGATTAATATTTTTTTCCAGTAATTTTATGAGATCTGTTTTAGTGAAAATCCCAGTATATTCATTCTCCTGCTTGATGAATAACACATCTTTTCCCTCGGAGGACATTTTTTGTACCGCTTCCTCTACGCTAGCATCTGGATGAATAGAATTCACGGTCTGCATGTAATCTAGGATTTGTTTGTCAGACATTTACTTTTCCTTGTCTCAGCTTTAGATACTGCCAACTAACTTGGTAGTTAGTTTACTATTAATATGAAATATTGAGAGTGCCTATAAATTAAGAAATACTGCGCAAAATTTCTAGTGATGTGAATTCAGATTTTATCGAACAACTTTAATCAGACTAAAGCTTTATTAATAATATCTAGAAATTTCGGAACATCAATAGGTTTAGTGATATAACCCACAAACCCCATACCCAAAGCGTTTTTTATATCTCCAGCCATCGCATCAGCAGTCAAAGCAATAACGGGTATTTTTTTAGTCTCACTTATGGTCTGCAATCTTTTGAAAGCTTCTTTACCACTCAGGTCAGGTAAATTTATATCCATTAATATCAAATCAGGAGCCAGAGCCAGAGCCATTTTTATCCCATCCAAAGCATTGGGCGATAATAATAATTCTGTATCGGTATTTTTAGTTAAGGTTTGTTTTACCAGTTCCATGTTTTCTGGATTGTCTTCAATATAAAGAATCTTCTTTTTAATATTTTCCGTCAAAAAAGAGGGTTGAACTGAGTCTGCTTGCTCTTCTTCTCGAATTGGCAAAGGAGTCTTGTGGGAAACGGGGAGTTCAATATAGAAAAGGCTACCTTTCCCGGGAACACTTTCAAAACCAATAACTCCATGCATCAATTCGGTTAGCTCTTTCGATATAACAAGTCCGATTCCGGTCCCTTCAATATACTCAGCCTTTAAATCAAAACGCTCAAAGGGTTTAAAAATTTTATCCTTCATATCATCGGCTATCCCGTGGCCGGTATCTTTCACCTTAATACGTATCTGGTCATTCTCATTCTTTTCATATGTAATAACAACAGAACCATTAGGGTTGTTGTATTTAATAGCATTTGAGATCAGGTTAAAAATAACTTGTTTAAACCGAAGTGGGTCTACCTCAACACAATGGTCGATAAGCAGGTTTTTTTGATGCTCAATAGATATATCACTTGCATCAGCCAGCGGTTTGAAAATAGAAACCACATCATCTACAATCGGAAAAAAATCAATCGCTTCCATAGATAATTTTATATCCTTGGATTCAATATTGGAAAGATCCAGAACATCATTTATAAGTTCTAAAAGATGCTTTCCTGCCAATAAAACTCTGTCCAGGTTTTCCTTTTGAAGCTTAGAATATGAATTTTGGGAATCCATTTGCAATAATTGAGTGAACCCTAAAATAGAATTCATAGGTGTCCTCAATTCATGGCTCATACGCGACAGAAATTCGGATTTAGCTTGGTTAGCTTTTTCAGCATTTTCTTTTGCAATTCGTAGCTCATGAGTTCTTAGTTCAACAGTATTTTCCAGCCCTTCTCTTTCAATTTTTAAAATTCTATTAATACTACCAAGTTCGTTCGCATATTTGGAAACCTCAGCATCATGATCTTCCAGCATTGATGACATTTTGTTGAAAGATACAGCTAATGCGCCCAGCTCATCACCGGACTCTATTTGAACACGCTGATTAAAACATTTTTCATTAGAAATCATGTTCATCTGCTCTGTAATCTTTTGGATGGGCCTGGTAATAATTCTAGCCATGAAAAAAGCAACGATGGACGCAAGAACCACACCAATCAGCACCCCGCCAATCTGAAGGAAAAATATTTTTTTACTGTTATTTGCCACCGTTTCTTTAGGATCATATGAGGCCATTAAGAAAACAGGCTTGTCATTAAAATAAAAGGGGCGCAAATCCAGGAAATATTCTTCATTCTCAATATTTATTTCAGCAAATAACTCATCGTTCTCCTGATTTTCAATCTCAAGAGGCAATTGTTTAAGTTTGTCTAAATGGGTACCAATCAGATGTTTTCCGGTTAATGAAAAAAGATCACTGTTTATTAATGTTTTCCTGGAAAATGCTCGCATAAATTTATTTGTAAATCTTTTTCTTAAATATAAAACTCCAATACGAATAGTTTTTTCCTCGCCATCCGCATAAACCACCTCTGTAATGGGGAGGACCCCAATGAGGTCTAACTGTCCCTTGGCAAGAGAAAAATAAGTTGAAAAATCAGAAAATGAGTCTAATTTCTCTGGTAGGATTTCTGGGGATTTAATTTGAGCCCATACTTTAGATGAACATTGCTTCACAAAGGGACCAGCGGAAGGAGTGTAATGTTTTAGGGTTGCTTCCTGCTGGTTATTTGAAGTCACATAAATACCCTCCTCTGTTGCGTAAGACCCAATTCCTTCTTGGTTATAGAGAGCAACCAGGTCATATCCTTTCTCTAAGGTGAGCTCCCGGATCAAGATTGCCGCCTTACACTGAACAGTTCTTTTTAGCTCAGGAAAACCACTTTTGATTGTATGCATTGAGCGAACATAACGAATCAAGTCTCTATTTATGGCTTGCTTTTTTAAGGTCTTCTCCAGTTGAATAGCAGTAAAATTAATTTCATTTTCCAAAAACAGAATATTGGAGCTTAAGTTTTCTCTAATTAAATTCTTCTGTTGAGTAATCGTTATCCAGAGTAAAGCTCCGCCGCCAAACAGAGTAACGCATAAGATGGGGATGAGAGCCTGAACCCAAAGTTTGAACTTAATGGACATTTTCTATTTTCTGCTTTTAAAATGACCTTGCTTTGGAAGCAAGTCCAATCAATTTACACTCGTTCAACCTAGCTTAATTTGCTTGTCAGAAATTGGGATCGAAATCACCAATAACACCTTTTACAAACCAGTTCATACTCCGCAATTCTTCATCAGTTGCATGCTTTCCCTTGGGGATTCGAGTATTCCCTTCGCGATCCAATACCGGACCGGAAAAAACTGAAAACTTGCGGGATTTGATGTCTTTTTTCTTACGAAGCACCTTCAACTTTAATTTATCTGGAACCATGGGACCAAAAGGAGCAATATCTACCAAGTCCTTTTCCAACCCCCACCATGTATCTTCACTTTTCCAATTCCCGGCGGAAACCGTTTTGACAGTGCTTTTATAGAAAGCACTCCAGTTCCATATAGCTGCAGT
>Ga0233434_1004642_pt1 | contig 10455 bp, 8 predicted proteins | sample SI_122_August201_4_FD_182738 | JGI IMG/M metagenome (GOLD analysis project Ga0233434, IMG submission 182738) | Seawater microbial communities from Saanich Inlet, British Columbia, Canada - SI_122_August2016_120_MG | ecosystem: Environmental > Aquatic > Marine > Inlet | place: Canada: British...
CGGACACGTCGATACCGGCCATCGCCTCACCGATCGAGCGCTGCAGGGATTCATCGCCACTGGCAAAGGCCAGCTCCCATCGACACAGATGCACTCCCTCCATCGCGTCGATGGCAGTTTCCATGTCGTTACACACATGTCCGGGGAACAGGAGAAACAGGGGGATCGTTCCAGCGAGACTCAAAGCTGGCACCGTTGTGCGCGCAGAGATGCCCTTCTCCTGAATCACGAAGACGCAACGAATCCGTCGCCCATGACGACGAATAACCGTTGCCGCCTGGATGAAATCTCCAGCCGTCTCGACGGTCAGTCCATAGCGATAGCTCATCAGCAAGGTGACGAACTTCGCCAGTGTCGTCTCCGTCTTGCCGTCTTGTTGAATCAAGAGGGCAAAATTCTGTTGCTCCTCTTCATCGCTATCTGCGCTTATGTCGGTTTCTGTCGTCATTCCTCATCTTCGACAGAGGTGGGCATACCACTGTAACACAACAAGTTCACCAATCTTGGCCGTTGACGAAAGGCCCATTCCCACTTCCTATACTACCCTTTACAACTCCGATTTCAGAAGGAAGGCTCCTTTGATGCAATTGTTGTGGGTTGGACTGGGTGGATTCATCGGCGCCATTGGACGCTATTGTGTGGGTTCATGGGTTCAGCGACTCCTCCCCGCCGGTCAGATCCCGTATGGCACCCTGGCGGTCAATGTCGTCGGTTGTCTTGTGATCGGCGCCTTAGGAGGCTGGATCGACGCTCGACAGGTCAGCCTTGCACCGATGCTGCGACTTTTCCTCTTTGTCGGTGTCCTCGGCGGTTTTACAACTTTTTCAGCCTTTGCCTTCGAAACATTGTCCATGACACGGGCGGGGTTGACCTTCGCCGCCCTCGCTCACGTTGGGGGCCACTTGGTCCTGTGCCTGTGCGCCGTCGGACTCGGCGACTTCGTCGCTCGCGCTTTTGCACGGTAGAGGATTTATGCGTCAACGACATATTCTCAGCAGCCTCCTGGGAGCCATTGTCGTTCTATCTCTGGCGACACAGACGCACAGCGATGGGACCGCTGATACGGCGCTGTTGCGAATCGCCTTCGGATCGTGCAGTAAACACAATGCCGATCAACCCCTGTGGGAGCCGATTGTCGCCGCAGATCCGGATCTGTGGATCTGGACAGGAGACATCGTGTATGCCGACACAGAGGATATGGATCTCATGCGCGCGATCTATTCACTGCAAGCAGCGAGACCTGATTATGCTCGCCTCGTAGCCACCTGTCCGGTGATCGGCACCTGGGACGATCATGACTATGGCGTCAACAATGGCGGCCTTGAGTATCCGCAGCGACGACGCAGCCAACAGTTGTTATTGGATTTCCTTGACGTCGACGACGACGATCCGCGGCGCCAGCGGGCCGGTGTCTATCGCAGCCACGTCTATGGTCCTCCCGGACAGCGGGTGAAGGTCATCCTCCTCGATACACGCTACCACCGGCAGGAGCCGGCAGCAGACACAGAGATTCTGGGAGCCCGGCAGCGCGCGTGGCTCGAGGCGGAACTGGCCCGCAGCGATGCCCAGGTGCATCTCATCGTCTCCAGTATTCAAGTCATTGCAGAAGAACACGAATACGAGAAATGGGCAAACTTTCCCCGCGCCCGTCAGCAGCTCTTCGCCTTGATCCGTCGTACAGGGGCGCAGGGCGTTGTCTTTATCAGTGGTGATCGTCACATCGCCGAGATTTCCCGCCTTGATACCGACACCGCCGGCTACCCCCTCTACGACATCACGTCCAGCGGCATGACACACAGCTGGCGCAGCTTTCGCGGTGAACCCAATCGTCATCGTCTCGGCGAGGTGTATCACGATCTCCACTTTGGACTCATCGAATTTGACTGGTCCGTGAGCCCACCCATGCTGGAGATGCAGATCCGCGATCAACACAATGAGATTCAGCTGCGGCAACGTGTCTCCCTTTCTGTGTTGGCGCCACACTGATGTCTGACCTGGCCACTGTTCGTGCTGCACTGCACTCGCGCCCCCCTCGCCTCGCTCAACAGGACGACGCCCCGCGAGCCAGCGTGGCGGCAATCTTTCATGAGATGGCGGATGATCCTCAAGGCACGGATCCCTCGGACCTGAATAACGTGCGTTTGCTGTTTATCGAGCGTGCCACACGCGACGGTGATCCGTGGTCGGGGGATCTCGCGTTTCCAGGGGGACGGGTCGAACCTGAGGATACGGATATCCACCATACCGCAGAGCGCGAGACGCAGGAAGAAATTGGCTGGACCCTCGCCCCCACTGAGCGCCTCGGCCGGCTGGATGATATGACGGGCAGTGTCATTCCTATCACGGTGGCAGCTTGCGTCTATGCGACACAGCAGGTCCAAACACCGACATTGTCGACAGAGGTTGTCGACGTCTTCTGGACACCCGTCGCCGATCTGATAGATCCACAGCGGCGTGTCGTACACACGCTGCAAGGCCGCTCAGAAGAGCGGCAATTTCCCGCCTTGGATGTGTTGGGGCCGGGACGTCCCTTGCTTTGGGGCGTCACCTATCGCTTCGTCACTGACTTGATGCGGTTCTTCGGACACGAACTGCCCACGTAAGGAGCCTTGCCCATGGCCGCTGTTCTGGCACTTGGTCAGCGACGCGAAATGTTTGTCGACAATCTGCTCATCGATCGTCTCGATGGTGCACAGCAGCGTCTTCAGCCACCTGAATTGCGCGGTTATGTACTCGTTGCGCAACCACCACACGAGAATGCTTGTACGGCCTGCTACAATCTCATCGACGACCATGATGGTGGCTTGTTTCTCTACTACCGCGGCTACTATCCCATCGGCGCCGAAGCGGCAGACCATCGACAGGAGCAGACGTGCAATGTGGCGCTCAGCTATGATGGGGTGCACTTCCACAGACCGAATCTCGACCTGTTTGAGGGCTCTACAGAGGGCAAACCCGGCGTTGCACCGAATACGGTCTGGCAAGGCGTGGAAGCACATAACTTCTGCGCCCTCGTGGACGACAATCCCAACATAGATCCGCAGACACGCTTCAAGGCCGTCGGCGGTGGGGCTCGCGACAGCCTCTTTGGTTTCACTTCGGCAGATGGATTGCATTGGAATCGATTGCAGGAGGAGCCCCTGCAGATTTCCGGTGCCTTTGATTCGGTGAACGTGCCCATGTGGGATGCGGTTGCCGGCAAGTATCGCCTGTTCAGTCGCTATTTCGAAGAGATCGACGGTGAACGGGTACGTGCCATTCAAAGCTGCACATCTGATGACTTCGTGAACTGGACCGATCCGGTGCCGCATCGATACGCCGATGATGTGCCACTGGAACAGTTCTATACCAATGCCACCGTCCCGTGCCCCGGTGCTGAGCACATTCTGCTGTCTTTTCCGATGCGCTTTCTACCGCAGCGGACGCTCGACACACACGGCATGGACTATCCCGGCGATGGTGTGTCCGACGCCGTCTTCATGAGTAGTCGTGATGGTGTTCATTGGGATCGCACCTTCCGTCAGGCATGGCTTCGTCCTGGACGCGATACGCGCAATTGGACGCACCGAAATCAGACAACCGCCGTGGGCATCATCGTGACGGGAGACGACGAGTGGTCGATGTATGTGTCCCAACACTACGGTTGGAATGACAATCGTCTGCGCCGAGTCACCGTGCGACCCTGGGGTTTTGCTTCGATTAGTGCAGATGTACATGGTGAAGCTCTGACGCCTCCCGTGACCTTCGATGGCAGGCAACTCTTTCTGAACTACTCGACCTCCGCTGCTGGCTCTGTTCGCGTAGAGATTCAGGACGGCGAAGGAACGCCGATCCCAGGCTTTGCTCTCGATGATGCGCAGCACATGTATGGCGACGAAATCGACGATGCTGCCCGCTGGTCAGCGGGGACAGACGTGTCAACCTTGGCGGGTAAGACGATTCGCCTGCGCTTCGTGCTGGAGGATGCCGATCTGTTCAGTCTGCGTTTCGGCTGAATATTCGGGTGAGTGAGCCCTATCGCCCACTCGGCGAAACGCCATTGTTTCATGGCACCTTCGTTGAGCGCCCCAATCGCTTCATCATGCGCTGCCGTGTGCCGCGACACGGCACAGTGGAAGCCTTCGTCGCCAATCCAGGGCGCATGGATGAGTTGCTTTTCCCCGGTGTCACGCCCGTCATCCTGACACGTGTCCCCGACCATATCGAGCGACGCACGCGCTGGACGTGCGTTGCTTGTGAGACGCCCGATGGCGAACCGCTCTTCCTCGACACGCACCGAACCAACGACGTCGCCGCGCATCTGATCGACCAGGGCCTTGTTGCGGATTTGAAGGGCTGGCGCGTCGACCGACGCGAGGTCCGTGTCGGTCACAGTCGTTTCGATCTGCAGTTGGCACGTGGCCGAAGACGACTTCTCGTTGAAGTGAAATCCTGCACACTCCTTGGCGGCAAAGACGTCGCCATGTTCCCCGATGCCGTCACCGAGCGCGGTCGCCGTCACCTTGAAGAACTCGCCCAGCTCGATACTGGTGACGAACGACCCGTAGTCCTGTTTGTCGTTCACAGTTCGCGAATTCGCTGGTTCATGCCAGACTATCACACGGATCTCGCCTTCTCCCGAACCTTTCTCAGCATTCGAGATCGACTTCGCGTCCTGCCCGTCAGTGTTGGCTGGAGCCGTGACCTGGCTTTGGCGCCGACGGGGACGCCCGTGCGGATTCCGTGGGAATTCCTTGAGGAGCAGATTCAGGACACGGGGGCGTATCTGCTATTGTTACATCTGCAGCAGGCCCACACGGTCTCCATCGGTCAGCTTGGCGAACATCGTTTTGCCGCAGGTTTCTATATCTATGTGGGCTCTGCCATGGCCAACCTTACCAAACGCGTCGAGCGACATTTGCGACGTCGCAAGCGCCTGCACTGGCATATCGACTATCTCAGGCAGGTAGCTGATGACATCACCGCCTTACCCATCAGGGCATCCGAGCGACAGGAGTGCGATCTGGCTCAGGCGATGTCTCAGTACGCATCGACCGCACTCGACGGATTCGGTTCCTCTGACTGCAACTGCGGTAGCCATCTCTTCTTTCGTGCCGATGCCCCTCTCAATGACGTCAGCTTTCACAGACTGCTGCAGCGATTCCGCATGCGGTCCCCTGACGAAGCCATTTGAACAGATCGGCACGTAGACAACTGCATCGTCGGCGTTTATACTGACCAGCACTCCTGATGGCGGCATCAACCCTGGTCGGTGTCAGAGGACTCCCTCAACGAAAGCGCCCCTCCCCGGGCGCCCACACCACAGCCGCAATTGTCGGGCAGCCCACATGTCCAAGGCCCAATCGGATGGACTGGCTCGTGTCCAGTCTGAAAGCCGTATTCCTGCCAGCACCTGGCGCGATTGGTGTAATCGGCTCGAGCTCGATCCGTATCTTGCGGTAGAGGTGTGGGACGAGGTCTGCAACCCTATGCGAACCGCATCGGGTAAGGCACCTGATCTGACCTTCATTCTGCAGCTTCGTGCCGCCCGACCTGACCACTACATCGACGATTTTCGTGACGAGTTGCCAGCGATCCTGCTCACATCCACCTTGCTGGATGTGCTGGGAGAAGATGACTTCGCCGGAGGTCGTGGCAAGGCAGCATTGCTGCGTCTCTATCGCTACATCGCCGGCAATGGAGGCGATGTGGTGACGCGTCCCTACCTGGTACACGTCTGCTGCCTGCTGTTGTTGCCATCCATCTTACCTGGAGAATTCACCTTCCGCCGCCTTGTGCGTTCGATCTGCGACGGCAAGGTCACCCTCGAGGATCTGCTGATTCTGGCACGCAAGAAGCTACCCAACCATGTGGCAGAGGAGGAGGTTGTCGCTTGCTTCGATGCTGCCATGGCGCTGCTACGACCAACGGCAGCCCTGCAGCGACAGGAGTCTCCAGACGAAGATGAGGATGAGGATGAGGATGAGGATGAGGAATATGATGTCGCAGTCGAGGTAGACGATGATGAGGAAGACGATGAGGACGAAGAAGAAGAAGATGGCGAGGAGGATGAAGATGAGGAGATGGGAGACGCCATCGAAGAGGACCAAGCGGCTGATGAAGAGGACGACGACGAGCCGGTAGACGACGGACCTGAGGCAGAGTTTGTGTCTCGATTCCGTGACGCTCTCTCCATCGTCAGAGATTCTGAGGATCGGCTCACGGAAGAACTGACGACGGTTCTCGATCGTTTCGATCCATTCCATGTGAGGATTCCCTCCATGGAAGAGGCCCAACGTATCGCGGCGCGCATGGAAGTTGGACGCGCTGCCGCTCAGCGTCAGAAATCGGGCAGCCGACCCGTCCTGTCTGCCCCGACGGGTGGCGTGAAGGCGAGTGGTGGGCGCTCGGGCGGTGGTGGCGGCGGTGGCGGCGGAAACAGATCGAGCAGCATCAGCGTAAGCGTTCCCTCTGGCTCACCGAGTGGGTCCGGCGGTAGTGCAGGCGGCGCTGGAATTGCCGGCTCTGGCAGCGGCACCTCCCGATCCGTGGCGCGAGACAGCAGTGGCAGTGCTGCTGCGGACCCAGGTGGAACGGGGTCTGACGTAACCGCACAGAACGGGACCGCGGCAGCCAGCAGCAGCCAGTCGAACAGCGATGAAGTGGCCGGTGGCGACGCAGCCTCTGGCGAGACGAGCGGCGAGGGGGCGAAATCATCGGGCGTAACGCCAGTGATGAAAGAAGACGGCCGTGTCGCAGTACCGCGGTTGCATCGGGACCAACTCAATCCGGTCGTGAAAGCCGTCAGCGCTTGCCTGGCTCAGCTTCCAGGTGTTGAACCTCTTGCGTGGCAGATGTTTACCGAGCCAACAGAAGACCTTGAAGATCCGATTGCTCTCGCCGAGGCGCTGAATCAAGAAGGTTCCACAGCACATCAAGCGCTCAACCTTCTGCGTGTCGCTGCCCAGCAGCAGATGTTGAAACCCCTGCTCTCTCTTCCCGCCGATACGCGTCTCAAAGAGCGTCGCTTCGAATTGGAAGCACAGGCATGGATCAATGCGATGACCAACTATCGAAGGGAATTGGAGCCAGATTCTCGTCAGTTGATTCCCCTGCCGAAGATGTTAGACCATGCTGCTGCCGCCCTGCTGCGTTTCGAGGCGCTACGCGCCGCTGTGTTGTTGGTGGAAGAGGCGGAGGATGTGGACCTCATCACAGCAGAGATGGTGAGTGAGGCCTACGAAAGTTTCATTGGCGATGTCAGTTATCTGGCCGACCGCGACCTGCTTGAGCAAGTTCGTCCCAAGGCCGATGCAGATGCCGCCGTCGTACTGGAAGCCGTCGCCGCCGCCGCCTTCATCGACCGCGTCAGCGCCACCAGTCTGCTTTGGATCGAGGATCTGATCAGCAGTGAGGCGTGCGAATCCGTCGACACAGCCGAAGCGGCCGTGAAAGACTCCGCTCTGGAGATCGTCGATGCCGTCGCCGCTGAAGAGCAGACGCCGATTGCCGAAGACCTGCTCGAAGACGCACTGCTGGGTGGAATCGTCGAAGCCCTGCGACAGCATGTATTACACACCGCCGCGCCTCTGTTGGCACCCAAACACAAGCCCGAAGAGACGCTGCGCCGACTCGATGTCGCTGTGCGCCGTGAATTGCGCGCCTTCGTGCGGATGGAACCGCGACGCGAACGGCACGAAAAGAATCCGAAGGTTGCCCTGCCCGTGACCTCTCTCGAGCGCCTCACGGGCAATCCCGAACTCGGTCATCTGTTCATCCGCCTCAGCGTCGATGGCAAGATGCTGTTTCTCGAGGACTACGAGGATGGCAACCACATTGACGTGTTCGAACTGCACAAGAACATGAAACGAACGATGCATGCCCGCGCCAAAGAGCGTGCCCGCACCGGCGACACGGGTGAATTGCAGACCGGCTCCAGTTACCTGACCTCCCTTGGGCGCACAGACAAGCCCTTTGCACAAACAGAGGCGGAGATCAAGAATTCCTTTGTGCGCAACGAAGAGGGCGAGCCCATGGTCTTCCCGATCTTTTGACAGATCCGTCGCCCTGTGACTGAATCCCCGACGCAGCAGCCAAACGAGCCACTGAAAGCCGGTGAGCTCCGTCGCGGTCAGGCTGCGCTGATTCGCTACGTTGCGGCGGGTGCCGCCAACAATGCCCTCGTTGGCTCAACGGGGGCTCTTTTCTTGCTCAGTCTCGGTGCCACGCCCTTCCACCTGGGAATGCTGGCAACCTTCATGCAGCTCGACAAAATCGGGCGTCTTGGGGGTGCGGAACTCATGCGCCACACGGGCAAGGGTGGCATCATGCTGTGGGGTCGTCTGCTGGCTGCCCCCGTCACAGCGGGACTCGCGCTGGCGGCGGCTCTCGGCATCGCCGGCGAGGCAGCGATCTGGGCGACGATTCTCGTCCTCGCTCTGCGCGGCGCCTTACAGCAGATCGGCAATGCCGCCTGGTGGCCGCTGATTCGTGATGTCACGAGTGCTGGTTCATTGGGAGAGTTCCTCGGTCGCATGCGGTCGTTTCAACGTCTGTTGGAACTGGCCCTTCCCATTGCCGTTGGCAGCTGGCTCGGCGAACGCCCGGAACCCACGCGCTTTGCCCCGCTCTTCGGGATGGGGGTCATCGTGCTGCTTCTCGCCGCATGGTGGATTCGGTCCATACCGGAGCGGCCCATGCCACCGACACAGATCAGTCTCTGGCGACGGGTTCGACAAGTCGTCGCTGTGCCCGCCATTCGGCAATTCTGCCTGTATCTCGGGATCCGCGTCTTCCTTCACAGTGCCAGCTTCCCCTTCTGGGTCATCGTCCTCACAGAACGTGGCATGCCTGTGTCACAATTCGTCTGGATGACCTCCTTCCTCGCCGTAGGACAGTTGGCAACCCTCTGGTTCTGGGGCCAACTCGTCGATCGACGCGGGCCACGCCTGGCTTTGCGTCTACCCCTGGTGAGTATTGTTCTGCTCGCCGCCATGTGGCTCTGGTTACCGGATGGTTCCTGGTCGCTGCTCATTTGGGCGGCGATTTTGCACCTGGCCTGGGGAGCGCTGGAGGCGGGCCTGCAGATGGGCCAGTCACGCGTCATGGTCGATGCCGTGCCAGACGACTTACAAGGTGAGGGTTTCGCCGTCGTGATCTATGCCTCCGCCATCGGCGGCGCCCTGGGTGGATTGTTCGGCGGACTCGCCTTTGAGCATGTTGCTACCCTCGGTATCGACCATGCCGATTACATGGCCCTCCTGCAGGTAATGACGATTCTGCCCCTTTTTCTCTGCCTCCGTTTCACGCGACGAATACCTAAAAGCAGCTGATTCCTCTGAGGAAGTTGTCCGTAAGTGATGATTTTACAACTTCTTGACGTGATTCAGGACACGCTGCGAGCGTGAGGCCCGTCACGGCCGCCCACAGCGTTCCTGTCGATCCTAGGGATACGATCTATGCCTCATCTATTCCTCGCGTCGGAGTCGATCACTTGTCTGGACCGCTGCCATTCTATCTCGCTCTTGCTATGCTGGCCGCTGTTGTGGTGGCCAAGATCGTGACGATGGAGATGTTGCGTTCGCACCAGCGACGTCTGGCGAGCGTCTATGAGCTTCGGGACGTGGCCCTGGCGAACCTTCGAGCCGTGACGCGGGTGCGTAAACGTCACGAGTTTCAGCGCAAGAATAGCGAACGCCTGAAACACAAGGCCAACCTCCGTATCGGTCGTTTCAAAGAAGAGTTGGAGTTGATGGACTTCGAGCACTCGAGCCGCCAGGCTCACTTCGACGTGCTAACAAGCCATGTAGTAGAGCGCTAGCGCCCGGCCCATGCAATCCCTGACCAGCCATGTGGTGGAGCGCTAGTCAGCGGTCCTGCGTTTTGCCGTCCTGGCCGATGATGCGATAGACACGATTGCGTGTCGTACCCAGCAAACGCGTCGCCGCCGACACGTTGCCATCGCACTGTGCCAGGGCCTGCTCAATCACCCAGCGTTCAGCTGCGGCAACCGCCTCGTCGAGGTCAAGAGGCAACGCGAGGTTGGATCCACCGGGTCCATTACCAGCCATCCCGTTACCACCGGACCCGTGGGTTCCCGTCGGTGGGAAACGAAGATGGTCCGCCTCGATCACATCGCCGTCCCCCAACTCCAGCAGGGCCCGCTCCAACAGATTCCTCAATTCCCGCACATTGCCTGGAAATGCGTAGCCGCGTAGTGCACATGTCGCTGCTGCGCTCAAAGTCGGCGTCGGACGCCCCATCTGCACTGCCAGCATCTGCGCAAAGTGATCGGCGAGGAGAGGAATATCATCGGGACGTTCGCGCAATGGCGGTGACGTCACTGTGAACCGAGCGAGACGGTAGTACAGATCCTGGCGAAAACGGCCATCTTGAATTCGCTGCTCCAGTTCAACATTCGTCGCCGCCACAACGCGTACGTCGACCTTGCGTCCCTCCGTCGCCCCCACGCGCATG
>Ga0233434_1004643_pt1 | contig 10451 bp, 9 predicted proteins | sample SI_122_August201_4_FD_182738 | JGI IMG/M metagenome (GOLD analysis project Ga0233434, IMG submission 182738) | Seawater microbial communities from Saanich Inlet, British Columbia, Canada - SI_122_August2016_120_MG | ecosystem: Environmental > Aquatic > Marine > Inlet | place: Canada: British...
CTATTTCTTTGAGCGTTTGTGAAATTTTGTGAGTATCAAATGCAATAAGCCGTGTTCTAAAAAATGGTCTATTATAAACAACGTTGTAAATCATTACAAACGTAATAAGAACTGCAAACAACACAACTAAAAATGGGAAGATTCTTTTACCATATTTTTTTATAAAAGAAGTTACTTTTTTCACACTATTTCCAATAATTCTAAACAATTGCTTCAAACCATTCATAACAAACTCCCCCAAAACAAAATCCCTAAATTTGTTTTTATCCTCTTATATATAAAAATACATAATTTAAATAGATAAAAGAAAGTTTTTTATAAAAAGATTTAATACACCGGTTTAATAACCATATTTGAAGCTTTATTTTTTAAAGTTATAAAACAACAAACGTTAAAATTTTGATTTAGATTATTTTTTTATAGGAATTAGCATGCCATCACGCGACTTAGAATTATTTTTAAAACAAAAAATTACTTTCTGTCCGTTCGTCCTGAGGGATTTGCCTTGCAAATAGTCTCGAAGGATTTGAACGGCACATCATTTTAAAAAGTGTTTATAAAAAAGCCTTTGTTTTACGAATTAACCTTTTTTTTTGCATTATCTTGCTTTTAGAAAAATGAATTTGCTAGCATGCAAAAAGATAACAAGTTTGATTTGTATTTTTATTTGGGAAAAGGAGAAAATTGTGAAGAAAATATTGAAACTTTTGATGTTGTTAGTTTGTGGTTTTGTTGTAAGTAATTTGAAATCTCAGCCTGTTGAAAATAACGAAGATAAAGAATGTCCACTATGTTTAGCAAGTGTATACTACAAAACAAATACTAATGGGGATTTGGTTGACGAGGAAAATCAAGTATTGCATGTTAATGAATTCAAAAAACTTGTTAATGAAAGCGATAGATCAAAACTTATTCGTCTTCCTAATCAAGAAATTGTAGCAATTTCTCATGTTGGCAATGATCATAAACATTATTTTCATACTGATTGTTTTCAAGAATACATGCAACACAATCCAGGCAGATCATTAAGATGCCCTCTTTGTAATATACAAATTCAAACCGCAATAACGTTAGATCGTGTAGAAATTTATCCAACACAACAGAATGCAACAATAAGTCAACATGGGAATGATACTATAGTTTGTACGATAGACAATGCACAAGGTTTTTCCGAAGCTAAGCAGTATTTACAAAACAATCCTAATGTTGTTAAAGTTCATTTAAGGTTGGAAGAAGGAATAAGACAGATACCAGAAGTTTTTTTTACAGGGATAACTAATATTCAAACCCTTGTTCTTAATTGTAATCATCTAACCAATTTACCAGAAACAATAAGAAGCTTAACCAACCTTCAACATCTTGATCTTTCTAGTAACCAACTAACTAGCATTCCAGAAACAATAGAAAGCTTAACTTCCCTTCAAACACTTAATCTTTCTTGGAATCGTCTAAATTCTTTTCCAAGAACAATATTAAATTTAATTCACCTTCAAGATCTTAATCTTTCAAGTAACCGACTAACTAGAATTCCAGAATCAATAAGAAATTTAACAAACCTTCAAAAGCTTAATCTTGGTGGCAACAGACTAAGAAGGTTTCCAAGAACAATATTGAATTTGGTTCATCTTCAACATCTCGGCCTTAGTTGTAACCGACTAACCAACTTGCCAAATGAGATAGAAAATTTAGAAAGACTTCAAGAGCTTAATCTTTTTATGAACCGACTCACTTCTTTGCCATAGTCAATAGGCAATTTAGAAAATCTTGCAAAGCTTGATCTTATGCATAACCATATTATCCCTTTGCCAACAGAATTAATAAATCGATTGAGAAGAAGAGGCGTAGATGTTCGCGGCGAAGATTTACAAAGACCAGCACCGTTACTACAAAGAATACGAAGATTTTTTAGTTTCTCGTTTAGAAACATATTCAAAAGAAAAGCGTAAAAATTTTTAAATTAAAATGGAAATTTTATAGACCTTCGCTTGCAATCATGCAACTTAGAATTTTTTTCTCCGTGCCAGAATAACATTTGAATAGTTTCACATGAAGTAAGATCTTATGTCTACAATAATTAAATTCATCTCATAACCGTTCTCATATTAAGAACAGGCAAAGCCAATTCTCTATCACCAGAAATTTCAATATGACCTTCGACTTCTTCTTTTTTAACAGTATCACTAAACAACTTCCATGCAATATCATCTGAAAGCTTAACCTCAGCGCTAGCTTCATCCTGCAAAGAATCAACCAATTGCCACTTTTCTTCAGACTTAACCAGATACCATGTTCCTCCAGATTCTCCTGTAAGCACCACCTTTACAATGCCGTCTTTTTTTATGTCTTTGTATGCGTATGGCAAGCCTCGCATAAAGGTGTCTATTACAGGGAACATTAGCTCCCTAGAATTTATTCCAGGTTTGCCAACGGCAAGTCTAATCTGCATTTGATGATGCCACTTTTCAGTATATTCACGAGCGGTATCAAACCAGTTTGTAGATACTTTTTCCCCAGCCCATGCTACATTAAAAACAGCTTTTCCCATGGGATCCAAGTGTTTCATAAAATCGTAAAGCCACCTATCAGTAACTTCCAAAAGCGCTATCAAAACTTTTGGGCTAAATCTCCTAGAAACCTTAATCCAATCGCTATTCAATTTTTGTATGAAATCAACAAGATCCTGATAGCTTTTGATTTCAACCTTTTCTGAATAGTACTCATCGCGTTGCATAGATAGTTTTCTGATAGTAGTGTCAAGAATATGTGAAGCAATATCTTTTACGGTTCTTCCTGGCAAGGCTGTTTCTTTTTCCCATTCATCAAAGCTTAAATTCTTTAACAGCTTAATAAGCTCAGTATTTATCTTTGAAAACAATTCTATTGTTTCAATTATGTTGCTCATAACAACTTACCTGTCTTGATAGAGAAGAACTGGTTCTTCTGGATACTTGCCATCAAAAATATTCGGCAAAAGATCTACTAAACCTCTTGGATAAACAGGATCAGAAATTTTTATGATCTGTTCAAGTGAGAACCAGCCAACTTTTCTTACAACTTCTTTTTCCCAATCAGTAAAATTTTCGTTTGATATTTCGAAGTTATTTTTCTTTAGCTTCGCAACAATATAATGATCTTTGATATGTGATGGCGTACCTGCCAATACCATATGGGTTTCACTATGCCAAACAACGGGACCGAGTTCAACATCCTCCATAGAAAGTCCCGTCTCCTCATGAAGCTCCCTGAGCGCCGCCTCATTAATATCCTCTCCAAGTTCCATCCCTCCTCCAACAAGAACCCAAAATGGTCCACTATATGTTCCATCTGCTGAAGTTGTTTTTTTATCCTCAACACACATCAAAAGGATTTCTTTTTTATCATTTATCAAGATAACCCTGATGCTGTTTCTTTTCACGAAGTCCATAATTTTCCTTTATCAAGTTTTACGATCAAGTATTATGCGCTATATTTTAACGCGAACTCGATAATTAAATTTAAATAAAAAAGTAGACAGGCGACTACAATTCGCTACTTTAAAAAAAAATCAAAGAAGTAGTAAAAAAGGAGCCGCCATGCTTACTGAGATATTTTATCATTCAGATAATTTTTGCAAAGAATATAAAAAATATTTACAAAACATTGGAATAAGTCGTGATAAAAAAGGAAAAAGAGAACCCAAAGACAAACTTTCTTTGAGTGAAATTATGACAATTGTGATCTATTTTCAACATTCAAAATTCAGAACATTTAAAGATTATTATTTTTTTTTAAAATCATACCATAACAACGCATTTCGTAATTTGGTCAGCTATAACAGACTTGTAGAACTACAAAAGAAAATACTAGTTCCTCTAATGTTATTTTTTTCTATGAATTGTTCTAAAAATGCAACAAAAATTTCTTTTATTGATTCAACAAGTTTAAAAGTTTGTCATAATAAAAGAATCTATTCTAATAAAGTATTCAAAAATGTTGCATCTAGAGGAAAAACATCTGTCGGGTGGTTTTACGGATTTAAGTTACATCTTGTTATTAATGAGTATGGAGAAATTGTTGGATTTCATATTACTCCAGGTAATGTAGCAGATAACAACTTGAAAATAGTTTCAAAATTAACTAAAAATATTTGTGGAAAATTATTTGGAGATAAAGGATATCTATCGGAAAAACTATTTAAAACCCTATATAAAAAGGGAATTTCTTTAATTACAAAGATACGAAAAAATATGAAAAACAAATTAATGGATTTCTACGATAAAATACTTTAAAAAAAAAGAGGAGTTATCGAGTCTGTAAACAATGTTCTAAAAAATACTTGTATGTTAGAACACTCTAGACACAGAAGTATATGTAATTTTTTTGTTAATATTTTTGCAACTTTAAGTGCTTATACATTTTTAAAGAACAAACCATCAATTAAATGCGTAAAAAGGCATTTAATTGATGGTTTATAATTATCGAGTTCGCGTTATTTTAGTATAATTTCACATCCAACTTAATCCAAATTAGAATCTGGTTTTAGTACGAATAAGGATAAAGTTCTACATCCAAAAAACTATAAAAAATCTCTTTAGACAATCCTATTAGAACATCAAAAAGGTCGAAGATAATATTCGTATGGTTTAAGCCTCCAACCTTCAAAAAATTTTGCGGTAGTTACAATGCCATAACAATCATACGGCAACCCTACCCCTTCCGACGCGGAAGAAAATGTAAAAACCGGAACATGCTTATTTATTAAAAATCCTTTAGGATTGGAAACCTCTTCTCTTGAAACAACTTTTTTCCAATGCAACAATTCATCTTCAATATTACCCTTTAATTGTAGCATTTTTAAACCAAAAAGGTCATGTTGATGTGCGCGAAAAATAGCTCTTATATTATTCCTGACCATGTAATCACATGCGTACGCAGCATCAACCCTAAATCTTCGATCAATCTTTCGCCTCTCCTGTTTATTTCCAGAACCAAAATCATCCCAAATAATTCCTACAGAAAAAGGATAGCCTCCTATTGGACCAACCTTACAATACTTTTTCTGTTGCTCAGCTAAAAATTTTTTGGGGTCAAAGGTACTATCTAAACTACCATGACAACACTGAACCCACGAATCCCCGCTATGGATAAAAAGGGCTCCGGGAAGAAAATTATATAAATTCAAAAACTTTTTATAAACATCTATCCTCGAATTTTTTAATGCATTGCAAAATTTCCCCTTAAAATCTTTGTAACCATGTAACTCGTAAGCAAACCCAACAACATCATTGGCAAACTTTAACTCGTGATTACCTCTCAATAAAAAAACATTATCCCAATTTGCAAGTTTCAGTCTAAGCAGTGTATACCAAACTTCTGCGCCATACCTTCCCCGATCCTCATAATCCCCCAAAAAAACCATATTAAAATTATTTTTGTCTTTAATTTCGAAATTGTCATGCAAATAGCCAGATGCAATAAGACGGTTTAAGTTACGCAGAAGTGAATGTATGCTTCCATGTAAATCTCCAATAAAACAAATCTTGCTGCCTACCCTAATCTCTTTCTTCTCCACAAAAAAATATTCCTGATCGGTAAAATCTAAAAATGAAGGTGTCTTGCCACTCAACCACTTCTCACCATGCATCATATCACTTTTTCTCGCTTGCATAATAAATGCATCTACGGCTGCCAATAATTCTTTTGGGTTTTCACTAGAAAAAGGGGTTTTTAATGGACTGTCTCCTATTGGAGCCTTAGAAACACCCTTCGTTTTGTCTACTTTCTCTATAAATCCTTTATCGTGTTCGGGAAGCAAATCGAAACAAACTTTAGACCAGTCAGAAATCGTTTTATATTTATAACCAACAGAATATTTAAAAAAAGAATAATATCCGACAAAAGACAAAATCAGAACAACTACTCCTATAATAATTAAACGCATTTTTTTCATATATTCTCCTTTTATATTTTAATCTAATAAGTCTTACACTGAAGTCCAAAAATTTAAAGTACCTTTTTTTATCAATACACAATACAATTCCATCAAGCTTAAAGGAAGGATTTGAACGGCACATCATTTGGAAAACTGATTTATAAAAGCCTTTAGTTTACGGATTATCCTTTTTTTTGCATTATCTTGCTTTTGGATAAATTAATTTGTTAACGTGCAAAAAGAAGAAATTTTTATGTATGTACTTTTGTTTCAAAAAAGGAGAGAAATTTTGAAGAAGTTATTGAAATTTTTTATGTTGTTCGTTTTATCCACATTGCGCATGAACTTACATTCTGAATTGTTGATTGTTAAAAAAGTTGATAATGTTTTTGTGCCACTAGATGCAAGCGATGACAAAAATGGCAATGTAATATCAGATATCTTATTAAAATATGAATGGCCAATGTGTATTGCCAACGATAGTCTCAGCGAAGAAGACAAAAATGATCTTCTTTCACCAAACAAACCATATGCTGAAGAACTTTTTATACAAGAAAAAATAAGAGAAGCTCTGTCAGATCAACCTCATCAATATTCAGTTATTTTTATTCCAACTGCATTATATGAACTATATTGTATATATCAAGCATGTTTGGGAAATCCAGAAGAGTTAACCCCTTTTATGAAAGCAGCAAAAGAAACCCTTCGTGTACCATTTAAAGAAGGTTTTATTACTGATCTTGATCTTACAAATATAATAAATAGTAGCGAAACAGCACGTATAATACGCAGGAAAATTTATGATAGGTATACCAATCTTAATCGCATTTTTTTCTATAACAATGGAAGCCAAAGTGCTTTTCTATATATTAACAACATAATTGCAAAAGCTATACTGTATGAATCCCCGGAACTTAAAACAAGTTCGAACAGTCTTGATTTATCCAATAAACTTCAAAATAAAACTAACAATCTAGCAAAATCTTTAATAAAAAAACCAATATCTCTTGTAAATTTGAATAATTTATATAAGGGCATTAAGGGATATTCAGCCGACCATTCGGATGAAATTTATGAAATAATTACTAATCTTAAAAGGGAGTTTGAATATAAAAGTATTTCTAGAGTTATGGCATTAGAATATGAAGCTAGAAATCTCAATAAGGCATTGCTTTTGAGAGGAACATCTTTTGTAGACCTTCGTATAGGCATAGGGGAAGAACAAAAAAAAAGACTAGTTGGAAGCACCTTATACAAATACGACAATAGTAAACCTTATTCTATAGCCTTTGGAAATTCTCTTTTTTCCGGAGCTCTAGCAGATGTAGAAGCATGTGTATATTCCTATTTAACCGAATTAAAACTAACAGGAATAGGAGCCCCGGGATTTTTAAAAACAACTGGTTATGCACTTTTAATTAATAAAAAAGATTATATTGAACATCAATGTCATAACTTATTCTTTATTTCCTCTATAGCTCCAATTGCTTCAATATTTCAACTAGGTGAATTTTTTCATTCACGAACCAAAGCTGCCATTCTTTTAAAAAATGGTGTAGCAACTGAGATACTTGGGCTTTGGGTATTTGATGAAGGTAAAACCTATAAAGGACTGACTGATCCAACAGGAGTCATACTTATCACGAGAGATCCATTACGACATGCAGAACTTTTTGCTAAATATATTTCTGAGAATGGACGAATTATTCAACAAGGAGATCCTTCTAATTTAACAGAAGAAGAAAGAAGGTTTGCAGAAGATGTAAAAAAATCACAAACAGAAGCTGAAGAATTTTACAAAGCGATAAGAGTAACAAAGGACAAATTTAAACAAAAAATTAAGTCAAAAAAACCTGTTTCTTTTTTCAAAAAAATTGGAACCAAAATAAAGTTTGCATTTAGAAACATATTCAAAAGAAGTGCATAATTTAAAACTTTGAAAAAAAGAGTCTGTATGTTCATCAAAATATACAAACTCTTTTTTTGTTTTTTTGCAATACAAAAAAGCCTTTAATTTACGAATTATACTTTTTTTTGCATTGTCTTGCTTTTGGATAAATTAATTTGTTAACGTGCAAAAAGAAGAAAGTTTTATGTATGTGTTTTTGTTTCAAAAAAGGAGAAAGTTGTGAATAAGTTATTGAAATTTTTTATGTTTTTAGTTTGTGTTTTTGTTGTTGCAAGCAATTTGAAATTGAAAGCAGCAAATGGAGAACAAGAAAAAGACCCTAATAAAGAATGTTCAATTTGTTTAGAAAAATTATATTACACAACTGATGCTAACGGCAATTTAGTATTACGTCCTGATTCGCAAATAAAAACTTTAGATTGTGATCATAAATTTCATGAAGATTGTTTTCAAAAATGGTTAACCTCTGGTGAATCCAATGCCAATACCTGTCCATTGTGTAGGGAACCACATGGAATTCCGATACCACAAATAGCTACTCAACCAAGAAGAACAGAACCGCAAAATGCAAGAATAGAAAGGCAAGGACCGGATTATATAACCTTCAGGCTCTCAACCCAACAAGGTTTTGGCATAGTTAAACGTTATTTACTAGATAATCCTAGGTTGGTGAAATTGGATTTAGAATTAACAGACAATACAAGACAAATTCCACAAGATTTTTTTGAGGACTTAACGAATTTAATAGTGCTTAATCTTTCTAATAACCAACTCACTGAATTACCAGAATCAATTGGAAACCTAACACATTTACAAAAACTTTTTCTTTCTAATAACCACCTTGCGGCTTTACCAGAAGAAATTTTGAGTCTAACTTATTTACGCGTACTTAATCTTTCTACAAACAACATAACTACCTTACCCGAAGGAATTTTGAGTCTAACTTATTTAAACAAACTTAATCTTGGGTATAACCAACTTGCTTCTTTACCAACATCAATTTGGAATCTAACAAGTTTAAGAGCTCTTTGGCTTAATTATAACCGACTCATATCTTTGCCAGCAGAAATTGGGCAGCTAGCTAATTTAGACTATCTGAATCTTTCTAATAACCAACTTACTTCTTTACCAGAATCTATTGGAGATCTAAGTATTTTAGGCTCTCTGAATCTTTCTAATAACCAACTCAGATCTTTACCAGCATCAATAGGGAATCTAACTAATTTGGAAAGTCTTTATCTTGCTAATAACCATCTGACCATTTTGCAAGTAATAAAAATACGTATAATGAAATTGTTAAACTTCCGCCAAGTATATATTAGTGGGCTTCATTCACAAACGCCGACACCACAACCAAATGAAGAAATTCGACCAATTTCTTTTTTTAAAAAAATAGGCCGTAAAATAAGGTTTGCATTTAGAAACATATTCAAAAGAAGTGCATAATTTAAAACATTCACAATTAAAAAAGTCTTTGTTTTACGAATTGCCCTTTTTTACATATTTAATGATTGCTTTGGTTAAATTTTTAAAATGATAAAAATATATTTACATTGATTTTGTGTTTTTTATCGGCTTTTATTCAAAAATGGTTACTTTTTCCTGAATTCTCTATTGTGGCTTTTGACAACACTAAGTGTTTATGTGAAAGTTAAAATATGTTTATAATTGTTGATTTATAATTAAATAGTTAGTTTTTTAAAGGATTCGGTTTTACTAAACTATAAAAGCAAATTGTGAAAGAGTTTTTTTGTAAAATAAGGGATTAAAATTATGAATTCTACTCGACAGAAATTATTAAAATTTTTTATGTTGCTGGTTTATGTTTTTGTTGCTAGTAATTTTAAATTAGATGCGGCAAACGGAGAACAAGAATACAAGCAAGATGTAAGAGATAATTGTGCAATATGTTTGGATATCTTGTATAAAAAAAATGACCAAGGTCGTTTGATAGATGCGCAAGGTGAAATTATTCACGTTGACCCAGAAGGCAAACTTATTAATCCAGCGGACGAAGCTCGACTTGTACCATTTGATAATTTAGAAATCATTACCTTACCTTGTGGTCATAGATTTCATAATACTGATGATTGTTTTAAAGGACACTTAACATCTGACAGATCCAATGCCTATACTTGCCCTATATGTAGGCGACCATATGCTACTTCAATACCAAGACAACAACCAACAAGTACACGAAATGCAAGAAGAGCAAGAGATCCTTGGGTAGCTAATCGGCTTTCTTCATATCTTGCTTTTGGATAAATTAATTTGTTAACGTACAAAAGGTTGCAATTCTACGTTGCATGTTTTTTATTTAAAAAGAGGAGAGGAATTTTGAAGAATTTATTGAAATTTTTGATGTTATTTATTTGTGTTTTTGTTGCAAGCAATTTGCAGTTGAAAGCAAATGGAGAACAAAAATACAAGCAAGATGTTATAAATGATTGTGCAATATGCACACTAAGTTTTTATCTATCAAATGACCAAGGTCGTTTGATAGATGCGCAAGGTAAAATTATTCCCGTTGATTCCGAAGGTCAACTTATCAATGAAAGTGATAGACCAAGACTTGTTCCATTTGATAGCTTAGAAATCATTACTTTACCTTGTGGTCATAGATTTCATAAT
>Ga0233434_1004650_pt1 | contig 10440 bp, 8 predicted proteins | sample SI_122_August201_4_FD_182738 | JGI IMG/M metagenome (GOLD analysis project Ga0233434, IMG submission 182738) | Seawater microbial communities from Saanich Inlet, British Columbia, Canada - SI_122_August2016_120_MG | ecosystem: Environmental > Aquatic > Marine > Inlet | place: Canada: British...
ATCTGTTTATGATGAATTAATTTGTTCATTTAAAAATCATGAAGCATCTCCCGTTTTTTTGAATTTGAGAAGATCTGCAGTTTGGAATTTTGCCTCGATAAATGCATTACGTAAAAATAATGCAACAATTATTAATATTCAGAAATTACTAGATTCAAAAACTAAAATCTCATTAAATAATTTTCATAGTGAATTCATAGAAAAATTTGATAAATTTTGGAAAAATGATGAATCTTTATTGAAACGATTTATTTTTGATGAAATTTCATTGTGGCCATCAATCAAAGATATTTTAATAAAAACATATGAAAAAAGATTATTTGAATATTTGACTATGATAACCATGGGAACAAAATTTTTTGAAACCCAAAATATTCAATGTGTTGTATCTCTTAATGAAGTGGGAGAAACTGAAAAAGCAATTCTTAATCTGTCAAATAATTTGAAACCTTCTGTATTATTGGAACATGGATTTGTTACATATATTCCAGAAATTTCTATGTTTGATCCACCAAGCTATTATCATTTGTTACGTGATAAAATTGCAGTTTGGGGGGAATCTCAAAAAAACTATCTTTGTAAAGTTAAAAAAATTCCAGAAGATAAAATTTTAACCGTTGGTAGTCCTAGACACGATAATTTCTTTAAAAAAATTGATAATACACATAATGTTAAAACCAAAAAAACACTATTATTAACAACACATCCTATTATGGATCTAATTGGTAGGGGTGGAATTCTTGATCATGAGAAATTTGAATTTTTCTTAAGAAACTTGGTAAATGTTAAAAAAACTTTCTCAGATCTTGATTTGATAGTAAAATTACATCCTAGTCCTGATCCTCAACATGAATATACAAAAATCTTTTTGAAAAAATTGGATCCAACTATAAAGATTTTTCAAACTACGCCTATTTTAGATTTAATTAATGATTCTGACGCTATGATTAATGTTTCAGAATTCTATTCCCCTTCAACTGCAATAATGGAATCAATGATTCTCAATAGACCTGTTGTTTATGTATCATTATATGAAAAAGAAATTCCATATGATTTCATTAAAAAAAATGCTGTTTTATCCATTCATGCTGATGCAGATCTTTCAAAATCCATATATGATATTCTTTATAACGAAAATAAACGAGAAGAAATTATCAATAATGCACAATCTTTCTTAAATGATTATCTAAGTAATCCTGGAACTTCATCAAAGAATTTTTCAAAAGTTTTATCATCATTGTAATTTAGATTTCTTCCTCTAATTTTTCCCAATACTTATTTTTCCATTCACTTGAATCCGTCTTCTTCCACATTGGTCCTCGAAAACTATTTGCAACTTTCCAAAATTCTTCAAGATCGATGTTTATGTATTTACAAAATCCTTCAACATAATCAATAGAACATTTTCCATCATATTTTTTTACTAATTCTATTGCTTCTTTTCTAGAAATCCTTTGTTCTCGTAAATCATAACAAGCGTGATCCATACATTGACCAAATCCAAATTTAATGAATTTTAACATTTGATTGACTGGAACAAGATCTGAATCTAACTGTGCATAGGGAAAATATGTGCCAATTGATGAAGGTTCAAAATTTTCTCTATGTTTAAAACCAAACTTTTTAGAAAATTTTGCATTTTCTCTTTGAGACCATTCTTTTAAGTAATATTGGAGCCAAATCCCTTGTATTTTATTCTCTTCAAGTATTTTCCTATCATAATGATACAAAAATAAATCCTCATCTCTAATTCCTTCTACATCCAAATACTCTTCCCATTTTGTTGAAATAGTTTGTAACTCATTTGCCTTTAAAGCGTTTGAATCCTTTCCAACTCCCGTCAAACTTGTTCCTAAAGTTAAACCTGGGTTTTCACCTTGTATGATTAAGGGAATATTAAATTTCTCTGCAATAATGTAAGTAGATGCCCAAAGTGAATACTCGGTAATTTTAATAGGATTTAGATTTTTGTAAAAATCTCTTTTGATTAATTTCTTAATAATTTTTGGATTTGGACGAATTGAAATAACATCAAATCCAAGATGTTTCAAATTTTCAATATTATGTTTTCCAATATTTGTAATATTTTCTGGTTCACTGTTTATTAATAAACATCTCAAACCCAAGATATCCCGAGCAGTAATTGCTTGTTTAGTACTATCTTTTCCTCCACTTACTCCAATTACACAATCATAATTAGCTTTTTTCGACTTTTTGATTTTTATCACTATGTCATTTAATTCACTTTTTCGTGCTTCCCAATCGATTTTCTTTTTTTCTTCTTCCCAAATACATGCACCACATATTCCATTATTAAAGAAAATTCCTGGTCTTGAATCTGGCTGAATACATTTTTTACATATTTGCATATTTTTCTAAATTCAATAGAATTTCATATGTATTTAAAATAATTTAATAATTATTTAATCAACACGAATAAATAATATGTAATTTTGAGTGGGGGTAGATGGAATTTACGTATGGCAAAAAAGTTTCAAATGAATTTTTGGATGATAAATTAGATTGGGATAAAGATGATTTCTGGAAAAAAGTTTCATGGAAAATTGGGAAAAATGCAAAACAAAAAATTAATCAATGCCCTATATGTGATTCAAAAAGTGCCAAAAAATTTTTTGGTTGGTATGGTTATTCTTACATGCAGTGTAAGAAATGTTCTTTAATCTATGCCAATAGAAGATTAACTCATGAAGATTCTATCTCTTTTTATTCTGATGATGCTGATTATGATGCTGGTTATATTTACACTAGTAAAAAATATCTAAAAGAACGAGAAAAAATCATTAAACCTAAAATTGAATTTATCAAAAAATATGCCAAAGGAAAAAATTGGTTGGATATTGGTTCTGCTGATGGTGCAGCTATTCAAGTATTAAATAAACTTGGTTTTAATGCGTTAGGTATTGAAATTAGTAAAAAATCAAGAGATTTTGCAAAAAAATATCGAAAAATTGAACTTTATCCTAACCCTATTGAACAATTTAAGAATGAAAGTAAACGAAAGTGGAATGTAATTTCCATAATTGGAGTAATGGATGTTATACCTAATCCACTTGAAGTTTTAAAAATATCAAATTCCTTGTTAAGTAAAAATGGAATAATTGCATTAAATGTTCCAAATTATGATTCTGTTTCAACAGCTGTTCAGATGCATCTTAAAGAACCTGATAGACATTTAGGAAATGATATAATGAGAGCCTATAATCTTAAATCATTAAAATTTGCTCTAAAAAGAACTGGATTTGATCCTATTGGTGTTTGGTACTTTGGAATGGACTCCATAGAACTTTTAAGATATATTAGAACTTTGAGTAAAAAATTTACTAATTCTGAAATTGATAACATACTTCGTTCAAAAATTAATGAAATTCAACAAATATTTGATCAATCTCATTTGGGAGATCAAATTCTTATTGTAGGTAGAAAACGTTAGGTTAATTATAATTCATTTTTATTTTCAAGAATTTTTTTTATTGTTGTAATAATATCGTTCATATCTTCTATTTTTGCTGGAGGTCTACAAACTGGAATAAAAATTAATCCTTCTTCATGTAAATATTCGGCAGTTGGACAAATACCTTTTTTATATTCTACATTTCCAGTGTAATGTTTGAATGCAAATGCTCTTTTTTCTAAATAGAGTGGATTAAGATAAAGTGGTTTTACATATCCTCCATAAGTTGGAATACCTTCTGCATTCATTGCCTCACAAAATTTTTTTCTACTTATACCAATAGTTTTCTCATTATATGAAAAAGCATAAACGTAGTAAACATGTTTTACAGAATCATATCTTGTATGTTTTAAACCTTCAATTGAATTGATGAATTTTGTTAAATGATCTGCTAATTTTATTCTAATATCGTTCATTTTTTCTAATTTTTTTAGTTGCACTATTCCTAATGCAGCTTCCATCTCAGTCATCCTATATCCCCAACCTAAAATTTCTGATTTATACGATCTTGATTTATCTGATGATAATAAAACTTCACCATGATTTCTAACCATTCTTGCAATTTTTACAATTTCTTCATTATCTGTCACAAGCATTCCTCCTTCACCTGTCATCATGTTTTTAGTTTCTTGAAAGGAGAATATTCCACAATCCCCCAGCGTTCCAACTTTTTTCCCTTTATATTCTGCACCTGGAGCTTGTGCACAGTCTTCAATTATTTTAAGTCCATTTGAATTTGCATACTCTTTTATTTCATCCATATCACATGGATGACCAAATAAATGAACAGGAATGATTGCTTTAGATAATTTACTTGTAACATTTGGTATTTTTTCAGGGTCTATACAGTATGTATCTGATTTTACATCTGCAAAAACAGGAATTGAATTATTCATTAAAGCACTAGTAGCTGTAGATGTAAAAGTATAAGGTGGAACAATTACTTCTTCACCAGGTCTAACCCCAACTGATGCTACAGCAGCATGTAAAGCAGAACTTGCTGAGTTAAAAGCAACTGCAAATTTTGTACCTATAAAATTTGCAAAATTATTTTCAAACTCTTTTATTTTAACTCCTCCTAGAAAATTATCTCCTGAAGATGCAACAAAAGTAGAAATGTTCCCACTATCTAAAACATCCATAACTGCAGTTTTTTCTTCGTTAGTGATTGTTGGATGTTTAGGAAAAGGATGATTTCTTACTTTTGTACCGCCGTTTATTGCAAGAATGCTCAAATCTGTAATATATTAAATTATTGAGAATTTATGTATACTTGCTGGAAGTGGAATTTTAAGTCTTTTTCCATCTTTTTTAGAAGATTTTAAGAAAGCAATACAAATTTCGAGAGATTTGTATCCATCTTCTCCCTTACAATACACTTCAATATTTTTTTCTAGTGATAAAATTAGATTTTCAAGACCTGAAACTATTTCTTCTTTTTTATCATTGTTCGTTATTCTTTTTTCAACAAGTTCGTTGTATACTAGATTATTTTTTTTAATCTCAATTTGATAAAATCTTGCTGTTGTTTTTGCAAGATCAATAACCATGCGCCCCTTTTCTCCAATAACATCTATTTCTAAAATTCGAAATTTTTCATAATCTGTTGCTTGAATTGTTCCAAAACCACCATTTTTAAGAAAAAAATTACCATCTATGTTAAGATCATTTTTTAATGAACATGAAATTCTACTTTTTTTACCTTCTATCCAATAAAAGTCTCCTACTAAAAAACAAATCAAATCCATTAAATGTGAACCTGTATTAATAATTCCATTTCCATAATATGTGTTAATTTGTTTTATATCTCCAAATTTTTTATTATTGATCATTTGTTTAACAGTATGATAAAATCTACTGAATCTTCTTTGATGATCTATTTGTAATTTAACATTATTTTTTTTACAAATATCAATTATTTTTTTTGCATCATTTAATGAATTACTAATTGGTTTTTCTAAAAATATTCCTTTTATTCCAGCTTTAACTGCTCTTTCTACAATTTGATAATGTAAATTTGAATGAGTACAAATTGAAACAATATCTAATGCTTCTTTATCAAACATCTCTTCAAAGTTACTATAAAGATTTTTTACTTTGTATTTTTCCCCATATCTAAATAATTTTTTCTTATCGATATCACTAAATGCAATTAATTTTGTTTTTTTATTTTTTTTGTATGCCCCTGCATGAGTTAATATTTTTGATGAAAAATTCTTGTCATCAAATCCACACCCAATTCTTCCTAAGCCTATAATTGCACAATTGTACACAATCTTGTTTGAAAAGTAGATCAATATAAAGAAGATTTTAAAACAAAAGAAAGTAAATCTAGAGAAATAGAATTGGTATGATGAAAGATTGATTTTCAACGATTGTATGTAAAAAATGTATTATTGTAGACAATATACTTATACTGAAATTTTTAAAATAAACTAGAAGATGCCATTTTTTGTTCTAGGAATTAATGCAACTGGCGCATTAATGTCAGCTTGTATTTTAAAAGGTGGAAATGTTATTGCAGCATCTGCTGAAGAAAGATTTTCAAGAATTAAAAGAGATTCATCTTTTCCACATAATGCAATTAAATTTTGTCTTCGAGAGGCTGGAATATCGTTTTCTCAATTAGATTTAATTTCTGTAGGATGGAATCCTGCATTTTACATGGATCGTAATGCTAATTCAGTATCTCAGGCACTAAAAGACAAAGGTCTGTATCTCCATTATGTTGTAAATGAATTAGGAAGTGCAGAATATACTGATTCTATTTCTCACATAGAACAAAATTTACTATTCAAAGATGGTACAAAAATTCCCATAGAATACACTGATCATCATTTAGCACATGCATCTTATGCTTTTAATTCTTCAGGATATGATTCTGCATTAGCAGTTGTATTAGATGGGTATGGTGAAATCCATACTGGTGGAATTTTTAAAATTGATGATAAAAAACATGAGGTAATTTCAACTGCAAAATTTCCACATTCTATTGGCTTGTTTTATTCTGCAATAACACAATATCTTGGATTTAGACCTAATTCTGATGAATGGAAAGTAATGGCCCTTGCATCTTCAGGAAATTCAGAAAATTATAAACATCAATTTTCTAATATGATCAAAGTTGGAAAAGAGGCATTTAATGGAATGTTGGAGTTAGATCTTAGTTATTTTGATTATTACAATTTTTTTACTTCTGGATACACATCAGATAAATTTATTTCATTATTTGGAAATCCTAGAAAATCTAACGAACCGTTAGAACAAAAACATAAAGATATTTCAAGAGCATTACAAGAAGTTGTAGAAGAAAAAGTAATTGAATTACTAACAATGTTAAATAAAGAATTTGATTCTGAAAAAAATCTTTGTTTGTCAGGAGGATTTTTTATGAATTCTGTTTTAAATGGAAAAATTAGAAAATCAACATCATTTAATGATCCATTTTTAGGCTCTACTCCTGATGATACAGGTATTGCACTAGGTTCTGCAATTTTATCCCTTAGAAAAATGAATATGGCTAAAACAAAGAAACAAATTCACAGTTTCTTTGGTCCAAAATATGGCAATGATGAGATAATTCATGAGCTAGAAGTATCTAAAATCAAATTTGAAGAAATACTTAATCCCGAAGAAGATGCAGCAAAATTATTATCAGAAGGTAAAATCATTGGATGGTTCCAAGGTAGGTCTGAATTAGGACAAAGAGCATTAGGAAATAGAAGTATTTTAGCATCACCAACTTTTGAATGGATGAAAGATCATATCAATAAATTTATTAAATTTAGAGAAGAATTCAGACCTTTTGCTCCGTCTATTCTAGATGAAAAAAAAATTGAATATTTTGATATGAATCTTAATGACGAAGTTTTTTTTATGGAAAAAGTTTTTCCTTTTCTAGAAGATGTAAAAAAGAAAATACCGGCGGTTGTTCATGATGATGGAACTGGACGAGTTCAAACAGTGACTGATAACTCAAATCCCAAATTTTATAAATTAATTAAAGAATTTTCCAAAATCACAGGTATTCCAATTCTTCTTAATACTTCATTTAATACAAATAATGTGCCTATTGTAAATTCACCCAGAGATGCTATTGATACTTTCTATCGGTGTGGAATAGATGGTTTGTATATGAATAACATTAAAGTTACTAAATAGTCAATTTGAAATATTCAAACTAATTAGATTCTATTATGCAAATAAGTGAAAATTCTATCAAATTCAAAAAAATTTCTGAATCCGATTATGAATTTTTATATAAATTGTTAAAAGAACGTGATCCAAAAAATAATATTTCACATAAAAAAGTACCAACATTTTCACAACATGTGAAATTTATAAAATCTAAACCGTATTCAAAATGGTATATCATATATGCAGATAAAGAAAAATGTGGAACTGTTTATTTGTCCGAATTAAATGAAATTGCATTTCAACTAAAAAAAGAATTCTATCACAAGGAAATTGAATATTATGTATTAAAACTAATTATGAAAAAATCTCCACATTCTAGATATTTAGCAAATGTTAACCCAAATAATAAGAAAAAAATTGATTTTTTAAAAAAAAATGGGTTCAAATTAATTCAATATACTTATGAATTTCTTCCAGAGGATAAATAATATGGTACAAAGATGGATTAAACTATTTGATCCTTCAATTAACAAAAATGAAGAAAAAGCTGTTGTAAAAACCCTGAAAAGTAAATTTTGGGCTACTGGTAGTGGAGATGGAAATGTGGAAAAATTTGAAAAAGGATTTAAAAAATATCTTGGTTCAAAAAAATGTGTTGCTGTAAACAGTGGTACTGCTGCTCTTCATCTTGCTCTATCATTAATTGATATTAAAGGAAAAGAAGTACTTTTACCCTCACTGTCGTTTGCTTCAACTGCACATGCTGTATTATACAATGGAGGAATTCCAAAATTTGTTGATGTAGATGAAAAAACATTATGTATTGATCCAAATGAAATTGAAAAAAAAATAACCCAAAAAACTAGTATAATTTTACCAGTTCATTTTGCAGGAATGTCATGTAAACTAGACAAAATTTTAAAAATCTGTAATGATAATAACCTAAAACTAATTGAGGATGCAGCTCATGCTTCAGGTTCAAAATTCCAAAATAAAAAAATTGGAACTCATGGTATGGCAGTATGTTTTAGTTTTCATCCTGTGAAGAATTTAGCAATGCCTACAGGAGGTTTAATTTCATTAAATGGAGAAATGAATTCAAAAAATGAACAAGATATTAAATCTAGGAGATGGTGTGGAATTTCAAATCGTAAAGGAACTGCTTACGATGTTAAAGAACTAGGTTGGAATTATTATATGAATGAATTTTCGGCAACTATAGGATTAGAACAATTAAGAAAATTAGATCGATTAAATTCTATAAGAACAAATACTGCTAAAAGATTTTTTGATGAAATTAAATTGGAAAATAAAATGCAATTTGAAAAAGATTGTTCATACCACTTTTATTGGATTAGAGTTAAAAAAAGATCCAAATTCATAGACTTCATGAAAAATCATAAAATAGAAACTGGAATTCATTACAAACCTATTCATAAAATGAGTTTGTACTCTAATAAAATAAAACTTAAAGTTACCGATAAAATTGCAAACGATATTGTTTCATTACCCACACATCCAAATTTATCTCAAGATGATATTTCAAGAATCATTAATGCCGTCAATAAATGGAAAAACAATTAATTAGATTCTGTGATCCCTTCGCCAACTTCATAATTTTTTGTTGCACTCTTACCTTCAATTTCAAAAATATATCTTGCTTCAGAACCTCTGGAATTTTTACCTGGGCGTAATATGTCAAAATTTAATCCTTCATGTAAAACATCGCCTTGTTTAATTGATTTTGTAGCTTGGAGAGAACGTGTTGCAAATCTTCTTAATTCTTCTTCTTCAGATAAGACCTTTTTGATACCAGAACCTTTAGCCAAGTCTGCATTACGAATGGATTTTATCATAAGATGTAATTCAGTTGGATCTAAAGCAAAAGAATGATCTGGTCCAGATAGACTTTTGTTCATCGTAAAATGCTTTTCAATTACAGTTGCACCTAATCCTATAGATAATATGGGTGCCAAAATAGGATCTAGACTATGATCAGATAGACCAACAGGAAGTTGATATTTTGATTTTAGAAATGGGATTACTGATAGATTTAGTGATTCAATTGGAGCAGGATATTTAGATGTACATTGAAGTAAAACAATTTTTTTATTCCCTTTCTTGTTTACAAAATCTATGGCATACTTAATTTCTTCAGGAATACTTGCACCTGTAGAAATTAGGAGTGGTTTAGATGTACTTGCAAGATATTCTAATAATCTGATGTGATTAATTTCATATGATGCAACCTTATGTATGGATACAAAAGGATCTATATTTTTAGCATCTTCTACAGAAAATGGTGTGGACATAAATTCAATCCCCTCTTTTTTACAAATTGATGATAATTCTGGAATCATTTTGTAGGGCATTGATAAGTAATCAAAAATTTCATTGATATTTTTCTTAAATCCCTGATCTGCAAGATAATCACTTTCCCCAGCATTAGGGGCATAAACCGTATGAGATCTATATGTTTGGAATTTTATTGCATCTGCACCACATTTTGTTGCTGATTTGATAAGTTTGGTGGCCATATCCAAATCCTCCTTATATGTCCCACATTTCCAATTTGAACCAGCTTCAGCAATAACAAATGTATGTTTAGGATCATTTAGTGTGTCGATATCCATAATACCTCTAAATACTATGCATACTAAAATTTTATGAATATTCCCATTCTATAAAATTCAACCATTTTCTGATATCTCTAATCCACAATATTCTGATTTTAGTAATTTGATATTCAAAATAAATTAAAACCAATTATTATACCAAAATTAAAAACAATACGATTAATACTTTGATGTTTAAAATAAATAAAATGAGTA